>CEQN01208845.1_pt1 | contig 21097 bp, 22 predicted proteins | sample 427011 | NCBI WGS metagenome assembly CEQN01 (sample SAMEA2621277, study PRJEB7988) | marine metagenome | biome: marine biome (ENVO:00000447); feature: deep chlorophyll maximum layer (ENVO:xxxxxxxx); material: "saline water (ENVO:00002010), including plankton (ENVO:xxxxxxxx)" | depth 120 m
CCTTATTTAAAATTGTTGCCCTTTTAATACCTAGATCACTTGAAGAAATTTCTTTTCTTGAAGTGCCAGTAACTTCATTATTAATTGCAAGAACTTGAGCAATTTTATGCCCAATCATTCCATCAACTCCTAAAATCAGAATTTTTCTATTCAATTTTGTAAAACTTTCTAAAGTAAAATTTGGGGGCTATATCTAATTATTAAAGTAAATTAAGTTTTACTATTATACCCTATCTTTCCAAGCAACTTGATAAGTTCTTTTTTATTAAGTTGAACTGTGTTTGAGGAATTATACTCTTCTAGAGCTTTTGATTTTTTCCCTTCAAAAAAATATTTATTATAATTTAAATCCCTATTATCAGCAGGTATCCTGAAATATTCACCTAAATCTTTTGAAACCATCCTTTCTTCTTTTGACAATAGAGTTTCATGAACTTTTTCAGCGTGACGAATTCCAATATTTTTGATCTTAACTTTTGAGTTGTAAATTTCTTTCATAGTTTCAGCTAAAAGATATATTGTTGTTGCAGGCGATTTTTGAACAAAAATATCTCCAGGTTTTGCATTTTTAAAAGCATAGAGAACTAAGTTAACCGCATCATCTAGTGTCATCATAAATCTTGTCATATTTGGATCTGTAACTGTTATGTTCTTACCTTCTTTAATTTGTTGATAAAAGTGAGGTATTACAGAACCTCTTGAAGCCATAACATTACCATATCTTGTACCACATATTATTGTTGTTGTTGTATTTCTAGATTTAGCAACAAAAACTTTTTCCATCATTGCTTTAGATACACCCATTGCATTAATAGGATAAACTGCTTTATCTGTGCTCAGGCAAATCACTTTTTTTACTTTATTTTCAATTGCAACTGATAAAACATTATCAGTCCCTAAAACATTTGTTTTTACAGCTTCTATAGGAAAAAATTCGCAAGAAGGGACCTGCTTAAGCGCTGCAGCATGAAATACAAAGTCTACACTTGACATTGCAGGCCTTATGCTATCTCTATCTCTTACATCTCCAATAAAAAATTTAATTTTTGGATTATCATATTTAACACGCATATCATGCTGTTTTTTTTCATCACGAGATAAAATACGAATCTCTTTTATATCTGAAGTCAAAAACTTATCTAGAACGGCATTACCGAAAGAACCTGATCCACCTGTAATTAAAATTGTTTTATTTTTAAACATCATTAATAATTAATTTTATAAAGGTATTAATTTCATTTTTAACTATGATCTTAGATTTTTGTTCATAAGAAAGACTTGATGCTTTTTCAAATGCATTAATTATATCTTTTTCATCATAGGGGTCAAAAAGTATTGAAGGTTGACAGATTTCCATTAACGATTTTATATTTGAAATTAATACGTTTGATCCTGATTTTATTGCTTCTATTATTGGTAGGCCAAAACTTTCTATCAAAGATGGAAAAATAAGATATTGTGATTGTGAGTATGCTTTTATTGTAGCATGCCTACTTAAATGTCCTAGAAACTGAATTTTTTTATTTCCATCTATAATGTTTTTTCCATCAATTGTAATTAAAAGTGTTACTTTTTCTTTTTTTAGAAAATTTGACTTTAAGAAAGATCTAATTAGTCTTCTTACATTTTTATGTTTTGAATTACTTGTAACACATAAAAAGCTTAATTGATTAGTTTTAAAATCTTTATTTTGAAAATTGATATCTTCAACTTCATAAAAAGGTAGTACACTTACCATGCTTGATTTCACTTTTAACTTCTTCTCTAATTCTTTTTTCATATAAATAGTCTGGACAATCCAATTATAGCTATTGGAATTATAAAACCTTATATACAACATTTTAATTAAGCTGGTAAATAAAAAAAATAATGAAGAGAAATTCATTTTTCTATTTAAAAGCAGGAGGTTATGAAAATAAATATATACGTTTTTATTTATTCTAATTGGAGGTGGGATATTAGATAGACAAATAACTTTTTCTATTTTATTATGAATAGCTTTATAAGCTTCTTTTCGATTAAAATGAGATGCTTTAATTTTTTGTATTGTAAAAGAATTGATTCCAGTGAATTGATTTAAATCAATCCTATCATCTAATAGAATATAAATGTTTTTCTTATTAGATAGATTAGATGTGTTTAATCCATTGACAAATGCTTGGAGTATACTTGCCCCACCATATGAATGAATGTATATTGCATCAACTAATACCATTTAAATAAATAAGAAAATATTTTTATAATGTATATCATTTTCATCCTTTTAGTACTTAGCTTATTTTGCTTCACAAGTTTTTTTCTGATTATAAAATCATTTTTTAAATAGTTTATAAATAGTCTGAAATTTGATTTTACACTCTCAATTTCAAGATAAGCTTTAGCATTAGGATGATAATACAATTGAATGTTATTTTTTTTAAGAGCAAGAGAATGATATAGGTCTTCACAATAAGCTTTTCCAGTAAAAGGGAAAAAATTTGATAAAATAAGATTTCTTTTATAGTGCATTACACATCCTCCTGGAATCCAGCCTGAAATAAATGGCTCTTTGTGTTCTTCCATATTAGGGTAAGTCTCAAAACCTGATATTGATATATCTCCATTTTGATTCACATTATTGCCACTTTTAATTTTATTGTAAATTTTATTTCTTAAATATTTTAGTTCAGATAGAAAGAAAAAATTAGAGAAACCTTCATTCCCTTCTTTTGAGTATATAGATTTTTTTGAAATAATATCATGAAAATGAGCAGAAACAGAAGATTTTCTATGTGATATAATAAACTCAAACATTTGACTTAAACAATTAGTCTCTATTATTATATCATCATCTAACTGAACTACAACTTCATTTTTAGCAATTTTAAATCCTTCTATTCGTTGAAGAACCTGTCCTTTGTAAATTGATGAATGAACCAATACATTTTTGTAATTATTAAGTATTCTTTTGCTTAATGTAGTATTTTTTGGAACAGAAATAATAATTTCATCTATATCAATGCTACTGTTTTGTAATGAATTTAATGTTGGCATTAAATCTCGATTTCCAATTGTAGGTATAATAACTGAAATCTTCAATTTTTTATTCTTTTTAATTGATTATAGTCGAAAGGTGAGAAGTAAGAGTTTATCTCCTCAAACAATTTATGCTGATTTGATTCTAATAAAACTTTATCCTTTATTTTATCTTGAAAATCAATTATAGTTGTGATACTACTTTTAAACTCATTTAAATTATATAAAGGGTCAACGTTAACTCCATCTTTAATATGATAATAAAGAGGATAGAGTCCACTTTGAATAGCTTTTATTATAGCTGTGGATCCTCTATAAATAGAAAAATTAGATCTATTTATGTCAAAATCAAAAGTTTCGTTTGATAATTCTATATTATTCTCTGATCTCAATAATGGTCTTAACTGTAATAATTTTCTCCTATTAGTAATTGGATGTAGTCTTACAATAAATTTTAAGTTTTTAAAAGTATTTGCTAGCAATAAACTAAAATCGACTATTGGTAAACACTCTGCCAGATCTCCCTCTGGTAAGACTAAAAAAGTATCTGTATTAATTTGTCTTGACTTCGATATTCTTTTAGCAGAAATTCTATTCGAACCAAGTAATATTATCTTATCATTTGATAGAAAATCCTTTTGAATAAACTTTTTTTTGCTATTCTCACCTGAACATAACACAAAATCTGGATTATAGTCTTTTTCAATTCTTCTTGCAATAGAGTGTTGATTTCTAAAAAACAATGCATGTTGGTAACCTACATTGGTAATATTATTATTTTCTTTTTTTGATAATCCATAAACTAATCTTTCCCAAGCTTGACCTTCATATGTAGTGAAAATATAGTTAGGATTAAAAATCTTAATCAATTCTTTCGTGAATAGACCTATTCTTAAATTAATATGAGTAGATGGTGATAAGCTCTCAACAGCTGCAGTTAATTTAATCTTAAAATCAACTTTTGTATTACATATTTTTATTGCTTCTAAAAATAGTTTGAAAGAGATTCTAATCTCTTCAAGAAAAGATAATGTATGAGGAATAACAATTTTATTTTCTTCTTTACCGAATTTATAATTTTCTTTAGTATGATTAATCAGTAATAAAAGTGAATTATTTTTTCCACAAAACTGATTCGGAATCTCATTAAAATAGAAGTCATTAATATCTTTAGCCTGATCTTTGTTCAACAGATGTGAAATAAAAATAGAATTCATTTTTTGATTAACTCCTGATAAGGATTTAGGTTTAGATTTTTTTAATGATATAAACAGTCTCAAGAATAATGATATGGTATATGATAAAAGTTTTTTTATTAAAAATAAATAGAAGTTAACTCTATGTTTAATTTTAAAAATATGCTCATACTGCTTAAAATAAATAGGATGTGGCCTTATTACATGAAGCCAGTCATTCGCTATTCTAAATTGATTTTTACTTTTATTTAATAGAGAATCGCATGATTCACATATATAATCATAATCTTCCTGCTTAAGGATCATTGAATTAGTATTTATATTCTAGAACTTGAGTTAAAAGCTCTTTTTGCTCTTTATCTTTGTTTAATATTTGCAACACAATTTCTAAATCATCTGGTTCATTAATAGATGCTTGATTTTTATCAAAGGGGATAGAGGTAATTGAATATCCATTTTCAAGTATTCTCATTTGTTCTATAGATTCTGTAGATTCTATTTTACCTGACTTTAATTTTGATAATTCCAATAAAAATTCTTTTGTAAATGCAATTATTCCAAGAATTTTTCTTATATCTTTTGTTTGAATATCAAAATCGGAGCTACTAGGTAAGCTCCTAAAACAATTTAAAATTTTAGAATCATTTAGGGAACATTTTACAAATGATTTTTTAGAAAATTCTTCTTCATTTTCAATAGGACCAGTTGCATTCCATGCTTTAGAATCATTATCCTTTAATAAGATTTTTACCATTTGATCTAATTGAGAGGGTAATAAAAGAGGTTCATCCCCTTGCACTAGAATTAACTTATCACAATCTATTGATTTCACAGCTTCTGCAACTCTTGATGTTCCATTTTTATGATTTTCACTAGTCATTATTACTTTAGCACCATAAACTTCTAAAGCTTCTTTAATTTCGATATCACAGGTAGCGATGTAAACATCATCAATTAGATTTGAGATTAAAATACGTCTTCTAACATGTTCTATCATAGGTAATCCATGTATGTCCATCAAAATTTTATTAGGCAAACGTAATGATTTTAACCTAGCAGGAACAATAACAATTGGTTTCATAATTTACTGGGGTAGAACTCCACAATCAACATTTATACATTGACCTGTGATTGCACTTGCCATATCCGATGCTAAAAAAACACAAAAATCGCCTATCTCCTTAGCTGTTGGCATTCTATTAAGTGCAGAGTTGGTCTGTGTGAAATCATGTATAAACTTTTCTGGATTACCCTTTCCAGGAGCGTACTCACTATCTAAAGCCTTTAATAATCCATCTGTAGAAATTAAAACAGGACAGATTGCATTTACTCTGATTCCTCTTTTTCCTAATTCTTTGGCTAGGGACTGTGTGAGGCCATTCATACCAAATTTTGAGGCTACATATGCAGAATTATTAGCACTTCCTCTTTTACCTGCTATACTTGATATATTTATTATTGAACTCCCTTGTTTTAAAACTTTTGATGCTGCCTTACATCCCCAAAAGGCTCCCTTAAGATTTGTATTTAAAATATCAGATAAGAAATCATCATCTATTTTTTCAATTGGCCTCCATTCTGAAAAGCCTGCATTATTGATATAACAATCTATTTTACCATAGTTGTCAATTACTGTTTCTAACAGCTTAATATGGTCACTTTCATTTTTGACATCAGTATATTGAAAAAATACTTTACCCTGATATTTTTCTTCTATTTCTATTTCTTCTCTAGCACCAATATATACATGATAACCAGCATCAACAAAACTTTTAGTAATGCCTAAGCCAATACCTTTATTTCCTCCGGTAACTATTACTACTTTCTGATTATTCATAATTTAGATTGTCATACATGAGAATCCTCCATCAACTGTAATCTCAGCTCCTGTTACAAAACTCGAGGCATCTGAAGAAAGCCACAATATTGCTCCTGTTAGTTCATCTGGACTTCCAAACCTATTCATTGGTGTATGTGAAAGAATAGATTTTCTTCTATCCTCATCTATAAAGTTTTTTAAATTCCAATCTGTAGGGAAAAATCCAGGCCTAATTGCGTTAACCCTTACACCTTTTTCTCCCCACTCCCTTCCTAAGTTTTGAGTTAAATTTTTTATACCTGCTTTTGCAGCTGAATAGGTAAATGCCTTAGATAATGGAGGTCCAGCAGAGGCAGATGATATATTAATTATTGACCCTTTTCCTTTCTTTAACATATGTTCTCCAATAACTTGACAACCGTAAAAAGTTCCCTTTAATTGAGAGTCCATAATTGAGCTCCATTCCTTTTCCTCAATATCTAAAAAAGGGGTAGAACCATTAATCCCTGCTCCATTTATAAAGATATCAATATCACCGAATTTTGCTATTATTTTATCTAAACTATTTATGAATTCTGATTTTTTTGACACATCTATCTCTATGGCTAGAGTCTGACTAAAACCTTCATCATTTATCTCTTGTTCTATTTTTTTGGCTTTTTCAATTCTTAAATCCAGAATTACTACTTTACATCCTGCTCGGGCATAAGATTTAACCATTTCTCCACATAAGTATCCTCCTGCACCTGTTACTGCAGCCACTTTATCTTTTAAATTAAAAATCTTTTCTAAATACATTTTTATTATATTATTTAGATTTTAACATTATATTTTTCATTTGTTCTGCCCATTTCCATAAAACAAATAAATCTGATCCTAAAATAGCAAATGTATATCCTAAATTAAATAATTCATCTACAGAGTTTGTATTTGGATCATTTAATTGAGTACCACAACTCTTTCCATATTTTTTACAGGCTTCAATAACTTTCTTAGAGGCTTCAATAACTTTAGGGTGATCAAGTTGTCCAGGGACACCCAAAGATCCAGAAATATCGTAAGGGCCAATCATAACTCCATCTATTTCATCAAAAGCAAGTATTTCATCTATTTTTTCTACTGCTTCTATAGATTCGACTTGAATCATGAATATTGATGAATTATTCCAATCACTTGTATACTCATCAAAGTCAAAACCATATCCTTGAGCTCGATTAACGCCATAGCTTCTTTTGCCAATAGGAGGGTACTTTATATGGTCAATTAGTCTCTTTACTTCATTTGCATTGTTAACCATTTGTATTAACATCCCATCTGCACCAAATTCTAATAATGGTTTTATAAAATCATTTGAATGTGATACAGGTCTTGGGAGACATGATACATCATAAAACTGACTTGCTGTTATAATGCCTTTTGCCTCTGGAAGAGTTATAGTAGAATGCTCCATATCTATAGCTAAAAAATCAAAGCCAGCTTTAGCAAAAGTTTCTGTAATTGATGGTTCTGCATAAGAGACCCATGCGCCAAATAATTTTTTTCTAGATTTAAGTGCTTTTTTTAGTAACTCTCTTTTCATTATTTAATAGTTTTTTAAATAAAATGTTTTATGGCTGCATGGAGATGTAACAAACCGACTAGTTTTCTATTGTCATTGATAACAGGTAAATCCCAAATCTGTTTTTCCTCCATAAGTTCTATAGCATGCTTTAATGAATCCTCTTCTTTACAAGTAATTGGATTAGAAATTGCATGATTAATTACATAATCACTAAAAAAGGCTGAAAAAGGCTTCTGTTCTCCTAATAACTTCCTTCTAATATCGCCATCAGTAATTACCCCTTTTAAAAACTCATCTTCTACAATACAGACAATGCCTAATTTTGAATCTGTCATTTTATCTAATGCAACTTTTAAAAATTCATCTGGATTCACTCTTCCAAATTTATCAGGTTTTATCATTACGTCTTTTACTTTCATATTAATTGTTTTTATGTACTTCATCAGGCCCCAATTCATTTTCTAATTCAAGTCTTAATGAGTGAATTTTTTTTGCTTGATAAAGAATATTTTCAAGATATTTTATATCCAAGACAGTATTAGCATCAGATAAAGCATTTTTTGGATCATTGTGTGTTTCCATAAACAGTAGATTAATTCCATTTGCAACAGCAGACCTTACTAGGCTAGGTATAAATTCACGTTGGCCACCCGATATATTTCCCATTGAGGTAGGAAGTTGTATTGAATGGGTTGCATCAAAACATACCGGATATCCTGTTTCTGCCATAATTTGAAAGTTTTTCATATCATTTATGAGCATGTTATAACCAAAAAAAGTCCCTCTGTCAGCAAGTATTACCTCAGAGCCTCCAAAAGCCTCAATCTTTTTACATGAATTTTTCATGTTCCATGGGCTCATAAATTGTCCTTTTTTAAGTAAAATTGGTCTTCCTGTTTCTGCTGCTACTCTTAAAATTGAAGTTTGTCTACATAAATAGGCGGGGACTTGGACTAAGTCACAAACTTCACCAGTAGCAGATGCCCATGAAGGATCTGAAAAATCAGAGACAACTGGAACGCCAAACTTTTCTCTTACCTCGGCAAGAATTTTTAAACCTTCATCGATTCCTACTCCATGAAAACTATTAGGGGAAGATCTGCAGTCTTTATCATAACATGATTTAAATATCCAAGGAATTGCTATTTTATCACAAATATTTTTAATTTTTTCTGCCATATATAAAGTATGATCTCTATTTTCGATAGCACATGGACCTCCGACAAATGCCAATGGTAGATCTTTACCTATTTTAACTTTAGTTACATTACCGTATCCAATTGTAACTATTTTTCTGTTTTTCATATTTTTAATTTTCCTAGCTACTTTATAATTTCAAATTTACTAATTAAAGAGACTAAAGGTTTTATTATGATAATTTATTTAAAGATTTCTTTAAGGGTTCTAATTTCTTTTATCCAATATAACTTCTATAATTTACTTAAATACTCTCTGCCAGCATAAGAGTTTTTATTCATTATCAATGCTAGTTTCATAAATAGTTAATATAATTGATCGAGATTAGCCCAAACTTTTTTAAATGCTAATCCAATTTTATCAATATCATTATCCGAAAGGTCAAAATCACATATTTCAAATCCAAGAAATGTCTGTTCATGCAATTTTTCAGCAACGGGACAAATTCCTTTATTATAGCTTATGTTTTTTCTGGAATTTTCATATGTCCAAGGAAATCCCTTTGATCCGTATGCAATTTTATTTTTAAATGTAGGGAGTGAATGAAGGTTAACATAACCCCTCATGAGCCCCTGAACTCCCTCAGCTTCTAATGCTTTTACTATTTTATCTCTTGATAATTTTAAATACCCTAAATCAAGAATTAAGGGATATATATAATATGAATGATAGTTATTCTCATGAACAATTGGAAGTCTAATTCCATTAAGATCTTTAAGGTGTTTATTAAGTTGATCAACATTTTTTCTTTTTATTTGTACTAAGTGATCTAGCTTCTTAAGCTGTTCAATTCCAATTGCAGATTCAATCTCACCAAGTCTAAAGTTGTAACCGATTAAGTTGGAATAATTTGTTGCGCCTGATCCCTCTGCAACAGATTCAGCGTGATTTCTAATTAATCGAATTTTATCAGCATAATAGTCATTGTTTGTAACGACTATTCCTCCTTCTCCTGTATGTATGTGTTTATGGTAATTTAAACTAAACCCTCCAATATCACCAAGTGTACCTGTTACACGTTCTTTATTTTTTGAACCTGGTGCTTGAGCAGAGTCTGTAATAACTTTTAGATTATTATCGTCTGCTATTTTTTTTATTTTATCAATATTACATGAATGTCCAAATATGTCTATGGCAAGAATTGCCTTGGATTTTGGAGATATGTTTTTTATTATAGATTTAGGGTCAAGATTAAAAGTCTCTTTTTCTATGTCGGCAAATATTGGAATTGCACCCCAATGAAGTATGGATGCAGCACAAGCACTCATTGTCCATGGTGATAAAATTATCTCATCTCCAGGTTCAATATCAATAGCTCCAACTGCACATATAAGACCTGAAGTCCAAGAATTAACACTTATTGCATGCTTGACATTGAATTTTTCTTTACAAGCATGCTCAAATTCTTTTACTTTAGGACCTCCATAAAATTTTTCACTCCATGATCCAAGAAAGTCTGATAGTACTCCTGAATTTATAACATCAATTACAGCATTTTTTTCTTCAACACCTATTGTGTTATACTTTTTAAATGTATAGTCAATAATTGGTGATCCTCCTAATATTGCAAGTTTATTCATTGATTTTTGTTTTTAATTCATGAATAATTTTATGAACATTCTCCATTTGTTTTGTATTACTCAATTCGTGCCTGCCTATTTCTCCATTTAATAAATTTAAAACTTCTTCGTACACTGATAAAATAGAAACATTAAGATTATTGTCAATATCAATATTTATTTTTGAAATATAGTTATGATTTGAATAGTTTGGGTCTTCTACAACATTATTTAAAAATGAATTCGATCCATTATTATCGTAGGAAATTCGATTTGAATCTGTGTAAATCTCCATTTTATAATTTGAATAAAATTCCTCAGGCCAAGAAATGAAGTAAATTTCACCTTTGTTAAAACAAATTTTAAAATCTACATCGTAATCATCTCTTTCATTGTATTTTTTATTAATATTTAACAACTCCATTTTCTTATATTCTCCAAATAAAAAGGTTATTATGTCTATAAAGTGAATAGCATTGTTAATTAATCCATTTGAATAATATACTGTACCCTTAAAATACTTGTTCTTACTAATTATTTTTTTTATTTCAACAATTGATTTTTCAACTCTTCTAGGAAAATTTATCAAAAGTTCAACTTTATTTTTTTTACAGATTTCAATTATTTTTTTACTGTCTTTCAAATTATATGACAATGGTTTTTCACAAAGTATAATTTTTGGCTTAATATAAGTTATTACTTGTTTTATAATTTTTAAATGTGTTTCCGTAGGAGAGGATATTACTACCAAATCAACTTCACTAATCTCTTTTTCTATGTTATTTAGAGATGAAAATGTTTTAGACCCTGTGAGTTTATAAAATAAATCTCTCTTTCTTTCATCAATATCAATTCCAGCTATTATATCAAAATCATTTGAATAATATAAAGCTTTTGTGTGTGAAAGTACTGATGATAAATCTTTAAATTGATCTTTATCATATTGCAAACCTATATTTCCTAAACCAATAATTAATGCACTATATTTCATCGAAGAATGATTTAATTTCTTTATGAGGAAGTTTACTTTTAATACCAAAATTAGGTATTATAGAATACACTTGTTTTCTTAATTCTAAAGCTACAACCATTGCCATTGATTCATAGCCAACAACAAATTTTGAATTAGAAATATCATTAGTCAATGACTTTTGCGTACTTACAGATATTTTCTTTTCTATTTTAGTCATTAAGTTATACTTATTTAGATTTGTTTCTGATGGGTGAAGTCTAATTAATATCTTATCATTTTTATATTTAGATTTTTTAATTTTTTTTAAAAAATTTTCAAAACCTTTAACTTCATCATAATTATAGGTGCTTGAATTAGGGTGGAGTTTAATTGGCTCATCAATATATAGTATATAATCTTTAGATCTAGTTAAATTTTTTGATTTTCTAATTTGATCTTTTATATAATAATTATCAACTAACAATAAATTATTAAAATTTTTAATTTGTTCATTCACTAAAATATATGCGTATTTATCAAAAACCATTATTGAGTCTGGCAAAAGATATTTATTATTAAGTTTAAATCTATCAAAGTAGTTAGTCCAGTGATCTAAAACTGATACAGTTAAAATTTTATTTTTTGAATATGCTAGTGCTTGAATTTCAAATCCTGACTCAATTCCAGTTCCAAACATTATAACATCCGTTTTAGATATAACTTGATCTAAAGAATTACATATTTTATACTTACTTGAATTATTAAAAATCGATGTTGCAGGACCATCTAGGAAACAATAAGCAGAGACATTGTTGACATTTAAAAATGATTTAATGTAATTAGCCCCACCTGAATCATGAGCTACTATGCCTATTTTAGAATTTAATATTTTTTTTTCGGTGATCATTTAAAAAATTATATGTAATCACTTGACATATTTCAATTTAAACCTTTCTCCTTTTTTTAAATCTTTAATTGATCTTTTGCCTAAAATATTATTTAGCTCTTTAGGATGAAGTCCATAACCAGGCCTAATAGATCTTATATTAATGTCAGTAAATTTTTCACCTTTCTTTATATCTTTAGTTATATATAGACTTCGAGAAAACTGCTTGCTTAACTTTTGTTGATTACTTAATTTATAACTAACGTTTCCTAGCATTTTTTCAGTTCTTCTTATAGCTTCTACCATTGATGCGAACTCCGATTGATCTAATGAGAAAGAAGAATCAGGACCTCCAATTGATTTATCAATTATAAAATGTTTCTCTATTATTTTTGCGCCTAATGTTACTGCCATTATTGGCGCATTTATTCCAAGAGTATGATCAGATAAACCAGTGGTAATTTTAAATCTATCAATGAACTCCTTAATCATTATTAGGTTAGCTTCTTCTTCAGTAGTTGGATAACTAGATGTACATTTTAAGAGTGCAATTTGATTATTTCTTTCATTTCTTATAGTGTTAAGTGCTAATTCTATGTCGCTAAGACTGGCAATTCCAGTTGATAAAATAATAGGCTTACCTTTAGATGCTATGTATTTAATTAAAGGAATATCAGTGATTTCAAATGAAGCGATTTTATATATTGGATTATTAATTTTTTCGAGAAAATCTACAGCAGTTTTATCAAATGGGGAAGAAAAGCATATTAGTCCTTCATCATGTGCAATCTTAAATAATTCTTCATGCCATTCCCATGGAGTATAGGCCTCTTGATATAATTCATGCAAGTATTTACCGTCCCAGATTGAATCACTTTTTATAATAAAGTCCTTCATTTTAGATTTAATAGTAATTGTATCCGCAGTATAAGTCTGCAATTTTATTGCATCTGCTCCAGCTTTTTTTGCAGCTTTTATTGTATTTTTTGCTACTTCAAAAGAGCCATTATGATTAGCTGATAACTCTGCAATAACAAAAGTAGATTTTAGATTTTCAAAAGAAAATTTCATACTTTATTTGTTTTCAGAAAGTTTTTTTAATAATTCACTTATTCTTGTATCATCAACATTTATTTTTGAGACAATTTCTCTAGCTTCGTCTGGAGAGTCCTTAAATGCTAATCTTAAAATATTCATCCAATTAATATTGTTTTTTGATCTGATTTTTTCAATTTCATCAATTATTTCTAGGTCTGTCATATTAAATATTATTTATTTTTATTTTATAATCTAATGGTTTTAACAAATCACTTTTATAGTGAAATGAACCTCTACCTTTTTGAGGTTTTGGGTTTATCTTACCATTAATAATGTCATCAAAAGATTCATAGAAAAGTTTCTCGATTGTATCTTTTAAAATATTGTAAGATGATTCTAATGTGTGCTCGTCATTATTAAAATTGCACAACTTCTGAACTAAAATAGGCCCAGTATCTATTCCCTCATCCACCAAGTGAATTGTTACACCTTTTGGAGTGTTATCTTTAAAACTCCAATAGTTTGGGTTAGCTCCTCGGTTATAAGGTAAATATGAGATATGAAGATTGACAATATTATTATTTAATTTATCTATTATCTCATTTGATATAACATGCCTATAACCATAAGAAACTGCTATGTCAAAATCTAGCTTAGTTTTAGGGTCAATTTTATCTTTAATCCATGTTACATTGCCTTTCTTTTCTAAAAAAGAAATAAATTTTCTATTAACCTCTTCACTTAAGTATAAAATTTTCATGATCTGATAATCATTTCAAAATATGGGCTTGAAATATTTCTAAAAAATTTTCTTTTAAATAATTCTCTGTAACTAATTTGGTAGTGATTAATTGGTAAAACATCAAAATGGGATATTCTTTTCTCAGTTTTATAATCAAATATATTTATTGCATCATCATAAGTGTTTTCAAAATATGGACTACTAGAAAATCTATTAGCCATGTATACTACTTTAGATTTTTTATAAATAGTTGAATTTATATAATTATTAAAAGTTACTTTTTTCATTTCACCTAAACTAAAAAAGTTGGTAAATAAATCAACCTTGAAATTCTTGATTATATTAAAATCTTTTTGATCAACATATATTATACTACCTTTTTTAACGTTTTGAAAGTTTCTTAAATTTTTTACATCATTTGGAAAAAAATGATTTGATTCAGGGTAAAGTCTCTTAAGATAAATGTAGCTTCTGGCTAGTTGATGTTCAAAATCAACTAAAATAATAGTAATATCAGGGTAATATTTTTTTACTAATCCCTGAAGTCCTCCATAGTATGATCCTACGTCAACCCAAACTGAGTTTTTTTCAAGAAGATTGTTTTTTTTAATTTGTGATAGAAAATATAGATATCTTAACCATCTTGCTGATACAGAGTATCCTTTTATTTTTGGAAAATCAACTGCACCGGGTGTTTTGTTTTGTGGGTTTTGATCTATGAGGTTTTTCCCACCATTATTGATTATTACAGCAATATCATCTAACATTGAGGAGTATTCAAAATAATGATTAATCCTTTTATTAATAATTTTAATTAACGGAGAGATAAAGTTTAAGTTGTATTGACCAAGAAAAAGTTTTGGGATTATTCCTATTCGGTATTTTAAACCCATATCATTTTGTTGATCCCAGTTTCTAAATTTTGATAAATCGTTTGTTAAATCAACTTTTGCAATAATATCTTTATGCTTAGAATCATAAACTGCTTTATCCCTGGATACAGATTTATTTTTTAAGAATAAATTAATTAATTCTTTATTTGTAATGTTTTCTTTGTTCATGTCATTTAATAGCAAGAAAGCCTTTGAAACAGATATCTGTAACCACAGTAGTTATATCCTTAAAACCAGCTCTCTTCATCATGTCAACATTCCCCTCTGTAGAAAATGGTTCCATTACTCCTTTTAAACTTCTAGTTTTATTAAGAATTTCTTCTGGAGTATAACCCATTTGCATTTTATAGTCATTGTAAAGTGTCGTAAATATATCTTGAAATCTTGCATCATTATATCTTACTTTTTCAAAAAATAAAAATGCACCACCCCAATTCAATGACTCATATATTTTATTAATAAGTTTTTGCCTATGTTTTGGATGAATAAACTGAATAGTAAAAAAACTAATTATAAAATCTGAGTCTTCTAATTTATAATTGACCAAATCTTTGGCTAAAAACTTTAATTTTTTTGTATTTATATTAAATTTTTTCTTCTCATCATTTGCATATGAGATCATATCTCTTTCTATATCAAGACCAATAAATTTTGAATTAATCTTATGCTTGTTATGCTCAACTAAGTTTATTAATAATTTTCCAGTTGAACATCCTAAATCATATACTAAAGAATCATCTTTTATAAAGAAGTCACTAAGTTGAATTATTAAATCATGTCCTCTATTATATATAGGAACTGATTTTGATACATGGTTATCAAATTTTTTTACAACGTCACCCTTGAAATTCCAGCTGGCGTTTTCTTTACTTATATTATCTCCTGATTTGCTCATATTGATTTTTTTATAAATTTATTTAATTCTTTTTTACCTATTATTAAATTATTGAGTGGATTATTAATATTAATTCTATACTTCGAGGGTATATAATAAATCGAATTTCTTGATATTGAAGAAAGAGTATAATTTGTAGATGTATAGGGTAAATTAATCATTAAATCAAATTTCTTTTCTTCGTCTACTATAATTTTTGAATAAGAATCAATTATACTAATATTTGAATTATGACTTTTCATTGAATTAATAAGATTATTTAACGATCTAATATTTTTACCATATTTAGCTTTATAATAAAATTTTATTTTTATTTTTTTTGAGAGTGATAGAATGTCATCATTAAATTCTTTTATAAAACTTTCTAATCCATTATAGTTTCCCAAAATGAAGTGTTTAAAATTTTCATTCAAATTTTCAGAAGTATTATCTAACATTAATATTGAATAGTCTTTACTTAAACTAATTTTTTGAATAGTCTCAAACCCAAGATTTGAATAATTAGAATTTAGACTTATGCTCTTAATCTTTGTGTTCGCTATACTTAATTTAAATTTCTTATTTATGAAATCTCTTATATTATAGAAGAAATAAGCTTGCCTATCAAAGTTTATTGGGTTATTTCTATAATATGTAAAGATGTTATGGTCTAAGTCACTAAATATCTCATCATCAAAATTATTTTTATATATCCCTAGGTTTATCTCTTTTAACATATTGCTGTGTACATCCAAGCAATTTTGAGAATAGCAGAATGTATATATTTTTTCAGATAGTTTTTCATCAAATAATCCATGATTGATTGCATGATTATCAATAAGAAAAATTTTATTGATGTTTTTTAGACCAACTTTTTTAATTAAATTTTCTAAAGGTTTTAATTTAGATTTTTGGGAAAGATAATATATCAATACACCTATATCAAAAAATTGATATTTAGTTAAAAATTTTTTTAAATCAACTATTAGTATAATGGGTAATTTTAAAATTCTAAAAATAGAGATTTTTTTTTTTGGTATAATTCTACTGTAATCTTTAATATCTGAATTTTTTATTACTTTACCTTCTTTAGATTTCCTTATGTATTCATTTAAACTTATAATGTTCATTTCATTATTAATTATCTTGTTAGTTAATAAGTATTCAATGAATGAATTAGGATAAACTATGTTATCCAGATAATTAAAAGAATGCTCTGGGAAGCCAAAAGTTATTACTATGTTACTATTCTCTTCTTTATAATCATATATAATTATCTGATTTTTAAAGTACTCTAAAAGCTGAATAGAATATGATCTTAAAAAATTTATATATGACCAAAACATAAATTTCAACCATGAACTTTGTGAACAATTAAAATAGTTCCTTGAATTAATATGAAAATTGATATAATAATTAATTGCACCATGGATGATAGACTGATTTCTTTTTTTTTGTTTTTTTAAAAAGTCTAAAATTTCAAGATTAATTCTTTTATTATAATCTCGTACTTTTTCATCCCATAGATTTATATTATTAATTGCCTTTTCATAGACAAATACTGACTCATAGGATATAATAAATATTTTTTTGTAAAAGCTTAACATCTATTCTTTTCTAAACTCTCTCCATCTCCTTTTGACATATTTATTTTGGTTAGATATTTCAGGTTTCATTTTTGAAACTTCAATCAAATCTTTCAAACCAAAATCAATACCACGTTCATCAATAACAATTGGGACTAATTGAGAGAGCATTTTAAAATCTTCTATAGTATCAACTTCAAGATATATATTAGGTTCATTAAATATTCCCTTTGCCTCCATATTTTTAATTCTAAAGAAATCCTTGTTTGTAATATTTATTCCTACATGCTCTCTTAAGGGATCGTGATGTTCAGTATTTTCATTTGCATATCTTAAACATTCTGCTTTGTATATTGAAAATTCACTGCCTGGGGGGAATGTAGTTTTAATTGAATTTGTAAGATAATCAATAGAGTTATAATTTTTTTGGAAAAATCCCAAAAACTGATCAATAATAAGAGGGTCAACAAAAGGTGAATCTCCATATAGTTCTAGATGTATATCAGAGCCTGTTGAAAAAAAAGCATCATGAACTCTTTGTAAAACATCATTTTCACTCCCCCTAAAGCATTTAATGTTAAGTGATTCACATAATTCTAAAATTTCATTATCATCAGGATTTGTAGAGGTTGCAACAACTATATCATCTAAAAGTAATGATCTTTTTAAACGGCTTACTTGCCACTCTAACAACGATATATTGTGAATTTTTTTTAAGACCTTACCAGGCAGTCTACTTGAACCCATTCTGGCTTGAATTGTTGCAGAAATCTTCATTAAAATATTGTCTGATATCCTTGATCAGAAGATAAGATATTTATAACCTTATCTATTTCGGTTTCATCAAGATTTGGATACAGAGGAAGGCTTATACAGCTTGAATAATATTCCTCTGAATTTGAAAAGTCTTTTTTATCAAACATTTTTGAATAATAAGGATGCTTATAAATTGGGATATAATGGATATTAACAAAGTATCCCTCTCCTCTCAATTTTTCAAAAAGATTTAGCCTAGACTCAAAATGGCTTTTATCTATTTTAACAATAAATAGATGGTAGGATGATAAATCCTGTTTATTAATAATTTGAGGGATTAAAAATTTATTTTCTTTTAATTTATTCAAGTAGTAATTAGCTAATTTATTTCTTTTTTTAATAAATGAATCTAATCTATCAAGTTGTGAGATACCAAGAGCAGACAATATATCATTTAGTCTATAATTAAATCCTAATTCAGTTTGCTCATAATACCAAGGCCCATGATTTTCATTAGGGTTTGTATAATTTGACCTAATTATTCCATGGCTTCGTAAATTATATATTTTATCATGAAGGTCCTTATTATTTGTAAGGCATACTCCTCCTTCTGCTGTAGTTATCATCTTAACGGGATGAAAGCTAAATACAGTGATATCACTGTATTTACAGCTACCAATTTTTGAGTTTTTGTAACGAGCTCCCATTGCATGAGATGCGTCCTCAATAATTTTAAAGCCATACTCCTTAGATAGGTTATAAATCCTTTCCATCTCACATGGATTACCAGCAAGATGAACAGGAATTAATACTTTTGGTAACCTATTTTTCTTTTTTGCTTTTTTGAGCTTCTCCTCTAGTTTATCTGTGGATATATTAAAATTATTGCTATCAATGTCTATAAGGTCAATTTCAGCACCACAGTATCTTGCACAATTTGCAGATGCCACAAATGTTATTGTAGAAGTCCATACTATATCATTCTTTGTGACACCTAAAGATAGACATGCAAGATGAAGTGCACTAGTTGCATTATTAACTGCAATAGCATACTTAGCATCAAACTTTTCAGATAATTTACTTTCAAAAAGAGGTGTCTTTGGTCCTTGTGTTATATAATCAGATTTTAAGACTTCCAGAACTGATTCTATATCACTTTTATCAATATTTTGTCTACTATATGGAATCATTTAATGTTTTTTTAATTGAGTTATGTAAAATTTTGAGGCCCTGTTTTAAATATTTATGCTTGATATTTAATGGTGGACCAAGTTTAATTGACTCTCTTCCTGTTTTAACTACCAATAATCCATTATTTAATAAATCCTCAACTAATAAGTTTGTAGTATCAACATCTGGCTCCCCCTTATCATTATTTACTACTATTGCAGCTATCATTCCCTTTCCAAAAACTCTTATTCTATCATTAAACTCTTTTTGAATTTTCGATAATTCTTGATTGAAAAATTCACAATTTGCATTTAATAATTTTATGAATGAATTCTTATTCATATATCTTATTGTTGCAAGTCCAACAGAACAAACCATTGGGTTTGCTGAATTAGTACTACTTAATTCTCCTTGTTGTGGTAAATCTAAAATTTCTTTCGAACTAACAACTCCGGAAAGAGGAAGGCCTGAACTCATTCCCTTTCCAATACAGATAATATCAGGGTATACATCATAATGTTCATAACCAAATTTTTTTCCTGTTCTATAAAAACCTGCTTGCATTTCATCAAAACAAATTAAAATATTATATTTTTTTGCAAAATCATTTAATGCTTTCACATATGTTTTAGGATAGAACAATGCACCCCATCCCTGAAAAGTTTCTAAAATTATACCTGAAATATCATTCTTGAAATCAACACCTTTTGTTTCTAAATTTTCAATTTGCTTATAAAAAAATTCTTTTCCTTTTTCTTCGGTAATTTCCCATGGATAAGGAAAATCCATAAAATGTATATTAGGGTCATGATAACCAATCCACCATTTACTTTTTGGAAATCCTGACATCATAAATGAACCCATCGTTCTTCCATGATAATTCCCAATTATTGATACAATACCTGGTTTTCTTTTTTTTGCTAATTTTAGTCCATACATTCTCATTAATTTTAAAGCAGTTTCAGTAGCTTCAGTTCCACTTGAAGCTAAATATGCTTTTTCAAAATTTGCACCACAAAATTCAACCAGTTCTTTTATATAATTTACCCTAAATTCATTAAGATATGTATAGCTATGGATAAGATTAGAATTTAAAACCTTTCTTATTGCATTTTTAATGTATCGATTTGAATGACCAATATTTGTTACAAATATTGTTGAAGTAAAATCAATAAACTTCTTATTGTTATGATCTTTTACAATGCATCCCTTTGCAGATTTCCAATAAACAGGAAGCTGACCATGCATTGAATTTGCTTCATATTCATTTAAAATGTCTTGAGCTTTTAAATATTCTGAGTTATTCATTCAGCGTTTCTTAATTCCATTACTTTATCTAAATTTTTCTGATACCTATTAAATAATTCCATATTTCTTTTTGTTTTTACACCTTTATAGCATAGTAAAAAGCCTCTTCTTTGTTTACCTGAATTATTTGGATTACTTCCATGAATATTCATAGTATGGTGTATAGCTGCATCACCAGGGTTTAGTGAAGGATTAAATACCTCTCCATCAGGAAGATTGAGCTCTTCAATTATTTGAGAGCTCCCTGGGGCTAAAGAGGGAGTATGTTCTACTACTCCTATATTATGGGATCCTTTTATATATTTAATCATTCCATTTGTTTTATCACATTTATCAAGTGCTATCCAAATCGTCAACCCATTAGCTGGTTCAATACACCAATAGGCATTATCTTGATGATATGGGGCTGCAAGACCCATATTTCCAGGCTTTACAAATGCCTGTATGCTTATTAATTCCACTTTATCTTTTAATAACTCTTCAGCAAGATTGATAATTTTTAATCTTTTTGCTAAATCATTAAAAAAATAACCTTCATAATTCTC
>CEQN01050620.1_pt1 | contig 21054 bp, 13 predicted proteins | sample 427011 | NCBI WGS metagenome assembly CEQN01 (sample SAMEA2621277, study PRJEB7988) | marine metagenome | biome: marine biome (ENVO:00000447); feature: deep chlorophyll maximum layer (ENVO:xxxxxxxx); material: "saline water (ENVO:00002010), including plankton (ENVO:xxxxxxxx)" | depth 120 m
TTAGATGCAGACAAAGAAGGGTTTTTGCGTTCTAAATCATCACTTTTACAAGTATCCGGAAGGGCCGCTAGAAATATTAATGGTAGAGTTTTATTATTTGGTGACAAGATTACTGCATCAATGGAAAATCTAATTAAGGAAACTGATCGTAGAAGGTTAATTCAGAAAAAATATAATCAAGAAAATAGTATTACTCCTCAAACAATCACAAAATCACTAGAGGAGGTTAAGCAGTCAACTATGATTGCAAAAGAATCTCCAGTTGGAGATTCTATTAAAATTGATGAAGATAATATTGATGGTGTAGAGTTGAATGATTTATTAGAAAAGTTAAATAGGAAGATGCTTGCTTGTGCAAAAAAAATGCAATTTGAAGAAGCGGCAATGCTAAGAGATGAAATAAATAAAATCAAAGAAGGTATAGAAAATGACAGATAGAAAAAAAGTACTTGTTTTAGGATCAGGTGGAAGAGAACATGCATTTGTTTATAAGTTTCATAATGATCCATTAGTTTCGGAAGTTTTTTGCTCTCCAGGGAATGGTGGAACGAGTTTGATTGCAACTAATATTCCATTAGATTTAAACAATCATGATGAGGTAATAGGTTTTGTTAAAAAAAATAATATTGATTTGACAGTAGTTGGTCCAGAAGATCCATTAGCTGCTGGTATTGTAGATTCATTTCACAAACATAATCTTTATGTTTTTGGACCAGATGCATTTTGTGCTCAATTAGAGAGCAGCAAGGTTTTTGCTAGAGATATAATGGCTGAGTACAATATTCCCCATCCAAAATATTTCGCATGTAAAAGTAGAGAGGAGACAATTAAGGCTAGAGAAGTTTTAGGTCTTCCAATTGTATTAAAAGCAGATGGGCTTGCTGCAGGTAAGGGAGTTATAATATGCAATAATGAATCTGAGTTTAATGAAGGGCTTGATCATATGTTTGAGAAAAATACATTTGGTGAAGCATCAAATTTAGTATCTGTTGAAGAATGTTTAATTGGTGAGGAGTTATCTGTTTTTGCTGTTTGCGATGGAAAGGACTTTAAAGTATTAAATACTGCTCAAGATCATAAACGTATCTTTGACGGTGATTTAGGACCCAATACAGGGGGGATGGGTGCATATTCACCAACTCCATTATCAACAGATGCAATGATAAAACAGACTTGTGAAAAAATAATTCAACCAACACTTCAAGCTATGAATGATAAAGGGCACCCTTATACGGGGTTCTTATATGTTGGTTTAATGATTGTAAATAACATCCCATATGTAATTGAATATAATGTTAGAATGGGCGATCCTGAAACCCAAGTTGTATTACCCTTGCTGGAATCTTCATTATTCAATTTACTTTATAAAGCAAGTAAGGCTTCTTTGGCAGATATTGATTTTAGCATTTCAAAAAAAACAGCAGTAACAGTTGTTTTAGCATCTGAAGGGTATCCAGCTAAATATGAAAAAAACATGGAAATTAAAATGAATACAAAAGGTGACGACTTAGTATTTCATGCAGGTACGAAAATAAATGATGATGTATTGTATGCTACAGGAGGAAGGGTGTTAAATGTTGTAGGTTTTGGAGATGATTTAAAAGATGCAATTTCAAATGCTTATGACATTGCAAGTCGTATTGAATTTGATAATAAATACCTAAGAACTGATATTGGAGAAAAGGGTTTAGGGTACAAGTAAACCAGGAGAAATATATGAGTATTGATATAGATAAAATAAGAAGGTCTGTAGGACTTATTGGAGAATCTGACCAAATTCATGATATGCTTACTACCATTGGTCAAGTTGCAGGAACAGATATAATTGTTCTTGTTAATGGAGAATCTGGCAGTGGTAAGGAAATGGTTGCTAATGCTATTCATAAAAATAGTAAAAGAAAATTTGAGTCTATGATCACAGTCAATTGTGCAGCTATTCCAGCAGGTACTATTGAAAGTGAGCTTTTTGGTCATAAAAAAGGATCATTTACGGGAGCAAGCGAAAACAGAAAGGGATATTTTGAGGCGGCTGATAAAGGAACTATATTCTTAGATGAAATTGGCGAGATGCCGATAGAAACTCAAGCAAAGCTTCTTAGAGTAATCGAACAAAAAGAATTTATAAGAGTGGGTGATGCAAAAGCTCAAAAAACAGATGTGAGAATTATAGTTGCTACAAATAGAGATTTGTATTCCGAAGTTAAAAAAGGAAACTTTAGGCAAGATTTATATTTTAGACTTAAAACAATAACAGTCAATGTTCCTCCACTTAGAGAACATGTTGATGATATTAGTCTATTTGTTGAAAGGTTTGGGCTAGAGTTTACAGCTAAAAATGATATTTCTTTTAAAGGTTTTACATCAGATGCAATTCAGTTGATGAAAAAGTTTTCATGGCCTGGAAATGTAAGGGAATTAAAAAATACAGTAGAAAGTTTGATTGTGATGAACAAAGGTGAAAGAATTACCAATGATATGGTTAAATTATCACTTGGGATAGATGACTATAATGCAGATTCTAGTTTGCCTGTTTATACTAGTGACAGTTCAGATAAAGTCGAAAGAGAATTGATTCTAAAACAATTATTGTTTCTTAGACAGGATGTTAATGATTTAAAACAGATTTTATTAAGAAATGGATCGGCAAACAGTGCAAAAGTAGAGCCCTCAAATCCAGCTCTTTATTTACCTGTTGATGGTAATAAAGATTATGATAGCGATATAAGTATTGACGAAGGCAATGTTACAGGTGTCAAGGATAATGCTGTTGGAGAGTTGACATTAGAAGAAATTGAACAGGAAATTATTGAGAAAACGCTGAGAAAATTTAAATCTAATAGAAGGAAAACAGCAAAAGCACTCAATATATCAGAAAGAACTTTATATAGAAAAATTAACGAATATGGTATGGATAAGAAAAAAACTAGTGAATAATTTTTTCATATTACTTATTATTGTTTTTTCATGTGGATTTTACTCTACTAAAGGATCTTTGCCAGTACATATTAAATCTATTCATGTCAGTTCCATTTTAAATGAGTCTCCAGAACATTCAATTACGGATCGTTTATTAGATGAAATTAATAATACTTTGATTGATGAAAATATTTTAGAAATTAAAGATTGGAATTCTGCGGATAGCAGATTAAATATAACAATATTAAGAGTTGAAGATTCCCCTAATGTTTATGGATTGGGTTCTAACAATGAATTTAATGAGGTTGACGAATGGAAAGTTGTATTAACTTGTAGTGTTGATTGGGTTGATGTGTTTAATGGCAAGAGTTTATTTAAAACAAATATTAATACATCTGCTATATATGGAACAGAATCCGATATAAATATTGATGGTATTGACAACGATGGCGATAATCTAATTGACGGGAATGACTCTGATGAGTTTGGTCCTCCTAGAGAGGGAGCGATTAGAATCGCTATTGAAAAAATATCACGAGAGATTTTGAATCAAATTACATCAACATGGTAAAAAAAAGGCTGTTATGAATATAATTAGGACAAATCAATTAAAAGATTATACCGATCAAACCGTTCAATTAAACGGATGGGTATATAATAGTCGTTGTAGTGGCAAAATAGGTTTTTTGATGCTTAGAGATGGCTTTAATACTATTCAATGCATTATTAGCATTAATGATGTAGGCGAAGATAAGTTTAATGAATTTAAAACATATACTCAAGAAAGCTCTGTTAAGGTGATTGGGAAAGTGGTCCAAAATGATAGAGCTCCAGGAGGATATGAAATTCTTATTGAAAATATAGATTTATATCATTTAAGTGTTGATTATCCGATTACTCCTAAAGAGCATGGTACAGATTTTTTAATGAATAATCGGCACTTATGGTTAAGGTCTAAGCGTCAGCATGCGATTTTAAAAATAAGACATCAAATAATAAAATCAACAAGAGATTTTTTTGATTCTAATGATTTTACATTGGTTGATACACCTATATTTACCCCCAATTCTGCTGAAGGAACTACAACACTATTTGAAACAGAATATTTTGGGAAAATGGCTTATTTAGCTCAGACAGGACAATTGTATGGAGAGGCCTCTGCTATGTCATTTGGGCGTCATTATAATTTTGGACCATGTTTTAGAGCTGAGAAGAGTAAAACTAGAAGACATTTGACAGAATTTTGGATGGTTGAACCAGAAATTGCTTTCTGCGATATTGAAGAAGATATACAGTGGGCAGAGGATTTATTAGTATATATTGTTAAACAGGTCCTTGAAAACTGTATTGATCAACTTAAGGTATTAGATAGAGATGTATCTGTATTAGAGAAGTCTATCTCTCCTTTTCCTAGAATTAGTTATACAGAGTGTATAGAAATTCTGAAAAAAGATGGATTTGATATTGATTGGGGTGATGATTTTGGTTCTCCTGAAGAAACACACATAGCAAATAAATATGATAGACCTGTAATAGTCCATCGATTTCCTGCAAAAATCAAGTCATTTTATATGAAGAGAGACCCTGAAAACGAAGAGGTTGTGCTTGGGATGGATGTATTGGCACCAGAGGGATATGGAGAAATAATTGGAGGCTCTGAAAGAGAAATTGATATTGATGTCCTTATTGAACGAATTGAACATGAGGGTTTAAATCAAGAAGATTATGATTGGTTTTTAGATTTAAGAAAATATGGTTCTGTGCCTCATTCGGGATTTGGCATGGGCATAGAACGTGTAGTGGCATGGATTTCAGGTATTACTCATATAAGAGAAACTATTCCATTTGCTAGAACGATGGGACGCTTGAATCCATAATTATGATTGTTGCATTATCACAACTTAATTCTACAGTAGGTGATCTTAATGGTAATGCCAATTTAATTAATGAAGCCATTCAAAAAGTTAGAAATGAAGCTGATATTATTGTTTTTCCTGAAATGGTTTTAACTGGATATCCACCTAAAGACTTATTGTTAGACTCAAGTTTTATTAATAATGCATATAATACATTGGTAGAAATATCAAAAAAAATTTTTGGCACCGTGGCATTAGTAGGGACTGTTCGTAAAGTAGATGATAAGCTTTATAATACAGTTGCTATTATTCAATCAGGAAAAATAATTGGTTTTAGAGATAAAATGTTACTTCCAACATATGATGTTTTTGATGAAAAAAGATATTTTTCTAGCTCAAAAATAATAGAACCTATAACAGTAAATATAAATGATAATAATATAAGTATTGGCATACAAATATGTGAAGATTTATGGGATGCAGAATATGATGTAAAGGTTACAGATATTTTGCATGATAAAGGTGCTGAAATCATAATTAATTTATCTTCATCACCATTTTATGACAATCGGATTGAAGATAGAATAAATGTAGTCAAAGAAAAAGTAAGAAAATATAATAAACCATATATTTATTGCAATTCAGTTGGATATCAAGAAGAATTGATTTTTGATGGTCAGTCATTTTCAATTAATAAACATGGAGAAATAATTGGTTTAGCAAAAGGATTTGAGGAAGATTTATTAATGTTAGATGTATTTAAGAATAAAACATATAAATTTTCAATATCCTCAAAGTATGAACAGATGTTTAAAGCTCTATCATTAGGAGTAAAAGACTATTTAAAAAAAACACATCATTCTAAAGTCGTTATTGGTTTGAGCGGTGGTATTGATTCTGCATTAACTGCAGCTATAGCAACAGATGCATTAGATTGTAAAAATATTTTTGGAATTTCTATGCCATCTAAATATTCTTCTAATCATAGTATAAGAGATGCAGAGCTATTAGCATGCAATCTAGGGATTAATTTTGATATTATAAAAATTCACGATATAAATAAACAATTTTTAACAGATTTAGAAATTTTCTTAGATAAAGAGAATGAAGGTCTTGCAGAAGAAAATTTGCAAGCAAGAGTGCGTGGTAATATTTTGATGGCAATAGCAAATAAAAAAAATGCATTATTGTTAAATACAGGTAATAAAACGGAGTTAGCTTTAGGCTATTCAACTCTTTATGGTGATATGTGTGGTGCTTTAGCTGTTATTAGTGACTTGAATAAATCTGAAGTTTATGAACTAGCTAATTGGATTAATTCTAATTGTTACGATAAGCCTGTTATTCCACAATCATCATTAGATAAAGCTCCCTCAGCTGAATTGTCTTATAACCAAGTAGATCCTTTTGATTATGATATTGTTAGTCCATTAGTAGAAAAAATTATAGTTGAGGGATATAATGTTGACAAATTAGTTGAATTAGGTTATGATTACAAATTATGTTTAGAAATAATTAAAAAAGTAAAACTATCTGAATATAAGAGGTATCAGTCTCCTCCTGGGATTAGGGTTTCAAAAAAAGCTTTTGGTACAGGCCGAAGATATCCTATAATAAATAAATATGATGTATGAGATGATTGAATTTCAATATGGATAAAATGAAAAAATTATTTTTGATTGATGGAATGGCTATTATATATAGAGCTCATTTTGCAATGATTAAAAATCCATTATTAACAAAAGATGGCAGACACACATCAGCTATTTTTGGTTTTTTGAATTCGATATTGAAGATGATAAAAGATGAAAAGCCCGAATATTTAGCAATAGTTTTAGATTCTAAAACTAAGACTTTTCGTCATGAATTGTTTACAGAGTATAAGGCGAATAGACAAAAGATGCCTGATGAATTAGTACAGCAACTGTCTCCCCTTTATGAGATTTTAAATTTAATGAATATCCCTCTAGTTTCTCTTGATGGTTATGAGGCTGATGACTTAATAGGTACAATAGCAAAGAAAGCTGAGATAGATGACTTTAAAACATATATTATGACTGGTGACAAAGATATGATGCAATTGGTGACTGATAAGGTATTTGTTTATTCACCAGGGAATAGATTTAAGCCAACAACCACATATACTGTTGACAAAGTAAAGGATAGGTGGGGTGTTGACCCTAGCCAATTCATCGATTATTTAGCTATGGTTGGGGATAGTTCTGATAATGTTCCTGGAGTTGAGGGAATTGGTGCAAAATCCGCAGTGAAATTAATTCAAGAATATGAAACATTGGAAGAGATACTTGAAAAAGGACATGAAGCAAGCAACAAGCGTATACGAGAAGGAATTTTGAAGGGTAAAGATTTAGCCTATTTGTCAAAGAAATTAGTGACTATAGACTGCAATGTTCCTTATGAATTTCATTTAGAAAATTTTATTATTAAAAATATTAGTAATCAATTGGTTGTAGATATGCTGAAGGATTTAGAATTAAATAGTTTGATTGGTAAAATTGCTAGTGAAAATAATTCAGAAGATAATACTAAAGACATAGATAGAGAATATCATATTGTAGATAATAACAATAAGCTAGTTGATATGATTAAAGAAATAAATGGGAAAGATGTTATATCATTTGATATAACAGCAAATCAATTCAATTATAAAACAGATGTTATTGATGGAATATCATTTTCAATATCAGGAGGGTCAGGATGGTATGTGCCTATTCATAGCAATTCTAATTCATTAGCTGTATTTGATTTGTTAAGAGATGTATTTGAGAATAAAAATCATTTTTTTTGCAGTTCAAATATAAAACAACATATTATTTTACTATCTAATTACAATATTAAGTTAAATGATAATTTTTATGATATTACTTTAGGAGAGCATTTGCTAAGCCCTGAAAAACATTCATATAATTTAGATTTCATGGCGATTGACTACTGTAATGCAAACATAAAATTTAATCCTGATTTTTTTAAATTAAATAAACAATTATCTACCTTGTCAGAATTAGACAATGATAGCCAAACAATATATTGTTGCGAGAGATCAGATATTATATTGCAAGTATATTTAAAGCAAAGAGATAGGTTGATTTCAGAAAATTTATATGATTATTATCAGAATATAGAGAAGCCATTAATTGAAGTTCTTTCTCTAATGGAAAAACAAGGGGTGTATGTCGATTCTGAAATGTTAGAAACTTTATCTTCGAATTTAAGTGTTGAAATAGATATGATTACAAATCAAATTTTTTCAATATCAGGATATGAATTTAATATCAATTCACCTCAGCAATTGGCTGTATTGATATTTGATGAATTAAAATTAAAAGAAATTAAAAAAAGAAGTACGGCAATGGAGGTGCTAAAAGTGCTTAGAAATTATCATCCAATAGCAGATTTAGTCTTGAAGTATAGACACTTAAATAAGTTGAAAAATACCTATTTAGATGCATTTCCTAAGTATATTAATAAAAAAACTAATAGAATTCATTCATCTTTCCATCAAGTAACAACTATCACTGGCCGATTATCCAGCTCTAATCCTAATTTTCAAAATATACCTATAAGAACTGATTATGGTAAAGAGATACGCAAAGCTTTTTGTTCTGACAATGGAAATAAAATAATATCAGCTGATTATTCTCAAGTAGAGCTTAGAATTATGGCTGAATTTTCTAAAGAGCCGAATTTGATTGATGCATTCAATAATGATATTGATATCCATACTAGAACAGCTGCATTAATTAATAATATAAGTGAAAATAATGTAGATGATAATCAAAGAAGGACTGCAAAAGTAGTTAATTTTGGCATAATGTATGGAGCCGGCCCTTTTAGGATGTCTCAAGAACTTGGTATATCAATTAAAGAATCGAAAGATTTAATTGAAACTTATTTTTGCACGTATCCAAGAATTAAAGAGTATATGGATAATACTATCGCTTTTGCTAATAAGTATGGCTATGTCAAAACACTCCTTGGTCGCAAGAAGAATATTAATTTAGGAAGTCATTTATCCGTACAAATGCAAAAAGCTGAGGAAAGGGCTCTGATTAATATGCCAATACAAGGTACTGCAGCCGAATTAATTAAGGTTGCAATGATAAATATATTTCATAAATTTAAAAATAATAATTTAAATACAAAGATGATATTGCAAATTCATGATGAATTGATTTTTGAATCAAGTATTAATGAACAAGAAATAGCAAAAAAAATCATTGTAAGTGAAATGGAAGAAGCAATGTCGCTATCTATCCCTCTTAAAGTATCATGCAATATGGGAGACAATTGGTATGAAGCACATTAAGGATTTTATTTAAATGGAAGCATCAATAACTCTTAAATCAATAGCAAAGACATTTAATAACAACACATTGCTTGCAGATCTATCTTTCGGTGTCGAAAAGGGGACAACCTTTGCTTTAATAGGTGGAAATGGTTCAGGCAAATCAACAATATTAAAATTGCTAGTAGGTATAGTTGAAAAAGATGCTGGTATAGCATATATTAATGGAAAAGATATTAAGAATAGGTCTATAGAGACTAGATCCGTGACTGGGTATATGCCTCAAAATATTGACTTAGATAATGAGCTGTCTGTAATTGAGAATCTGATTATCAGTGCTCGTCTTCATGGTTTAGATTCAAAATTGGCAAAAAATAAATCAGCATACTATTTAGATTCGCTAGGTATTGTTCATTTAGCAAAATTAAATCCTGTTGATATATCTTACGGTGATAAAAGAAAAATCATGTTTATACGATCGATTGTTCATGAACCTGATGTTTTATTGCTAGATGAACCAACAAAAGGGCTGGATCCTCACTCTAGAAATAAAATATGGGATATTATTGATAAATTTATACCTAGAAAAACTGTTCTATTTTCAACTCAAAACTTGGAAGAGGCTGAAAAGTATGCAGATAGGATTGCAATATTGCATGAAGGAAATATTAAAATGGATGGTACTTTAGAAAGGCTGATTGAGACAACTCATGGATTGTCGCGGTATGTTTTGTCATTTACTGAGCCTCCATCAGATATTTTCTTTGAAAAAATCAAAGAAAACCCGCGTATATTAAAGCCTTCATTAAATGGGTTGGATTTTGAATTTTATTCACGTGAAAAACAACAATTTTTTAAGGCTATGAGTATAGCCTTAGAATTCAGCTTAAGTGATATCGAACTTAGCTCATGCAAGCTTAGAGATTTATTTATTGGTTTAACTGATGGAGGGCTAGAGTGAGTGAGATAAGAACACTTTTGTATAGAGATTGGTTAGAGATTAAAAGAAAATATTTATCATACATATTATTATGGTTTTCTCTACCAATGGTAATACATTTATTCATGGTTATTCCATTAGCCTCTCAGATATTTTCAGTAGATTTGATGAATTATACAAATTGGGCATCTGTAGGTATTTGGATTTGTTCTTCTGCAATCATATCATTTACTTATTCTAATATAAAAATGAAAAATTTACTTTATAAAAATGACTATATAGCTAAGTATTTAAAGGCTCCAATATCAAATGGCCAATTACTCGTTTCATTATTATTATTTTCTATTATTATTGGATTAATTCAATTAGCTATTGCAATGGCAATAACCATAGCCCTTAATAATGATAATTTAAATTTAATGCAGCTATTACTCATATTTATAAACACTGCTTCTATAGTGACTTTTTTTTCCATTGCAGGCTTGTTTTTTGGAATATATGCAAAAGACGAGTTGTTTTCGATATTTATATTTTTGATTATGTTTATTGTTTTATCATTCAGTTTAGGAACATTAATCCCAATAGGAGAATCTTATAATAAATTTTTAATATTAATAAGGAACTTTCCTATATATAAAACAGTACTAAATGTACAATTGCTTTATGCTGGTAAATCTGCTATAATTTCAACTGTGGTTGTTATGAATATAATAAACATTATTTCATTTGTTATTGTATTAGTGTTATCATATAAGAAGTTTAGAAAGTAAATGAATATAGAAAAATCTAATAATATATTTATTGGTATTGAAGGTGGTGCTACTAATACTAATGGTGTTTTATTTGATTCCAATGGCAATACACTCGCAGTATTGAGTATAAAAGGCTCAAACCTTGCAGTTTATCAACAAGTTGCAGCTGAAAGAATATGTTTCTTAATTCAAGAGCTAATTAAAAAGGCTAGGATAGATTATGAATCAATTAAATGCATAGGTCTTGGTATAGCAGGTTCTTCTAATGAAGATGGCAGAGACCTTCTTTTTAAAGAATTAGATAAAATTAATTTATCTAATAAAACATTGTTGTCCAATGATGCAGAAGCAGCATATCAAGTATGTTGTCCTAAGAATGAAGGATTGCTAATTACTGTTGGCACTGGAGTAATATGTATTGCTAGAAATCAATCGGGAAAATTATTCAGGACAGCTGGAAAAGGGCATCATGCAGGGGATGTAGGGAGTGGATTTTGGATTGCATCTCAAGCTATAATTAAGCTGTCCATGCAGGATGAAATATCTTTAAATAATCCTGCTGATAGCAAAGAAATATTAGACATTATATATAGAGTGTTAGAAATAGATAATTTAGATGATGATTTAGACAGGATATTAAAATCTTCTGAAGCTGTAAGAGAAGTTGCTTCTTTATCAAAATACATAATAAATCTAGCGAACGACAATAATGAAGTCGCACTCTCAATTATACAGGAAGCAACTACAGCCATATCTGATTATATTATTGAACTAATTGATAAATTAGGCTACGAATCAGATGAAATAATTTTAGCAGCCAATGGAAGTATAATGAAAAATAAATTTTTTAGAAAAGCATTAAATGATGCTTTGCAATTTGATTTTAGTAAGATTAATTGGATTGTTTCAAAAGTATCTCCTGCTTATGGAGCAGCTATATTAGCAGCTAAGTATAAAAATATTAATTTAAAAATATCAGATATAGTCAAAGGATCTAATTTTGAATCCAATAGCTAAAATTTATTTAGATAGGTTAGCTCATAACTTTGATTATATTAATTCTCATATAAAAAATTCTAATATTCTAGCAGTTGTAAAAGCTAATGCATATGGACATGGTGCAATAAGGATTTCTAAATCTCTGCATGAAATGGGTGTAAAAGGTTTATGTGTTGCAACTGCAAATGAATTAATTGAATTAAGAGAGGCGAAAATCACAACACCTATTATTCATTTAGGAGTTTTAAGTAAACAAATGTTAGATTTGTATCAATCAAAAAATAACATGTGTACTATCAATTCGATTGGTGATGTTAATATGATTAATGATTTGTTAGTCAAGAGTGATAGAAAAATTAATTGTTATTTAAAAGTTGATACTGGGATGGGCAGATTGGGAATCCCATATTGTGACTTTGAAAATGTCATTGATTTAATAAAAGATAGTAATAAAATTAATTTAATAGGTATATATTCACATTTTTCATCATCGGATGAAGAAAGTGGAAAGGAATCTTTCCGACAATTAGAAAAATTTAATCAAATCATTAATATTTCAAATAATGCAATGTCGGCTAATCAACAGTACCATATTTCAAATAGTGCGGGTATATTAAATAGTGATTTGGCTTTTTATGATGCGGTAAGAGTTGGTATTAGCTTGTATGGAATTAATATAACAAATATAAAACATGATTTAAAGCCTGTAATGGAATTAAAGGCCCCAATAGTATTTACTAAAGAGATTGATAAAGGTGATTGTGTAGGTTATAATAAACGGTTCGTAGCTAATCAAAAAACTAAAGTAGGTTATTTGCAAGTAGGCTATGCAGATGGATATCCTTTGGAAATGATGGACTCTAAGTATGTACTTTATAATCAGCATTTACTAAAGGTGATTGGTAAAGTTAGTATGGATATTACAGCAGTTGATTTTACTGATGTCAGTGTTAGTGTTGGTGATTGGGTTACTTTATTTGGGGGTGACTGCAATAGATTAGAAGAAGTTTGTCCAAAGACTAAAACAAATCCATATTCAATATTAACAAATATTGGGAATCGTGTTATTAGAGAGTATGCTAATGGCTAAAAAAATATTATTATTCGCAATGTTTATGACTGTTCTATTATGTAATGAGGAATCTGATGATGGTTGGAAATCTCTATCATTAAAAGAAAAAATTGGCCAAATGATTATGGTCAGAGTTACTGGTAATTATTATCACTCAGACAATGGATATAAAAAAAAGTTAGAAGATTGGATATCTAATGACTATATAGGTGGTGTTATTACATTCTCTGGTAGTGTGCATGGTACATTTTATAATATTAAAGAATTTCAAAAAATATCAAAGATTCCATTATTTGTAGCTGCAGATTATGAAAGAGGCCTAGGTCAATGGATGGACTCTGCAACATTATTTCCAAGCAATATGGCGGTTGCTGCTACAGGTGAACCAGATTATGCTTTTCAACAAGGGTTAGTGACATCAAGTGAAGCTGAAAGTATGGGTGTCAATATAGTCTTTGCACCAGTGTTAGATATTAATAACAATCCAAATAATCCAATTATTAATTTTAGAGCATATAGCGATGATCCTTTAATGGTTAGCAAATTTGGAAATGCATTTATAAATGGTATTCAAAAGAATAATGTTTTTGCATGTATCAAACATTTTCCAGGTCATGGCAATACTAGTATTGATAGCCATACTAGTCTTCCATCGATTCCAGGTAATAGAAGTACATTGCTAAAAAATGAATTGTTACCATTTAATAAGGCAATAGATAATAATGTTAAAATGGTTATGATTGGACATATTGCAATGCCTGGGCTAGATAATTCTAATGTTCCAGCATCTCATTCAAAAAAAATTGTTTCAGATTTATTAATAAACGAATGGGGATTTGAGGGGTTAGTTATAACTGATGGCATGGAGATGGGTGGCTTAACTGAAAATGCTTGGGCTGGAGAGTCTGCAATAAGAGCAGTAGAGGCTGGTTGTGATATTTTGTTATTGCCTATGGATGTTGATGCAACAATTGCAGCATTGATTGAGGCTGTTAACAGCGGTCGTCTATCATTGGATAGAATCAATGAGTCCGTAGCAAAGATATGGAAAGCTAAATTAGAACTTGATTTATTTTCTAATAGAAAGAATGATTGGCATGACTTAGAAAATAATATAGGGAAAACAGACCACTATAAAATAGCGAATAAAATAGCAAATAAATCTATAACAATTGTTAAAGATGATAAGAACTTGATTCCATTAAAACCTGAAAAAATTAAAAAGTTAACTCATTTAATATTATCATTAGATGATGGTGCAAATGATGTTTTAAAACCGTTTCATAATGAAATAAATAGAACTCATCATAATACTAATAAGATTTTTATTAATAATAAACTCTCAAAACTTCGAATTGATGAGGTCGTATCAGAAATATCAAGATCGGATATGGTTATAGTTTCTCTTTTAGTTAGAATTAGAATGGATAAGGGTATTGCTACAATTGATGATAGTCATGCAGACTTATTGAAGGCAATGCATGATAAGGGCATCAACTTTATCACAGTCAGTTTTGGGAGTCCTTATTTACCATCATATGACTATTTAGATGCTTATATAGCAGGATATGGTTACGGTAGTGTTTCTCTTCGAGCATGTGCCAATATAGTTTGGGGCAGGTCTGATGCTACTGGTAAGCTTCCGATTAATTTAAATTCTGAATATAGCAGAGGTCATGGTATTGATAAAAAAAAACGAATTAATTCATTTGGGTCTTCAATAGGTTCAAATTATAATTTATCTAAAGCTTTTAGTGTTATTGATAGTGCTATTAATAATAAGATTTTTCCTGGTGCACAAATTTTCATTGCGAAAAAGGGTGAGGTTATTGCATCAGAATCATTTGGGAAACATACATACGATGAAGATGCAAATATTGTCACAAATGAATCAATATATGATATTGCATCATTAACTAAAGTTATTTCAACTACTCCTTTAATAATGAAATTGATATCTATGAAAAAAATTGGATTAAAACATACATTAGGTCAATTTTATAGTAATATTGATGAAACAAAAAAAAATATAACTATTAAGCACTTGCTTACACATTCTTCAGGATTTAAGCCGTTTATAGAATATTATAAAACAGAGATGGTTAATAGAAATTTGATTATAAATGATATATTAAATACTGAATTAGATTTTAATCCTGGCAAAAAATATCAGTATAGTGATTTAGGCATGATTCTATTAATGGATATTATTGAGAAAGTTGCTGGCAAAAAAATAGATTATTTATCTAGAAATTGGATATATAAAAAAATTGGAATGAATAATACAATGTTTAATCCTGATTATGATTTGTTAAATAGGGTTGTTCCAACTGAATACGATTCACTTTTTAGAAAAAAAATGATTCATGGGGTTGTTCACGATGAAAATGCTTTTTTATTAGGCGGAGTTTCTGGTCATGCAGGTTTATTTTCTACAGCGGAAGATTTAGGAAAGTTTGGTCAAATGATGATTAATAAGGGTTCTTGGCTTGGTAGTAGGTATTTCAGGTCTAGCTTAATAAGACAATTTACAAAAAGACAGAATTTTCCTAAGGGTAGCGAGCGTACTTTAGGTTGGGATACACCATCAAGAAACGGAAGAAGTTCGGCGGGAGATTTCTACTCTCATAATAGTTTTGGTCATTTAGGTTTTACGGGAACCTCTATTTGGATAGATTCTGATAATGAAGTTGTTATTGTATTTTTAACGAACAGGGTGCATCCGACTAGGAAAAATAATCGTATTTATAGTATAAGAAGAAAATTTCATAATTATACAATGAAAGCAATATTGTAATTGTGGAATCCATATTTTCATTTGAATTTTATACCTTAGCATTTTTTATTAGCTTATTTATTTATTTAGGCTTATCAAATAGCAGCATCTCATCTTCAAATGATTATTTTTCTGCTGGTAGAGATACAAAGTGGTATATAGCAATGTTTTCTATTGTTGCAACAGAAACTTCTGTATTGACATTTATTTCTGTTCCAGGCATCGCATATCGAGGGAATTGGTATTTTTTACAATTATCATTAGGATATATCGTTGGTCGAATTTTAGTTAGTAAATTTTTATTACCACTTTATTTTTCAAGTAATATTACATCTATTTATGAACTGATTGGGAAACGTTATAATAAGAATTTGCAGCAGATTGCATCAGTTTTATTTTTATGCACGAGGGTGTTGGCTGATGGTGTTAGGTTTTTAGCAACTGCCGTTATAGTCCAAGTTCTTACAGGCTGGTCGCTAGAGATGTCGGTTCTGCTAATTGGATTTGTTACTTTATTATATTCAGTTTCAGGAGGACTTAAAGCAATTCTCCTAATTGACTCAATTCAATTTTTAATATATTTATTTGGCGGATTGATTGTTGTTATATTCATTTTGTTTTCTGAATCATTTTCCGGATTCCAAAATTTATTTGAACAGCAAAAATTTGATATTTTTAAAGTTGTTACAGATGATTTTCTTTATGACCCTCTATTTGTAATAAATGCTTTTATTGGAGGAGTGCTACTTTCTTTTGCTTCTCACGGAGTTGATTATATGATGGTACAAAGAGTGTTATCTTGTAAAGATTTAGAATCAGCACAAAAAGCAATGATAGGAAGCGGTTTCTTTGTCTTGTTGCAATTTTCTATTTTTCTATTTGCGGGATCATTAATATGGCAATATATGGATGGAGAGATATTGTTAAAGGATAGAGAATTTTCTACATTTGTTTTAGAATATTTACCTCTAGAAATGCGATCTATAATGACAATAGGCGTTTTGTCAGCAGCAATGTCAACATTAAGTTCTTCTATTAATTCCTTAGCCTCTTCTACTGTAATAGATATATTTAAACAGAAATTATCATTATACAAATCTAGATTAATCAGTATTTTTTGGGCTTTTATATTGATTTTGATTGCCATTGCATTTGATGAAACAGATGAAGCCTTAGTGTATGTAGGTCTTAGAATTGCAAGTATAACATATGGGGGGTTGTTAGGAATTTTTTTAATTTATCATATTAATAATAAAATTAATTCATTTCAAATAGTTTTAGGATTAATTAGCAGTGTAATCGCTGCAATTATACTTTTAAATCTAGGCATAGCATGGACTTTACATATTTTAATAACATTAACTGTATTTATAGTAATTTCTTATTTAGCGCATTTTCTTCATTTATTAATCTTTAAAAGGTAGTTATGATTAATTTGATTGTTTCGATTGTATTTTTATTGTCTTGTTTGCATGCAAGCCTTCTAACGGGACTCGATGTTATCCAAGAAGATGATTTTAAATTAATCCATAATAAGAATATAGGATTAGTTATTAATCATACCTCATTAAATAGAGAAGGTATTCATATATTAGACTTGCTATTAAGCAATGAAAAGGTGAAGGTCGTTTCTATATTTACTCCAGAGCATGGATTAAAAGGTACTTTCTCAGCAGGAGAAAAAGTGACTTATGATTACGATCAAGATCTTGGGATTGATATTATTAGTTTATATGGCAATAAAAGACAGCCAGATTTAGCTGACTTAGAGAATATTGATTGTCTCATATTTGACATTCAAGATATAGGTTCAAGATACTATACTTATGTTAGTACACTGACATATATGTTAAATGCAAGTGCACTTTATGATATTCCTATCATTGTTTTGGATAGGCCTAATCCATTAGGAAGGCACGTATATGGACCAAGTATTTCTTCTAAATTTCATTCTTTTGTAGGTATGCATTCGATTCCTATCAGACATGGTATGACAATTGGAGAGCTCGCATTAATGATAAACGATTTAGGATGGCTCCCAAGTCTAAAGAAAGCAAATTTAAAGGTAATTAAATTAAAATCATGGGATACTCTGTCTGGATATTTTAAAGTTTCTCCATCTCCAAATATAGCAAATTTTGAAACGGCCCTTATGTATAATGGCATGTGTTTATTGGAAGGAACAAATATATCAGAAGGAAGAGGTACTGAAACTCCATTTTTATTATTTGGAGCACCTTGGATGAATTCTAGTTTGATATTAAAGGATTTGATTGAGCTTGACTACCCAGGCATATCCTTTTATCAAAAAACATTTAAACCATATAGTAGGCAAGGTGCAAAATATCCTAAGTATAAGAATCAATTATGTTATGGAATTAGGATAGATGTTTTAGATCAATCTAAAATTAATCCCCTCAAAGTTTCGGTTTCAATTTTAAAAACAATATATAAATATCATTATGAGCAGTTTTCATTTAATAATAATAACTTTATAGAAAAATTATATGGAAGTGATATCCTTGAAAAGAACATCAAAGATAAAGCCTCTATCCAAAATTTGATAAATATTTGGGACCAAGATTCAAAAGCTTTTATTTCACAAAGAGAACCGTATCTGCTATATTAATCGTAACAAGTTGTAAAATAGCTCTAATTATTTAAAATAAATAATTACTTTAACAATGAGACTAAGGGATTTTATTTTAAATATGGAGTTATTATGATTGTTACTTTATTATTGTTTTTATCAATATCTTTTTCAGCTGATTGGAATAGTATATCATCTTCAAGTTCTGTTGAGCCTAAATTTTCTTTAGAAGAAGTTTCTGGTTCTACGACAACGATTAAATTATCTTTAGAAGGCTATTATTCTGATAGTATAGATTTAGATGGAGAGGTGTTTGCTGAATTGTTTATAGAAGGGGGTGCTTCTATCCTTAAGAAAGGTGCTCCTGAATTGCCTCAAATTTCTCAGTCGTTAATAATACCAGATGCATCAGAAATGTCTGTTAGGGTTATAGATTCTGAATATATAGATATAAATAATATTAATATTATTCCATCTAAAGGTAATTTGTCAAGATCAGTTAACCCTTCTGATATCGAATATGTTTTTTCAAACATTTATGATAGAGATGAGTTTTACCCTAATAATTTAACTTATTTAAGAGATCCTTATATATTTAGAGATCATAGAGGACAGACGGTGGTTTTTAATCCTTTTCAGTATAATCCTGTTTCAAAAACATTAAGGGTTTATAATTCTATTACTGTTGAAATTTATGAAAATGGTGTCAACGGTAGAAATGTAAAATCTAGGTTGGCAAGTAATTTTAGAAATAAAATTAATAAAGAATTTCAATCTATATATGATTCTCACTTTATTAATAGCACGAATACAGATACTAGATTTGAATATTTGTCTGATAGAGGGAATATGTTAATTATTTCTTATGGTGATTTTATTGATGAGATGGCTCCCTTTGTAGATTGGAAAAATCAAATGGGTATTCATACTGAAATAGTTAATGTTTCATCTGTTGGATCAAATTCAAGTTCAATTAAATCATATATTGAAAATTACTACTACGATAATGGCTTAACATTTGTATTGTTAGTAGGGGATATAAATCAAATTCCATCGCCAAGTTTAAGTGGGAGTGCCTCTGATCCAAGTTATGGATTTATCGAAGGTGGTAGTAATGATTATTATGCAGAGGTAATTGTAGGGAGATTTTCTGCAAATAGCCCTAACGAAGTTATAACTCAAGTTGACAGATCAATTGAATATGAAAAATATCCTCAAAGCAATGCATCTTGGTATAGTAAAGCTTTAGGTGTAGCTTCAAATCAGGGGCCTGGAATGAATGGGTATTCTGATGATGACTTTAATGATTGGTTATGGAATACAGTTTTATCAAGTTTTACATATGATGACTATCAAGGAATCTATGATTCTAATGGAGGTAGTGCCACGCAAGGTGTAACGGCCATTAATAATGGTGTAAGTATTGTTAACTATACAGGACATGGTTCTATATCTAGCTGGGGTAATGGAGCACCAATTAGTGCTTCTCAAGTGAATTCATTATCTAATAATAATAAATTGCCATTTGTAATTACAGTTGGATGCAATGTGGGAGAATTTAACAATTCAACTTCCTGCTTTGCTGAAACATGGTTAAGAGCAACTAGTAATGGTGAGCCAACAGGGGCTATTGCTCATTTTGGATCTACTATTTCTCAATCATGGGAACCGCCAATGCATGGTCAATGGGCGATGAATAAGATTTTGACTGAATCATATGAGAATAATATCAGCAGGTCATTAGGTGGAATAACAACTAATGGATGTATGCATATGAATGATGCTCAGGGCTCAAATGGTCAGAATGAAACTAAATATTGGACATTTTTTGGAGACCCTTCAATATGGCTTAGAACAGATCAGCCATCATCATTGTCAATTTATCATGACAATGCAATCATGATTGGACAATCAGAATTTATTGTTGATACTGGTATTGATGATGTGTTAGTATCTTTCTCTAGAGATGGAGAATTAATTAGCTCTCAATATTCAGAGGGAGGTATCGCAATTATGGACTTGTCTTCAGCAACTGATCAGCCAGGAGAGTTAGATTTAGTAGTTACAGGCTTTAATGCAATCCCTTATATTACCTCTATTTCAGTAATGAGTACAGATGGAGCATATTTGGTAATGGATGAATATGCATTAAATAATACTGAAATCAATGCAGGCTCAAGCCTGTTGATTGATTTAATATTTGAAAATATTGGTAATGACGATGCCGCAGACATATCAGTGTCATTATCTTCAGAAAGTGATTATATATCAATTCAAGATGGAACTGATTATATTTCTTATTTAAGCCAAGGAGGCTCAGCAACTGTGGGCCCATTTGCATTTAATGTCTCAACATCAGCACCGTTTGGTCATCAATTTTCATTAGATTTTTCTTTTGGAAATTCAGATGATTCTTGGTCTACTAGTATTGATATGACAGTTGGTGAATTAATTGAGTCATTTGAAACAGGTGATTTTTCATATCTTCCTTGGGAATTTACAGGAGATGCAGATTGGACGATTCAAGCTAATGATGCCTCTGCAGGAATCTATAGTGCTCGTTCAGGATTGCTTCAAGATGCTGAGCAGGGTCAAAATGTAACATCTGATTTGATTCTGAATATAACTACTGTGGAAGATGGAGCGATTAGCTTTTCATCTAAAACATCATGTGAGGATGTAGGCTCTTCTTCTGGTAACTATTATGACTATTTAGCGTTCTATATTGATGGGATAGAACAAAATAAATGGGCTGGAGAGAATTCCTGGTCAAACGTTTCATTTCCTATTTCTGAAGGAGAACATCAGTTAATGTGGCGTTTTAATAAAGATCAAGGTGTGACATCA
>CEQN01171604.1_pt1 | contig 21030 bp, 13 predicted proteins | sample 427011 | NCBI WGS metagenome assembly CEQN01 (sample SAMEA2621277, study PRJEB7988) | marine metagenome | biome: marine biome (ENVO:00000447); feature: deep chlorophyll maximum layer (ENVO:xxxxxxxx); material: "saline water (ENVO:00002010), including plankton (ENVO:xxxxxxxx)" | depth 120 m
TTTAATTAATGACTTTAATTTAATTGATAGTTATTTAGTTGATTCTAATGCTTTGTTTTCATCAATGATTTCTGCAAACGAAATCAATGAATGGGCTCAGAGTAACAGTTTAGAATCAAAAAATAAAATAGGTCTTAAGTTTTGGAAAAACATTCCTGAATTATACTCCTCATTAAAAACTCACCTAATTAAAAATAAAATTGGAACTATTGGAATCCAATTTAGGGAGGCGGTTAAACATCTTGAATTATACATGTCTGAAAATGATAAATTTCATTATTTTATTGGTTTTAATATGCTAAATACAGCTGAGAGTTTCATTTTTCAGGAGTTTATTTCTCAAAAAAAGGGAAAGGTATTATGGGATTTAGACAAAGATTTTTATGATGACAATAAACATTCAGCAGGAAACTTTATTAGATCATATTACAAGAGCTGGAAATGTCTTAGAGGAAAAAAGCCTGAAGGTTTATCTTCTAATTTCAAAAAAAATAAAACATTTCATGTTATCCAGACTACAAATAAAATTAGCCAATCAAAATATGTTGGGCAAATTATAAATGATTGGAAATATAAAGGGGACGATTTCAATAAGGCTGTAGTGTTGGGGGATGAAAAAATTCTTACTTCAGTTCTGTCAGGAATAAATTTAAATCCAGATAAATTTAATGTAACTATGGGGATCCCTATTTTTAATTCATCAATATCATCTTTAATAGATATGCTTTTTGAAATGCATATAAATACTATTAAAGAAAAATATACTTATGATGATGTTTTATCAATATTAAATGATTCTATTATAAGTAATCAACTTAAAAAAGAAAAAATAGATTTAAATAACATAATTAAAGACCTCCGAAAAACAAATTATAGTTTATTTCCTCTTGAATTATTATATATCGATCAAGAATCATTACAATATTATCTATTTAGGCAAGTAAAATCCTCTTCAGACTTATTATTAAAAATAGAAAGTTTAATTAAATATCTTGAAAAAGTAAATCATTTTAAAAACACTGGATTATATATATTAAAAGAAATTAATTTAATCAAAGGTGTTATATCAAAACTTTTAAACTATTTATCTAAGATTAATAAAGTTCCTTTTAATGTATTACGCATAATATACAAGGAGTCTATAAAGGAAAATAAATTAAATTTTTATGGAGAATCAGGTTCTTCTTTACAAATAATGAGTCTTTCTGAGACTAGGTTAATAGATTTCGATTCAGTAGTAATAACTAATGTAAATGAGGGAATTTTACCCAGAGGAAAATCAAACGATAGTTTTTTACCCTTTGACATAAAAAAACATTTTCAACTTCCAACATTTTTAGAATATGATGATAGAGATGCCTATCAGTTTTATAGACTCATTCAAAATGCTGATGACTTGTATTTATTATATAGTATTAGCGAAAAAGGACTAGGAGGCTCTGAAAAAAGCAGATTTATTTATCAGTTAGAGCATTTTTTAAAACCAAATCACAAAATAAATTTTGTGAAAATAAAGACCCCTTTTAAAAAGACTAAAATATTTAAGGTAGATAAGACTAATGAGATTATTAACAAACTAAAGTCTATTGTAAAAAATGGACTTTCACCCTCAGCCCTTACTAATTTCATGATTAACCCTCTAGATTTTTATTATAAAAGGATTCTTAGAATAAAAGACTTTGAAGGTCTTTTTCCAGCTATTGAGCCAAAGGATAAAGGAAATATTCTTCATAAGACATTGGAAGAGATTTATAAACCTTTTTTAAATAAAGAAATTAAAGCTTCAGATTACCAGTTAATAATAAATTCATTGCCTCAAAAATTAGATGAACAATTTAGATTTATTTATGGAGGAAATCCAAATAGAACTGGATATGACTATTTAATATATGAGGAATTGAAAAAACAATGTCATGAATTATTGATAACTGAAAAAAATCTTATTGAAAAAGGAAATAAATTAATAATTCTATCACTAGAAAAACAAATTGAATATGATCTAGATATTAAAGAATTACCTTGTCCTGTCAAAATAATTGGAATAATAGATCGAATTGATGAATGGAATGGTCAACTAAGAATTTCGGATTATAAAACAGGATCAGTAAAAAGTGATCGTTTAAAATATTCATCAAATATTTCATTTAATAGTATTCAAAACAAAAAAATGAAAGAATATCGTTCTCTTTTTCAACTATTACTTTATTCTTATGTTTATTCAAAACAAAATTCATTAAAATCAATCAACACAGGTATAATTCCATTAAAATCTCCAAAAGATTATTTTTACCCAGTAATCACATCATTTAGTGAAGAAAAAGAAAACAAAACTAAATTGTTTTCTCAAATATTTGACCAGTTTGAAAGTGAATTACTTTCTATAATTATAAATTTATTTGATGAAAAAACACCATTCATAGCTCATGATTCAGAATAATTTTTTATAATAGCGTATAATATCAAAAAATTATGGTTAATAAAGATGATTTTGATAAGCTAGATACTGATAAAGATGGTGTTATTTCTGAAGATGAATTTGAAAAAGGGAAAGATATTCTATCCGAAGAAAAAGGAATAGAAAAAGAAAAACTTAATTGGTTTTTAAGATTAATAACATTAGGCGATAGGTTTTCATTCAAGGATTTAATTGATAGGGCTAAAGAGTCTTTTGTTCAATTCATTGTTGTTTTTTTTGGTGTACTAATTTCATTTGGTGTAGAACAAAAGGGAGATGATTTTGAAGATAGAGAATGGAATATTGAAAATCTATACAATCTTTTGGATGAAATGAATGTTTTAAAAGCATATACTGAGGAACATCTGATGACTATAGAATACATAAGAGGAGAGTATAAAGACCTACTAGAAAATTGGGAAAGTGACAAAAAATCTCTATTTATTTGGGTTTATGGACCCAAAGATTATGGTTATCCTTTAAAAGAGTATACCAACAGAATGCCTTTTAATCCAGATAGAAGGGTATATGAAACAATAAAACTTGATGGAACATTTCGATTCTTAGGGACAGAAGTTGCAAAAGCGGTTTATGACGCTTATGATGGTAACTTATACCAGTATATAAAAATAAATGCTGATAAGGAAGAAGAGATTTTTACAAAAAAATTTAATGATAGAGTTGATAGTAAATGGATATACGATTTGGATGTCATTGATTTTGATGATCCTCAATTTTGGATAAAGAATAAAAATTACATTCAGAATGACTATTTCGTAAAGTATAACATTTTTAAAAGAATTGAACTTTGGGATCAAACAATTGGTCAAATAAAGGAATATTTAGATTTAGTTAATAAGAGTATTGATATACTTCAAAAAGAAATCGAACAAAAAGAATCAGAATTTACTATTATTTATTGGGTTTTTTAAAGTGTTTTTCAACTAACCCAGCACTTATTTTTCCTGAGATCAAAGAGGGAGGAACTCCTGGTCCTGGAACTGTTAATTGACCTGAAAAATATAAACCTTTTACTTTTTTACTTTTTATTTTAGGTCTTAAAAAAGCTGTCTGAAATAATGTCATAGCCAACCCATAGGCATTACCTTTGTATGAGTTATATTCAGAAATAAAATCATTCACGCAAAAAGACTCTTTAAATAAAATATGATCTTTAATAGATTGTCCAGTCCTTTCCTCTAAACGTTTTATTACTTTATCAAAATATTTATTTCTTAATTCCAAATTATCCTTCAGTCCAGGAGCTATAGGAATTAAAATAAAACAAGCCTCTTTTCCATTTGGAGCCATTGAAGGATCAGATTTGGATGGAAAATTTGCATAGAATAATGGATCATCGGGCCACTTAGGATTATCATAAATTTCTGAAGCATGTTTTTCAAAATCTACGTCGAAAAAAAGTGTATGATGAGCCACATTATTAACTTTTTTATTTAAACCTATATAAAAAAGTAATGAAGAGGGTGCAAAGGTTTTTTTACTCCAGTATTTTTCACTGTATACCCTGTATTTTATATCTAAAAGAGTTTCTGTATGATGATAATCAGCACCACTAAGAACTATATCAGATTTATGCTTAAGTCCATTAATTAAGACCCCAGTGGTTATTCCATTTTCAATAATTATTTTTTCTACAGGTGAGTTTGTTTGAAACTCAACTCCTAATGATTTAGCTAGAGATACCATCCCTTCAATCACAGAGTATATACCACCTTTTGGATGCCACGTTCCAAGTCCATAATCCGCAAAATTCATAAAATTGTAGAAAGATGGAGTGTCTTTTGGCTTTGCTCCAAGGAACAAAACGGGAAATTGAAGTAGCTGTCTTAGTTTGTCATTTTTAAACTCTCTATAAACATCTTGTTGTATGTTTCTTATAAAGTAATTTAGCTTAGTAACTGTTTCTGAAGTTATTAATTCTAAGGGAGATATTCCAGGACGATAAACCACTTCTTTGATAGCAATGTTGTAATTTATTTCTGCATTTTTAATGAATTTTTTAAGTTTTTCACCACTTCCTTTTTCTTCATTTTCAAAAGCAAAACAAATCTTTTCTAACTCACCATTAATAATAACTTTATCTTTAGTTCCAAAATATACTTCGTAGGCAGGGTCTAATTTTTCTAATTCATAATAATCACTAGGTTTTTTATTAAAATCATTAAAAAACCTTTCAAAAATATCAGGCATCCAATACCAGGATGGACCCATATCAAAGGTAAATCCATCTCGCTTAAGTTGACGTGCCCTTCCTCCTAAACTATTATTTTTCTCAAAAACTTTAACTTGATAACCTTTTTTAGATAAATAACATGCTGCTGATATAGATGAGAATCCCGAACCGATAATTATAATTTTTTCTTTCATCCAAGTAAAATAGGAATTTTAACTTCTAGTTGTTTTCGTTAAAAAATTTTTCAGATTTATTTTTTATTATTTCTACCTCCTGATTTAATTATTTCTTCAACAAAGGATGCGCTTATGACTCCAGTTGGAATTGCAACTATTCCTATTCCAACTAATGAAATAATTGACGCGAATATTTTACCTCCAACGGTTATAGGATAGACATCTCCATAACCAACAGTCGCAAGAGAAACAGTTGCCCACCAAATCGATTCTGATATACTTGAAAATTTTTCAGGTTGAGCTGCATTTTCTAAATAATATATTGCTGAAGCTGAAAATAAAATTGTTAAAATTGACAAAAAAAGGGTAAATTTTAATTCAGCTTTAACGGCACTTAAAGCTTTTATAAAGAGTTTGAGTGATGCTGAATCTCTACCTAATTTAAAAATACGAGTAAGTCTAAATAGTCTGAGAATTCTCAGGAACCTACCATCAATTTTTGTGAATTGATTTAGGAAAAAAGGTATGATTGAAATTAAATCAATAATTCCAAATACACTAGTTATGTAACCTATTGCCCCTTTCATTTTAGATTCTCTATAGGCATAAACTATACGGTATAAATATTCAACAGAAAATATACCAATAGAAATAGCTTCAAACATATAAAACTCATTAAAGTAAATAGAACGAATTGAAACATGAGATTCTGCAATCATTGCAATAATATTTGCAATAATTAATATATAGATGAACTTGTCTATAGACTTATTAATGCTCATTAATTTTTATTTTTTTTCATATCATAGAAAATCGCTATCATAACAATAATTGTTGTTATGATTACTAGAACAGCAACAAATTTAGGGGTCATTTTAAATTAATCTTTTTGCTAAATTAATTAAAAGTTATAATAAAAAACTAAAATTTGATAGTTATAAATGCAAATAAAAAGGATTTAATAATTTACTAAATAAATTCAATTAAAATATTGAAATAAATAGTTATTACTTCGATATTCGCGATCTAAATTCAAAAATGTCTAGTCTAAATTATCTAAAAATCCATTTAACCAATTTTTAATTTTTTTCATAAATGAAGAAAGCTATAATTATTGGATCAGGTATTGGAGGAATTGCATTAAGTATAAGATTGTCTAGAATGGGATTTAGTGTTAAAGTTTTTGAATCTAACTCATATGCTGGAGGTAAATTACATGAGATAAAGAAACAAGGATTTAGATTTGATGCGGGCCCTTCTTTATTTACTATGCCACATTTTGTTGATGAGCTTTATCAAATTTGTAATGAAAATGCAGATGATCATTTTAATTACTTTAAAAAAGAAATAGCCTGTAAATATTTTTGGGAAGATGGTACAAAATTAACAGCTTATGGTGAAAAAGAAAAACTATTAGATGAGATAGAAAAAAAATTAAATGTATCAAAATCAACTTTAATGAATTATTTTGATAGATCAAGAAATAAATATGATCTGACTGCACCTATTTTTCTTAATAAATCATTAAATAAATTAGATACTTACTTGACTAAAGAGACAGTCAAAGCAATATCATCAATATTCAAATTTGATATATACAAAACATTACATGAGGTCAATAAAGAGCAACTTAAAGAGCCTCATTTGGTCCAATTATTTGACCGTTTTGCTACTTATGTAGGCTCGAACCCTTTTCAAACATCTGGAATAATGACTTTAATCCAGCATTTAGAATTACACATGGGAACTTTTTTACCTTCAAAAGGTATGTTTAGCATTTCCAAATCATTGTTAGATCTATCAAAAAGACAAGGTGTCGAATTTATTTTTAATAGCTATGTGGATAAAATTATTTTAAAAAATAATAAAGCCATAGGTGTAAACAGCCTTGGAAAATTTTATAAATCTGATATAGTTATTAGTAATATGGATATAAATCCGACCTATAAATATTTAATGAAAAATCAGTTAAGACCAAAAAAAATATTAGAATCTGAACCCTCTAGTTCAGGAGTAATTTTTTATTGGGGAATATCAAAAAAATTTCATGAGCTTGATCTTCACAATGTTTTTTTTTCAAATAATTACCAGCAAGAATTTGAAGAAATTTTTTTGAATCATAGTGTTTCAAAAGACCCTTCAATTTATATTAATATAACATCAAAGGATATAGAGGGAGATGCACCAGAGAACTCAGAAAATTGGTTTGTAATGGTAAATACTCCATATGATATAGGTCAAAATTGGAAATCAATGGTTAATAAAATTCGAATAAATGTTCAGAAAAAAATATCTAGAATTTTGAATATAGATATTTCAGAATATATAGTTTTTGAAGATATATTAACACCCAAAACAATCCAATTTAAAACCAAGTCACATTTAGGCTCTCTTTATGGACCATCCAGTAATAGTAGAATATCAGCTTTTTTTAGACATCCAAATTTTTCAAAAAAAACAAAAAATTTGTTTTTCTGCGGAGGAAGTGTGCATCCCGGAGGAGGAATTCCATTATGTCTATTATCTGCTAAAATTACTGCTGATCTTGTAAAGAATTATTGTAATGATTAAAAATTTTTATTTTGATAAAATTTCAATAATAGTCATATGGACATTTCATCTAACAGGAGTTATAGGAATAATTTTTATTGATAGGGAATGGTTTATATCGGCAACTCCATTAAACTTAATAATATCATTAGTTCTATTGTTATTTAATTCTTCAAATTTAAATAAGACTGTTTTAATTGGATGTATTTCTTTCATAATTGGGATATTTGTTGAAATTTTAGGAGTTAATTTTGGCCTAGTTTTTGGAAATTATGTTTATGGAAGTGTTCTTGGTCCAAAGCTTTTTGATGTTCCAGTTTTAATTGGATATAATTGGGCTTTACTTTTAATTTTGACTGCTAGTATTGCACAAAAAGTTTTTAAGACAAATCTTAATAGGGTTAGTTTTGGAGTAATATTAATGTTGATTCTTGATTTAATTATGGAACCCGTAGCTCCAATACTCGGATATTGGGAATTTAGTTCGGGATCAGCTCCTTTGCAGAACTATATCGGTTGGATTTTTGTTTCATTTCCATTACATTTATTATACCATAAATTAAATATCGAGAAGAATAATAATTTTCCTAACCATCTTTATTCTGCTCAAATCCTTTTCTTTGTATTACTTTTGTTAATATTCAATCAATAATAAATCATTCAATGTTTAAAATTAAAGTATTGTTATTTTTATTATTTTTAAATTCATGTCAGGATGTAAAAAAAGTTTCAAATAAAAATTCTATAAATGATAGTTTTGTGGGGTTTAAATTTTCTCCTCCAACTAAATTGGTGCCGATATCTTTAGAATATAGAATTAAAAATAAAATATTTAATTGGTCTGAATTTACTGATTTCATTGAATCTTTTGAAAGCTTAATAAAGCTTAACCCTGAGGGAATTCAGGTTTTTCTTGAAGATATAGAATTAAAACTCAAAGCTTTGAAAAAGTCTAAATATCCAAAGCATCTTGATATTCCAGATATTAAAAGTAGACTTAAAGTTGTTCAGACTATGATATTACAGTCAAAGTTTTATTCACAAAATAAGCAATGGGAAAATTTAGATTTGAGTTTACAAAATCTTTATTTAAGTTACAATTCATTTATTAGTAGAATTAAGTCAGTGAATGATGAGGTAAATTTATTTACTAATTAATAAATTATCAGGATCAGGGTAGCAAATCTTTTCTTTTAAAAGTAAAGTTATATTTTTCTTGAACTTTTTTTGAATTAATAATCTTTTTAATGTTTTTTGTTTTTATATATTTAGGAGGGGCAATCTTCATTTTAGAAGAAATCATAGAGTAATAATCTTTCTTTGAAGGATGAAAAGGAGCTACTGCATTAAAAACAAAATCTTCATTATTTTTGTTTTCAATTATTTTTAATATGATTGCTAATACATCATCTTGATGAATTAGGTTGATTAATTCTTCACCATTATAATAAAAATTTCCACTTAAAAAGTGAATTGGATGTCTGTTTCCTCCAATCAACCCTCCTAGTCTTATGATAGTTGAAATAAAATTTCCTTTTAAAATTAATTTTTCAATTTTTAATGTTTGAATTCCTGAATATGATTTAGGTTTACATTTTATAGATTCATCTATAACTCCATTTAAAGAATCATAAACACTTATACTACTTAAATAAATTACATGCTGTATAGATTCATTTTCGATAATCTTCACAAGTTTATTTATAAGCTGTTCTAGATTATTTAATTTTTTGTTTTTTTTGACAAAAGGAATTGTAATAACTAAAACATCTATTGATTTAAAAAAATTAGAATTTAAACTATTCTTATTATTTAAATAATAGCAATAAGATTTTATTCCAAGTTTTATTAGACTTTGGGTTTTTTCAATTGATGTTGCTGTCCCTTTTATTGAATAACCTTTTTTAATAAGAAGTTTAGATAAAGGAATCCCTATCCATCCACAACCTAAAATGCCAATATTATTCATAATAATATAAAATTAAAAAATTTCGTATAACAGTTTTTTTAAAGATTTAATAATAATTAAAATAAATTAACTACCTTATAATTAATAACTTAAATATAAATGGCAATTAAAAGTTTCCAAGGAGCTAGAGTTTCAAAAATTAAAAAGAAGGTTAAAATTATTCTTGTAAAAGATATAATGACCAAAAATTTAATACTTTTTCGACCAAAACAAAGTATTCATGATGTAATGAAAGATTTTATTAAATATAAAATATCAGGAGGTCCAGTTGTTGATAAATATGGAAGCCTAATGGGAATTATTTCAGAAGCTGACTGTATGAAAGAAATTTCTGAAAGCAGATATTTTAATATGCCTATTCTTGATAAATCGGTATATCATTTTATGACTAGAGACGTTCAAACTATTGATGCTTCATCAACTTTATTTGATGCCGCATCTCTATTCTCAAAAACTAATCGACGTCGATTTCCAGTTGTTGATAAAAATGTTTTGGTTGGACAAATTAGCAGAAAAGATATTGTAATAGCTGCGCTTAATCTAAAAAGTCAAACCTGGCATTAATATATTTTTGAACCATTCGTTATGTCTAATGAACTTGGGCTAATAAAAATATTTTTTTCATTTTCTTTTGCCATTAGTATCATTCCCTGACTTTCAACCCCTTTTATTTTTCTTGGTTTTAAATTTGTTAAAACTGTAACCTTTTTTCCAATAATTTTTTTTGGATTATACTGATCTGCTATTCCTGAAACAATCGTCAATTCATTTTCTCCAATACTAACTTTTAGTTTTAAAAGATTTCTAGTTTTTAGAATTTTTTCAGCATTTAAAATTTCCCCTACTTTTAATTCTAACTTTTCAAAGTTTTTATAATTGACTTTAGACTTAAATTTTGAATTTATTTTTTCATTTTTTAAAGTTTTAACATTTTTAAGCTTATTCAACTGTTCTTCAATTTTTGAATTTTCGATAATAGAAAATAATAATTCTTGATTATTAATAGAGTGCCCTTCTTTTAAAACTAATTTGTTTTTAAGAACATCCCATCCAGTAAATTTCAAATTCAGAATTTTTAAAAGCTTTGCTGAAGTAAATGGAAGAAATGGCTCACTTAAGTGTGCTAGGTGTCCTGCAATTTGTAATCCTACATATATTATAGAAGAAACTCTTTCAGGTGAAGTTTTAATTAATTTCCAGGGTTCTTGATCAGCAAGGTATTTATTTCCAAGTCTAGCTAAATTCAATAATTCTTTTAGGGAATCTCTAAATTTAAATTTTTCAAGATTAACACTAATTTTATTTTCAAAATTCAAAAGAGAATCTAAAATTGAATTATCATCATTTGATAGTTTTTTTGGACTTGGAACTTTACCACTAAAATATTTGTGAGTTAAAACTATAATTCTGTTTACAAAATTTCCATAGATAGCTACTAATTCATTGTTGTTTCTCGCTTGGAAATCTTTCCATGTAAAATCATTATCTTTTGTTTCTGGAGCATTTGCTGTTAAAACATATCTCAAAACATCCTGTTGATCAGGAAAGTCTTTCAAATATTCGTGAAGCCAAACTGCCCAGTTTTTAGATGTAGAAATTTTACTTCCTTCAAGATTTAAAAACTCATTTGCTGGTACATTAGATGGCAATATAAATTCACCTGAGGCTTTAAGCATTGAAGGAAAAATTATACAATGAAAAACAATATTATCTTTACCTATGAAGTGAATTAATTTAGTGTTTTTATCTTTCCAATATGGCTCCCAATCAATGCCTTTTCTTTTTGCCCATTCTTTAGTTGAAGAAATATATCCTATAGGAGCATCAAACCAAACATAAAGAACCTTTCCTTTATTTTGTTTAACTGGAACAGGGATGCCCCATTTTAAATCTCTAGTGACAGCTCTTGGTTGTAAACCATTTTCAATCCAGGATTTTACTTGTCCATAAACATTCGATTTCCAGTCCTCTTTATGACCTTCAATAATCCATTTCCTTATAAAATTTTCGAAATTATTTAATGGAAGATACCAATGCTTTGTTTTCTTTTTTATTGGGGTAGAACCAGAAATAGTTGACCTTGGATTTATAAGATCAGTCGAGTTTAAACTATCTCCGCAGGCTTCACATTGATCACCATAAGCTTCATTGTTTTTGCAATTTGGACAAGTTCCAATTATAAATCTATCAGCTAAAAATTGTTCAGCATTTTCATCATATAACTGATCAGATATTTTTTCAATAAAGATATTTTTCTCATTTAAATTTTTGAAAAACCATTGAGCGGTTTCATGATGAATTTTTGAAGATGTTCTCGAATAATTATCAAATGAAATTCCGAAATTTTTGAATGATTCTTTAATTATTTTATGATACTTGTCTATGACTTCCTTTGGAGATATTCCTTCATTTTTTGCTTTTAGCGCAATAGCAACCCCATGCTCATCACTTCCGCAGATATATGTAACATCACGCCCCTTATTTCTGAGATATCTTGCAAAAATATCTGCGGGAATATAAACTCCAGCTAAGTGTCCAATATGAATTGGACCATTTGTATAAGGTAGTGCTGCAGTTAAGGTATATCTTTTGGTCTTACCCATTTATTTTTTTAATCAAAAATACAATGAAAACTTGTATCATTATATCTTAATAAAATATAATATTAAATGATTTCACACTATTTGTTATATTTAAAACAACTTTTTTATTTTTAAAAGTAAATTAAAATAAATGAAAACTATAGCTTCAGAAGTCTCTGCTTTTATCAAAACAAAACCATTTTTGTTAAGTGCGCTTTCTCAAGATATTATTAATTTGACATCTTTAGCCAGACAAATTCAGCCGCAGATTGAAAATTCTATTGGAAAGACTCCTAATACTGGTGCGATCGTAATGGCGTTAAAACGGATTTCTGACACCCAAGATTTTTTGAGTAATCATAAAATTGTTAGAGTATTAAAAAATATGGGAAACATAACTGTAAGATCATCTTTGGTGGACTATTGTTTTAAAATATCTGAAACTATTTTACCAACACAAGCTAAGTTCTTAAATCAAATTGAAGGTTCCAAAAATATATTTTTTACAACATCAAGAGGCGTTGGTGAATGTAATATTATTATTAGTCAGGAATTGTCTCCAATAATAGACTCAATATTTGCTAATGAAGTTTGTCTTGAGAAAACTAAAGATTTGTCTGCAATATCAATAAAGCTTCCAACAGAAAACGTAAATATCCCTGGTATATACTATTTTATTTTTCAAAGACTTTCTTGGGAGGGAGTAAATATTAATGAAGTTATATCTACATCAAATGAATTTACAATTTTAATGGATGAAGAGTCTGTAAATATTGCTTTTAAAGTAATTAATGATCTTAGGAATCTATAGTTAATAAATTAATTTTTTTATAGATCGCATTTATCTTGTTTATATCATAGATTACTAAAACCAGTTTTTTACCTTTAGTTGTTTCTTTTTCCTTCAAAATTATATTTGATTTATTTTTTTGAATATTTGAAAGAAAAATGCTAAAAGTTTTTGTTTTAAAAATATTATTTTGATGATCCTCAATAAAATAACATACACATTTATTTTGTTTTATAATGTATCTATCTATCCCAACTTTTAATGCTATCCATTTTAACTTAACACTATCTAATAATTCATTTGCTTGATCTGGGATTTGTCCAAATCTATCGATTAATTTTTTCCTAAATTCAGCAAGTTCATCAGAAGTAGATATTTTACTTAACTCAGTATATAATAATAGTCTTTCACTTATTACATTAATATAGGTGTCAGGAAAAAGAATTTCTAAATCAGTGTCAATCTGAACTTCTCTAACATTAGATAAAGAAGAGTTATTATCAATATTTTTATATAAATTTTTAAATTCAGTTTCTTTTAGTTCTTGAACAGCTTCCTCTAAAATCTTTTGATATGTATCATACCCAATTTGATTGATAAACCCACTTTGTTCTCCTCCTAATAAATCTCCCGCACCTCTAATTTCGAGATCTTTCATTGCTATTTGCATTCCTGATCCAAGTTCTGAGTATTGTTGAATTGTATTGATTCTTTTTTGGGCTTCAGAGGATATAGAATGATATGGTGGAGTTATGAAATAGCAAAATGCTTTTTTATTACTCCTGCCAACTCTACCTCGCATTTGATGTAAATCACTTAGCCCAAAATTATTTGCATTATTTATAAATATTGTATTTGCATTTGGAACATCAATACCATTTTCAATTATTGTAGTTGCTATTAAAACATCAAATTCTCCATTCATAAAATTTATCAGAGTTTTTTCTAATTTCTTACCATCCATTTGACCATGTCCGACTCCAACTCTTGCATCTGGAACAAGTCTTTGAATTGTTAAGGAAACTTCATGTATGTTTTCAACACGATTGTGTATGAAAAAAACTTGCCCCGATCTCATTAATTCATAAATAATTGCATCTCTAATTAATGATTCATTAAATCTTATGACTTCACTATCAATAGGGTATCTATTTGGAGGAGGTGTTGATATTATTGATAGATCTCTCGCAGACATTAAGCTAAACTGAAGAGTTCTGGGAATTGGAGTTGCAGATAAGCTTAAAACATCAATATTATTTTTTAATGAACGAATTCGTTCTTTGACTGAAACTCCAAACTTCTGTTCTTCATCAACAATTAAAAGCCCAAGATCTTTAAATTGTACTGACTTATTAGCTATTTGATGAGTTCCAATTAAAATATCTATTTTACCATTTTTAAGATCTTCTAAAATTTCTTTTTTTTCTTTTTTACTTTTAAATCTATTAAGATAATTAATAGTTACAGGTAAATTTTTGAGACGATTTGTAAATGTTTTAAAATGTTGAAATGTTAAGATAGTTGTAGGAACTAGTACTGCAACTTGTTTTGAGTTGTCTACAGCTTTGAACGCTGCTCTTATGGCAATTTCTGTTTTACCAAACCCAACATCTCCACAAACTAATCGATCCATTGTCCTTTCACTTTCCATATCTGATTTAACTTCAAGTGTTGCTTTGCTTTGATCAGGAGTGTCTTCAAATAAAAAAGAAGCTTCAAGCTCCCATTGAAGATAGCTGTCTGGGGCACAGGAATAGCCAATTTTTTCTCTTCTCTTAGCATAAAGTTTTATAAGATCAAATGCGATAGCCTTTACTTTGGTTTTTGTTTTTTGTTTTAAAATTTTCCAGGACTTGGATCCTAACTTAAAAACTTTTGGTACATGTCCATCTTTACCATTATATTTTGAAATTTTATATAGCGAATGAATGCTTATATAAAGAATATCTCCATCGGCATAAATAATTTTGACCGCTTCTTGATTTGAATTCTCAACTTTAATTTTTTGTAAGCCTCCAAACTTGCCAATACCATGATCTATGTGAGCAACAAAGTCTCCTGTTTTCATTGAAGTTAATTCTTTAAGACTAAGTGAGTTTTTACGAGTATAATCAGTTTTTAGCTTGTATTTATGATATCTTCCAAATATCTGATGATCCGTTAAGCAGGTTATTTTTGAATCTAAATCTTCAAATCCCTTGTAAATAGGGCATTCAAAAATTTTATAATGAATTAAGGTTTCCATCTCTTGAAAAATATCATTAAGACGTTTTACCTGTTGTTTATTTGTACAAAGTATATAATTAACAAATCCATTTTTATGATTTTCATTAAGATGTTTGACAAGAAGATCGAATTGCTTATTAAATATTGGATGAGGTAATTGCTTAAAAGTCAGCGTATCAGAAGTTTTTATTTTATCACTTTTCTTTAATAATAAATGAGAACAATTATCAAAACTTTTAATTAATTCAGTTGAATTAACAAATAATTTTTCTGGAGTAATTTTATTAGAATTACCTATATCCAAAAAAGTATTTTTGGCCTTTTCAAATAAACTATCTAATTTATTTAAGGTGTTATCTATATCTGAACTTATTATTGAGCTTGATTCGGGAAGAAGATCAATAATAGTACTTCTTTTATCAGTAAATGAGATAATTGATGTATTTGGCAATAAATCGATTGTTTCAATATTAGAAATTGACAATTGATTTTTAACATTGAAAGTTCGAATGCTTTTAACTTCATCGCCAAAAAACTCAACTCTGTAGGGATGATGATTAGAAAAAGAAAAAATGTCAATAATCCCTCCTCTTAAAGCAAATTCTCCAGGAATGCTAACGAAGTCTACTCTTTCAAAATTATATTCAAATAGACTTTCATTAATAAAATCTAAAGAAATATTCATCCCAGTCTTTATAGACAAAGTGTTTTTTTTTAGAGTATAGTTAGAGATTGTTTTTTCAAAAATTGCATCAGTATAAGTAACTATTATTTTAGGTTTTTTTTTTGCAACCTCTTTTAAAACTGAGGTTCTTAATAAAACATTAGCACTATCAGTATCTTCTGGAGAATATGCTTTTCTGTAGCTTGAGGGAAAAAACAAAACACTTTTATTTTTGAGTAATTGTTCTAAATCGTTTAAATAAAAAGCAGCTTCCTCAGCCTCTGAAAATATTAGTAAAAAAGTTTTAGTTGATTTTTCAAATTCATGAATAAGACGAAAACTCAATCCTGATCCAACCAATCCTTTTATTAAATAGGGTTTTTTATTTTTTAAAAATTCACCTAGTAATTCTTGGTTTCTGTCTTTAAATGGAATTTTAAACAAAGTTTTTTAAAAGATTTCTTCAAATATAAGTTGTTATAAACTTATTTCTTAGAACTATTAATGATCAAATTTTAATTATAAGTTAATAAATGATGAAAATAAACTCTTATTTCTTTGTTAGAATAATTTATTTTTAAGTTTTAAAAGCAGATCATGTATTTAATCTTTGACACAGAAACTACTGGGTTGCCTAAAAAATGGAAAGCACCACTTAGTGACAGTGATAATTGGCCTAGATGTGTTCAAATTGCTTGGCAGCTTCATGATTTAAGTGGTAATTGTGTTTCCTATGAAAATTTTATAATAAAACCTAATGGATATGAAATCCCATATGATTCTGAAAAAATACATGGAATATCAACCCAGCTGGCACAAAAAAATGGAATAGATCTTGAAAAAGTCCTTAAAAAACTTAAGACTGTATTAAATAAAACAAAATTTATCTGTGGTCATAATGTAAGTTTTGATTTAAATATAATTGGAGCAGAATTTTTTAGATTAGGATTACAAAACTATTTTGAAGAAATACCCATAATTGATACATGTACAGAACAAACAGCCAATCTTTGTAAAATTACTGGAGGTAGAGGAGGTAAATTCAAATTTCCTACACTTATTGAATTAAATCAATTTTTATTTAATCAAAATTTTGAGGAGGCTCATAATGCAACAGCTGATGTTGAAGCAACTGCAAGATGTCTTTTTGAATTAATTAGAAATGAATCAATATCTCCTGATGCTTTTGAGGGAGATCTGTCATTTTATAAAAAAGTTAAAAGCAACTTTAAAAATCAAGTTAAACCTATTGGAATTAAACATATAAATCTAAAAAGTGCTTCGGAAGAATTAATTAAAAAACAGAAGCCATTAGATGTTGAAACTGTTTCAATTAAAACAAAGCAACAATTATCAAATTCTCCTTTTGTTCATTTACATGTACATTCACAATTTTCTGTTCTTCAATCAACATCAAAGATTCCGATGTTGGTTGATACTGCTCATAAAAATAAAATGCCAGCTTTGGCCTTAACTGATAAAGGAAATCTTATGGGAGCTTTCCATTTTATAAAAGCTGTACAAAAACATAACAATCTCTTTGATGATGAGGAAAATAAAATTAAACCAATTATTGGATGTGAATTTTATGTTTGCGATGATCATAAAGATAAAACTAGAAGGGATGATGGGTTTCAAATTGTTTTTCTTGCCAAAAACAAATTAGGGTATTATAATCTGTCCAAAATGAGTTCTATTGCATATACCTCCGGATTTTATTATGTTCCTAGGATTGATAAAGACATTGTTGAAAAATACAAGGACAATCTAATTGTGTTAACTGGAAATCTTTATGGAGAGGTTCCTTCAAAAATTTTAAATTTAGGTGAGCGTCAAGCAGAAGAAGCTCTTTTATGGTGGAAAGACAAATTTAAAGATGATTTATATATAGAGTTAATGCGTCATAATCAAGATGATGAAAAGAGGGCGAATGAAGTATTAATATCATTGTCCAAAAAGCACAAAGTTTCACTAGTAGCAACTAATAATACTTTTTATACTAATCAAGAAGATGCAAATGCACATGATATTTTACTTTGTTTAAAAGAGGGAGAAAAACAATCTACCCCGATTGGAAAGGGAAGAGGTTATAGATATGGTCTTCCAAATCAGGAATATTATTTTAAATCTCAAGAACAAATGAAAGAGCTTTTTGATGATCTTCCTGATGCAATATTATCTTGTTCTAGTATTATTTCTAAAGTTTCATCTTTTGATTTATCAAACCAAGTTTTGCTTCCAAAATTTGAAATTCCAAACAAATTTAAGTTAGAGAATAAAAGCGATATTGATGGAGAAAATGCATATTTAAAATACCTTACTATTAAAGGTGCTGAAAAAAGATATCCAAAAATATCAAAAGAAATTTCAGATCGTCTAGATTTTGAATTGAAAGTTATTTCTAATACCGGTTATCCTGGATATTTTCTTATTGTCCAAGATTTTATCTCTGCAGCAAGAGAAATGGGAGTTTCAGTTGGGCCTGGAAGGGGATCAGCAGCTGGATCAGCTGTTGCATATTGTCTTGGAATTACAAATTTAGATCCAATTAAATATGATTTACTTTTTGAGAGATTTCTTAATCCAGATAGAGTAAGTCTTCCCGATATTGATATAGACTTTGATGATGAAGGAAGATCTAAGGTAATTGATTATGTGATAAAAAAATATGGTTCCAATCAGGTTGCTCAAATAATAACCTATGGAAAAATGGCTGCAAAATCATCAATTAGAGATACTGCTAGAGTTTTAGATCTTCCTTTAAATGATGCAGATCGAATTTCAAAGTTAGTCCCCAATCTAAATTTAGATCAAATTATAGACGGATCCGATAATTATATAAAAGAACAAGTTCGTGGAGGAGATGAATTTGTAAAAGTTAAAGAATTACAAACCTTATATAAGAGAGATGATCTAGAAGGTAGAACATTGCAGCAAGCTAGAATTCTAGAAGGATCCCTAAGAAATACAGGAATTCATGCTTGTGGAGTTATTATAACTCCTGATGATATAACTGAGTTTGTGCCTATAGCAACAGCAAAAGATTCTAATCTTGTCGTTACTCAATTTGATAACTCAGTTGTTGAAGATGCTGGATTATTAAAAATGGATTTCCTTGGCTTAAAAACTTTAACACTAATAAAAGATACAGTTAAACTTGTTAAGTATAAGCATGATATTGAACTAAACCCTGATGAGTTTCCTTTGGATGATGAAAAAACATATTCTTTATTTCAGAGAGGTGACACTGTTGGTGTTTTTCAATATGAATCTGCTGGAATGAAAAAATATTTAAGGGATTTAAAGCCAACTGTTTTTGCTGATTTAATAGCAATGAATGCTTTATATAGACCAGGTCCTTTGGAATATATTCCGAGTTTTGTCTCTAGAAAAAATGGAACTGAAAAAATAAGTTATGACTTACCTGAAATGGCTGAATTTCTTGAAGAGACTTATGGTATTACCGTATATCAAGAGCAAGTAATGCAATTATCTCAAAAACTGGCTGGCTTCTCAAAAGGCGATGCAGATTTGTTAAGAAAAGCAATGGGAAAAAAAATTATATCACTTCTAGATAAGCTAAAGCCTAAATTTATTAAGGGAGGAATTGAAAGAAATCATCCTGAAGATGTTTTAGAAAAAATATGGAAAGATTGGGAGGCATTCGCTTCATATGCTTTTAATAAATCACATTCTACTTGTTATGCTTGGATTGGATTTCAAACAGCATATCTGAAAGCTCATTATCCAGCTGAGTATATGGCTGCAGTTTTATCAAATAATATGAATGATATTAAACAAGTTTCTTTTTTTATGGAAGAGTGTAAGCATATGGGATTAGAAGTTTTAGGGCCAGATATAAATGAATCTTACTATAAGTTTACCGTAAATGATAATCAAGCAATTCGTTTTGGAATGGGTGCTGTTAAGGGTGTTGGAAAAGGAGCAGTCGAAACTATAATTAAAAATCGTGAAAAAGGACAATACAAGTCTATTTTTGATTTAGCTAAAAGAATTGATTTACGTGCTGCAAATAAAAAAACATTTGAGAACTTGTTATTAGCAGGGGGATTTGATGGTTTTTCTCCTCATAGAGCACAATACTTTAATCCTGATGGAGATGGAGTCATGTTTTTTGAAAAGGCCATTAGGTTTGGAGCAAAGTATCAGGAAAATTTAAATTCATTACAAATTAATTTATTTGGCCATGATGAAAGTTCATCATATGAGGAATTAAAAATACCTCAATGTGATGAATGGCAAAAATTAGATTTATTAAAAAAAGAGAAAGAAGTAGTTGGCATATATATATCAGCTCATCCGTTGGATGAACATATTAAAGCAATCAAGCTTTTTTCTTCAACGCCTCTAAGTGTTCTAGACAACATTGATTCATTAATAAATAAAGATTTATATTTCAGTGGGATTATTAATGATTTTGAAAAACTTATTTCTAAAAATGGAAATGGTTGGGGTAAATTTCTTTTGGAAGATTTTGATGATCAGTATGAGTTTAGAATTTTTGGTGAGGAATACCTTAAGTTTTCGCATTTTATTTCTGCCAATTCTATAGTTAGATTTAAAGTTTCAATAAGAGAGGGATGGAGAAATCGAGAAACAGGAAAACTAGGTCCTCCAAGAATGAAATTTTTACATTTTGAATTATTAGGAGATACGATCAAAAGTAATTCCAAAAAATTAATAATTAATTCAGATTTGGATTCTTTAACTGAAGAAAAAATAAATAAAATAAAGGTTATTCTAACAAAATATAAGGGAAATAAACCATTTGGCTTTGATATTTTTTATGAAGAAGATAAGATGAAAGTCAATCTTAACAGTCAAAAACAAAAAGTTGATGTTTGCAATGAGCTTCTGAACGAACTAGACTCGGTTCCAATTAAATATAGGATTAGATAATTTAATTTTAATAATATTACAAAAATATATTAACGCATTTCGTAATTATTTTAGCTAATTTTGAAAAAATTTAATTTGATATGGCATTAGAAATTACAGATTCAACTTTTGAAGAAATAGTATTAAAATCAGATAAGCCAGTAATGGTAGATTTCTGGGCAGAGTGGTGTGGACCATGTAGAATGGTTGGGCCAATTATTGATGAAATAAGTACAGAATATGAAGGTAAAGCTGTCGTGGGAAAATTAGATGTGGATTCTAACCAAGAATTTGCTGCTAAATATGGAGTAAGAAATATTCCAACTGTTTTGGTTTTCAAAAATGGTGAGTTAGTTGATAGACAAGTTGGAGTTGCGCCTAAAGCAAAATATGCTGAAGCATTAGATTCAGCTATTTGATTTTATTAATGGTAAGATTTGGGTAATTCAAAATCCAATGTATATTTGCAAACGCTAATCTAGGTCTGGTAGTTCAGCTGGTTAGAATACCTGCCTGTCACGCAGG
>CEQN01208647.1_pt1 | contig 20978 bp, 20 predicted proteins | sample 427011 | NCBI WGS metagenome assembly CEQN01 (sample SAMEA2621277, study PRJEB7988) | marine metagenome | biome: marine biome (ENVO:00000447); feature: deep chlorophyll maximum layer (ENVO:xxxxxxxx); material: "saline water (ENVO:00002010), including plankton (ENVO:xxxxxxxx)" | depth 120 m
TAGTTATTTCAAATAACCGTATCGAAGAATTAGAAAAAGAAAATAGAAAATTACAATCAGAAATAGAAGATAGTGAATCTAGTTTAGCTAAATATAAAGAACAGTTATTCTTAGTGAAATCAAATAAAGAGTATGATGCTCTTAATAATGAAATAGACCATATCAAGAAGGCTATTTCAGAATTTGAAGAAAGATACATTTCAATTGAAGAAGAAAAAGAAAATTTACTAAAATCAAAAGAATCCAATGAATCTGAGATAGATTCATTAAGTGAGACTCTTGAAAAAGAAAAAATAAAATTAAACAATGCAATTAAGGATTCTAAATCAGATTTGGAAAAACTTCATTTAGATAAAAAAAGTGTGGAAAGTAAAATCAATTCATCGCATCTTAATCAGTACAATACATTAAAGAGTGCGAAAGGCATAGGTGTAGCGGCATTAAATGGAAGTTGTTGTGGTAGTTGTTATAGTATGCTACCTCCTCAAATGGTTGTAGAAATAAAATCAAATAATATTATTCATTCTTGCCCTTCATGTGGCGTTTATGCATATTGGGAAGAATAAAATTAAGGCTAACCGGATGATCGCTCTTTAGGGAGAGGAAAGTCCGAACTCCAAAGGATAAGGTGCCTCCTAACAGGAGGACTCATTAAGAGATGGAAAGTGCAACAGAAAGTAAACCGCCTATATTTAATAGGTAAGGGTGAAAAGGTGGTGTAAGAGACTACCAGAAGAATTTGAAAAAATTTTTGCTATGTAAACCCCACCTGGAGAAAGATCAAGTAACTTTGTGTTATCCGCACAGTAAAAGTGGGTAGATCGCTTGAGTCTATTAGTAATAATAGATCTAGATGAATGATCATCGTTCAGCTTAGCTGGATACAGAATTCGGCTTATAGGTTAGCCTTATAATTTCTTATGATTAAAACTGAATGGCATATAAAAGAGACAAACCTAGCAGAAGTAAAAGGGATTCAAGAAAAATTTAATCTCCCTGAGGCAATTGCTAAAATTATGGCGTTAAAAGGAATCCATAATAGAAGAATTTCTTCCACTTTTTTTAAACCTTCAAAAAATAACCTCCACGATCCTTTTAAATTAAAGGGTATGCAAAGAGCAGTTAATCATATCATTAAACAAAAAGAATTAGGTAATAAAATACTTATTTTTGGTGATTATGATGTTGATGGAGTATCCTCAACTTCAATTCTTTATTTATTTTTAACTAGTATTAATATAGATGTTAGTTACTATATACCTCATCGGGATATAGATGGATATGGATTATCTAATAGAGGTATAGATTTTGCCAAAGAAATTGGTTCTAGTCTTATTATAACCTGTGATTGTGGAATTAATGCTTTTGAAGAAATTAATTATGCAAACTCTTTAAATATAGATGTAATCATTACTGACCACCATAAACCTGAAGAAAAAATTCCTGATTGTATATCTGTAATTAACCCACATCAAAAAGATTGCAACTATCCATTTAAAGGTTTATGCGGAGCAGGTGTTGCTTTTAAATTAGCTTTTGCTATTGCTGAAAATCTATCAATTAAATCAGAGAATGTTTGGTGCTATGCAGACCTTGCAACATTAGGAACCGCTGCAGATATGGTTCCTCTTATTGATGAAAATAGGATTATTTCTCACATTGGATTAGCACAGATTAGAAAGGGAGATAATTTAGGTATAAGCTCACTTATTAGAACGTCTAATTTAAATATAGATCATATTACAATTGGGCAAATTAGTTTTTGGGTAACACCTAAAATTAATGCTGCTGGAAGATTAGGCGATGCATCTAGAGCTGTAAAATTACTAACCTCAAACAATCCAATTTATGCTATAGAATTAGCTAAAAAACTGCATTTAGAGAATGAAAAAAGAAAAGATATTACAAAGTTAATGGAGCAAGAATCGATTTCAATGGTTGACAAGCAATTAGAGATTCAAGATAAGCAATCTATAGTTCTTTATAAAGAAGGTTGGAATACTGGTATTATTGGTATAGTTGCATCAAGAATTAAAGAAATATATAATAGACCTACCGTTATTATTGGAGTAGAAAAGGGAGTTGGGAAAGGTTCTTGTAGAAGCATTAAAGATTTTGATATAGTGGATGCACTTAAATTATGTGATAATTTTTTAGAAGGTTTTGGGGGACATCCAATGGCAGCTGGATTAACTATTAATGAAGAAAAATTAAATGATTTTATTGATAATTTTGAGAATATCTGCACTGAAAAATTAGATTTAAATGCTTTGACTCCTAAAATTTTTATTGATTGTGAAATAAAATTAAATGAAATTAATTCCAGAATGATTAATTTTTTAAAATACTTAGAGCCATTTGGACCCAAGAATGCAAAACCTAAATTTTTATCAAGGAATGTTTATGTTGATGGTATTCCTAAATTATTAGGAAAAGATCAATCGACAATCAAGTTTAATATTAAGCAGAAGGGTAGTTTATTTGAAGCTATTGGATTTCAAATGATTAATGAATATGAAAAATTAATTAAAAATGTTCCTATTGATGTGGTATATCATATTTCAGAAAATCATTGGAATGGAAAAATATCTTTGCAATTAGAAATAAAAGAAATAAGATACTCTAATGTCTGAGATTAAATCATATATATCTGGGGTAGGTCATTATGTCCCTGAAAATATTATCACTAATCATGATTTATCAAAACTTATTGATACATCTGACGAATGGATTACAGAAAGAACAGGTATAAAAGAGCGAAGATATGCGGATGAAGGTGTTGGGCCATCAGATTTAGCAATTCCAGCCGTTGAAGCTGCACTGCAAAATGCTAATTTAGATAAGGATGATATTGGTTTAATTATATTTGCTACTATATCTCCAGATTATTATTTACCAGGCGCAGGATCAATATTACAACACAAAATGTCATTCCCTAATATTGGAGCTCTAGATATTAGAAGTGCATGTTCGGGATTTATTTATGGCTTATCTATAGCTGATCAATATATTAAATCAGGAGCATTTAAACATATCCTTTTAGTTTGTTCTGAAGTTCAATCTACAACTATGGATATGTCAGATAGAGGAAGGAATGTTTCTGTTATATTTGGTGATGGAGCCGCAGCAGCGGTAATAAGTAAAACCAATGAAAATTTTGGTGTTTTATCTACTCACCTTCATTCTGATGGAGCATATTGTAAAGAGCTTTGGGTGAAAGAACCTTCAACACTTTCTTCTAATCGATTAAATGCCCAATCAATTAAAGATGGTGAACATTATGTTCAAATGAATGGTAAAGAAGTTTTTAGACATGCAGTGACAAGATTCCCAGAAACAATAAATGAAGCATTAGAATTTAACAATTTAACTGTAGATGATATTGATTTACTTATTCCCCATCAAGCTAATTTAAGAATCTCTAAAATGGTACAAAAAAAAATAGGTTTAGATGATAGTAAAATATTTAATAATATTCAAAAATATGGAAATACGACAGCAGCCTCAATACCTATTTGTATATCTGAAGCTTTAAATCAGAATAAAATTAAAAAGGGTGATATTGTAGTTTGCGCTGCTTTTGGTGCAGGTTTTACATGGGGATCAAGTATTATAAAATGGTAATTATTTAGATGAAAAGATATTTTAAAGAAGAACATTTTTTATTAAGAGATATGGTAAGAGAATTTGCTATTAATGAAATTCGTCCCAAAGCAAAAGAAATTGACACAGGTATTTTTCCTAAAGATAATATAGATAAGATGGCAGAGCTTGGATTAATGGGTATCCCATGGGAAGAAAAATATGGTGGGAATGGTATGGATACGCTTGCTCTTGTTATAGCGATTGAGGAATTAGGAAAAGAATGTTCATCAACTGCTGCAACTATGATGGCTCATACAAGCCTTGGGACGGGACCGATTGCAATTTTTGGCACTGATAAACAAAAAGAAAAATATTTGCCTGATCTTACATCTGGAAAAATGTTAGGAGCTTTTGGCTTAACAGAGCCCAATGCGGGTAGTGATGCTGGAAATACTCAGACTAGAGCAGTTAAAAATAAAGATGGATTTATTGTTAATGGTCAGAAAGTTTTTTGTACTAATGCTGGTTATGCAGGAACAATTATTTTTACGGCTATTATGGTTGAAAATGGCGAAGAAAAGGGCATAGGTGCTTTTATTGTAGAAAAAGGTACAGAAGGATTAAGAATTGGAGAACCAGAAAATAAAATGGGGTGGAAGGGTTCTGATACTAGATCTATTTATTTTGAAGATATGTTTATTTCTAATGATAGTATATTAGGAAATCCTTCTAGAGGATTTAAACAATTTTTAAAAACATTGACAGGTGGCAGAGTCACTATTGGTGCATTAGCTTTAGGTACAGCTCAAGGAGCATATGAAAGAGCATTAAAATATTCTCATGAAAGAGAAGCTTTTGGTAAAAAAATTAATCAATTTCAGGGAATCAGTTTTAAAATTGCTGATATGGCTACATCTATTCAAGCATCTAAACATCTTGTTTATCATGCAGCATATAAAAAAGATCAAGGTGAAGATATAATTAAAGAAGCTGCTATGGCTAAACTTTTTTCAAGTGAAATGTGTATGAATGTGACTACTGAAGCTATACAAATATTTGGTGGTTATGGATATATCAAGGAATATGATGTGGAAAGATTTTTTAGAGATTCAAAAATTCTAGAAATAGGTGAAGGTACAAGTGAGATTCAAAGAATAATAATATCTAGAGATATTCTGAATAAAATTAATTCATTATGATAGAAATTAATTGTCATAATGATTCAAATTTATCCTTTCTTTCAAAATCTATATATAGCCTATCTACTCTTGTTTTAAATGAACATAATTATTCTTGTGCTAAGATAAATATCATTATAATAGATGATAATAGTTTAAGAGAAATGAAAAAAAAATATTTGAATGAAGATGCATTTACTGATGTGATAGCATTTAATATAGATCAGGACCCCTTTGAAGGAGAAATTTATATTAGTTATGATAGGGTGATAGATAATGCCAAAGTGTATGATCAAGAAATTGAAGATGAATTTAAGAGAGTTATTATTCATGGCTTATTGCATCTTTGTGGATATGAAGATTCAACTATAACTGAAAAAAAATATATGAGTAAAACAGAAGATATTTTTTTAAATAAATTTACTCAAACTATAATAAGTGATTAATGATTGAAATTATTTTTATTCTAATTTTTGTTTCTCTTATTTTACTTTCTGGTTTTTTTTCTGGATCTGAAACGGCATATTTTAATTTAAAAATTCATCATGATGATATCCCTAAAAGACTAAAAGATTTATTAGAGGATCCAAGAAGTTTATTAGTTTCAATATTAACGGGAAATACTATTATAAATGTTGCTATTGGATCCTTAGCTGCACTAATTACTACATCTCAAATAAGCAATGATACTAATATTATTTTGCTAGAAGTATTAATTGTTTCTTTAGTGCTAATAATATTTGGAGAAATTTTACCTAAAACTTTAGCGATGAGGTTTTCGAGGCAGTTTGCTAGTATAGTATATATTCCACTTCGATTATTTATATTAATTTTATACCCTTTGACATTTATTTTAAATTTAATTAATAAATTTGTTCTTAAACTTTTCCCTACTCATGAAAAAGAGTTTGATACAGAAGAAGAATTAGAAATTTTAGCAGATCTTGGAGAAGAGGGTGGGGGTTTAGATGAAGAAGAGTCTGATATGATAAGATCTATAATTAAGTTTGATGATAAAACAGTTAGAGAGATAATGACTCCAAGAGTAGATATATCTGGAATTTCGACTAATGCTAATCTTGATGATGTTATGGATTTAATTTCAGAAAAACAATTTTCAAAAATTCCATTATATAAAAATAACATTGATGAGATTATTGGTGTTTTATATGCAAAGGATTTAGTTCCCTATTTAGTAGGTTCACGTCCTAATATTGATCTGAAATCAATATCAAGAGATGTCTATTTTGTTCCTGAACAAAAACCAATTGATGATTTACTAAATGATTTTAAAGAGAAAAAAATATCTTTATCTATTGTTGTTGATGAGTGGGGAGGAACTTCTGGTCTTGTTACATTAGAGGATATTGTAGAAGAAGTTATGGGTGAAATTCGAGATCCTTTTGATATTGAGAAAACACCTGTTTTAATAAAGCCTAATGGTGAATATATAGTTGATGGAAAGATATCCATATATGACTTAGAAGAAGAAATTGAGGATATGATATTTCCTGAAGATAGAGATTATGATACTTTAGGAGGATTAATATTAGACCATCTGGAAGATATACCTCAAAAAGGTGAGGTTATTAAATATGATAGCTGGACTATAGAAGTACTTACTCTTAATGGTAATAGAATTACAAAAGTAAAAATAAAAAAGATATAAATGTCTAAAAATAGTATTGAATTTGAAAAACTTATAGATGTGCTAGATAAATTACTTGCACCAGATGGATGCGATTGGGACAGAGAACAAACTCATGAATCTCTTATTCCATATTTATTAGAAGAAACTCATGAAGTAATAGAAGCAATTGAAAATCGTAATATGAGTGATTTAAAAGAAGAGCTAGGTGATTTAATGCTCCATGTTTTATTTCAAGCTAAATTATCTGAAAAAGATGGACATTTCAATATTTCAGATTCGTTAAAAAATATATCTTCTAAATTAATTAGAAGACATCCTCATATTTTTTCAAATAATTTAGATAACTCTTATAAAAAAGAAAATTGGGAATCTACAAAGAAAAAAGAAAAGGGTCGTAAAAGTGTTTTAGAAGGTGTTCCTATATCATTACCTAGTTTAACAAAAGCACAGAGAATTCAAGAAAAAGCATCTAGTGTTGGTTTTGATTGGAAGGAGCTTTCTCCAATTTGGAATAAAATAAATGAAGAGATTTTAGAATTAGAAGAAGTTGTTCAATCAAATAATTCTAACAGAATTAAAGATGAGCTGGGTGATGTATTATTTTCTATTGTTAATTTAGCTAGATTTTTAAGTATTGATGCAGAGTCGGCTTTGAGGCATACCATAAAAAAATTTGAAAACCGATTCAAAAAAGTTGAAAGTCAATTAGAATTAGAAGGAATAGATATTCAAGAAGCCACACTCGATGAGATGGATAAAATTTGGAACAATATTAAAAAACAAAAATAATATTTGTGGAGGCGGTGGGAATCGAACCCACGTCCGAATATAAAGTTCAGTCAACATCTACATGCTTAGGTCATTATTTAATTTAATTTGCATAGCATAAATGACCTTACGCACAACAAACTAGCCTGATAAAATTTTGCTCTATAAACTCAGACTCTTTATAGAACTAGTTCGCTTTAATGATGTCTAATTAGTTAGCGGCGAACACGCCTTCTAATAGACAGCTACTGACAATTAAGCAGCAGCAACGTAACCGTAATCGGCACTTATCATTTTTCCTGGTTGATTTACGAGGTAACCAAGAATCCTCGACATGCAGTTAAAAGCTCTAGTATACCCGTCGAAACCGGGCGCCCCCAATTTTAAAAAGCTGGTAAATTTACACCCAATAAATTCGTAAACAAGTAAATTTATATTATCCTTTTCTTTTGGATAGATTGTAATTGACTAGTTAAATTATATTACTCAAAATAATTGATTATTTATTTTGCTTGTGACCCAGTAGCTCAGTTGGTAGAGCAACGCCCTTTTAAGGCGGATGTCGAAGGTTCGAGTCCTTCCTGGGTCACTTTTCTTATCGATTCTTTTCATTATTATTAATAATGTCTATATTTATATCAATTTAGTTTAGGAATTTGAATGTCTAATAGTATACTTGGAATTTTTTTATTATGGTTTTTCTCTTATGGATGCGAATCATATAATGCTCGTTTTTTTAAAAAAGTTGATTATAATGAGGATAAAAGCCAGTATCATTATAGTGATATTCGTTATTACTCAATAGCTGGAGTTAAACAAAAAGTAAAAAAAATAGACTATGATAAAAATAATATTATTAGAAAAGAGTCGTTTTTTAGAGATGATCAATTATATAAAATAAAATTATATAATGAGAGTGGAAAAATTTTAAAAGAGGATAAGTATGCAGATTTAAATTCAGATGGCTATAGGGTAATTTATTACTCAAATGGTAATATTAAAGAGGAGTATGAGTTTAAAAATTTAGATATTAAAGATGGGGAATTTACTAGCTATTATCACAATGGTGGACTTCAAAGTGATTTAGAATATTTAAATGGTATATTAATGGGTACATGCTCTTGGTATTACCCATCTGGAAATTTAATGAGAATTAAAGATTATTTAGATGATACTATTTACCAAATTGAATATTATAAAAATGGATCTAAAAAATCTGAAGGTAGCTTTAGGGATAATAAATTAACTGGAAGATGGATATTCTATAATAAGGATGGAAATTTATCATCAGAACAAGATTATTAATCTAAAATGAATACTTTTAAAAGAATAGATATTGATTCTGCTATTTTAAAAATAAATAATAATGATTTTATTATTGTGGATATTAGAGATAAAAAGTCTTTTGAAATTGAACATATTAACGGAGCTATGAATTTATCAAATAGTAATATAAATGATTTTATTATGAACACTCAAAAAGAGAAAAGTATACTAGTATGTTGTTACCATGGAAATAGTAGTCAATCTGCAGCACAGTATTTAGTTAATAATGGCTTTAATGATGTATATAGTTTAGATGGCGGATATGAAGCTTGGAAAACACAAAATAATAAATAGGAGATAAAGATGTTAGATTTAAAAGATAAATTAAATTTATTATGGAAATTTTTATTTTTAGCTATTTTTACATATGGAGTAATTAGTTTAACATGTTGTAAAAATAGTTGTTCAACCGATAGCTGCGATAAGACTGTAGCTGAAAAGTCTCAATGCTGTAAATCAGGTAAGTGATAATTACATCTTTTCTGGTGCTGAAATCTTAAGTAAAGATAATCCATTTTTTATAACTATCCGCACGGCATTTATAAGATATATTCTAGCATCTGATAAAGATGAGTTTTCGGGGATTACTACGCGTTCTTTTGCATAGTAGCTATGCAGCATTGATGCGAGCTCCGAAAGATAATTAGATATATTTTGTGGTTCAAGTGTAATGATGCATTTTTTTACTATATTAGGGAATTGTAATAATTTTGATATTATTTTTGTTTCTTGTTCATTAATTAATTGATCAAGTACATTTATATCAATCTTATCTAAATCGTCATCATATTTTTTAATAATATTACAGCAACGGGCGTGCGCATATTGAATATAAAATACTGGATTGATATCTGATTCTTCCTTTGCAATATCAATATCAAAATTAAGGTGTGAATTCATACTCCTCATTATAAAAAAAAATCGAGTAACATCAGCAGAGACTTCATCTATAAGGTTATCAAGAGAAATAAAGTTTGCTTTACGAGTTGACATCTTGATTGGTGAACCATCTTTAAGAATAGTAACAAATTGATGTATAAGTACGCGAACTTTTTCTTCTTCAAATCCTAGGGACTTAATTGCAGATAATACATCAGGATAGGCATCCATATGATCAGCACCAAAAACATCAACCATTAAGTCATATCCCCTATCATATTTATTTTTATGATAAGCAATATCAGGTAATCTATAAGTAGGCTCTCCAGTACTTTTTACAATAACTCGATCAGCATCTCTACCTACTTCAGTTCCTTTAAACCATGTTGCCCCATCTTTTTTATAAATTAAGTTTTTATTTTCAAGTTCATTAATAACATCATTAATTGAATTATTATCATATAAATCATTTTCATTAAAGAATAAATCAAATGTAATTCCAAGTTTTTTTAATGTTTTTTTTATATCATTAAAAATAAACTGCTCTGCAGATTCCTTAAAAATTTGATTATCTTTATCATCAATAAATGATTTTCCATACTTATCTATAATTTTTTTAGAAATAGACTTTATATATTCTCCCTCGTAACCTCCATCAGGAATTTGGAAATCTAACCCTAATAGTTCCATATATCTGGCGTATACAGACTCACCAAGCACTCTCATCTGCCTACCAGCATTATTAAAATAATATTCACGCTCCACATTATAGCCATTCCATTCAAATATTCGAGATATTGAATCACCTAAAATAGCATTTCTTCCATGGCCAATTGTTAGTGGCCCAGTAGGGTTCGCGCTAACAAATTCAACTAGGACTCTTTTATTTTCTCCCTCTTTATTTTTACCATAGTTATTATCTTCTTTAATTATATTAGGAAGCTCATTTGTGAATTTTTTACTATTAATTTTGATATTAATAAATCCAGGAGGAATAAATTCAATTTCTTTAATTAAAGAATTTTCTCTACTCTTTATATTATTAACAATTAGTTCTGCAATCTCAATAGGATTTTTCCCTATTTTTTTTGAATTTATCAATGGATAATTTGTTGTAAAATCTCCATGATTAGGATTTTTAGGAATTTGTATAATTATGTTATCTGAAGGATAGTTTAATTCTAATAATGCAGCAGATAAAATATCAAAAAATTTATTTTTCATTTTTATCTTTAATAGATGTTATTTTAGCATCAGCCCATAAGCGATCCAAATCATAGTATTGTCGTTTATCGCTTCTAAATATATGAATGATAAATGTAATATAATCCATCAATATCCACTCTAATTTATTTTGTCCTTCTATATTAGTTGGTTTAACTCCATTTTTCTTTAATGTTCTTTCGATATTGTTTGCGATAGCTTTTGTTTTCGGTTCTGAATCAGAGCTACATACTATAAAATAATCTGTCATAGTCGTAATATCTTTAACATCAAAAATTTTGATATCATCAGCTTTTTTTTCTAGCATTAATTCAGCTATTTTTATTGGCTTCATTGCTATTTAATAATCCTTATACAAATTTTGTAAATAATTTAACTTATTAAATGACTTAATATCTAGAATAATGTCTAGCAACAGCATCATAAGAACTTAAGTTTTGAAAATCTTTTCCGATAATTAAAGAAATATCAATCATTAATGTTTTATCACTCTTAACGATAATTAGACTATCATTAATTCCCATTAATTCTGATAAGAAATGTGCCATATCCATTTCACCTCTATGAATTTCAATCTTCGTTTTTTCATGATCATAGTCATATGCCCCATCAGGAGTTAGAGCATTTTTAGCATCCATTACATCAAAGCCTTCGCTTCTTAAAAAGCTTTGGTACATCGAAGCAATTTTTCCCTTACCACATCCATTTAATACTTCAATTGCAATTCGATGACCAGTTTTTTTTTCATACAAATTAGATTGTTCGTTTAATAATTCTTCTAAATTAATATTATGATTATTGGGTTTGTTATATTTTAGTTCATATATGAATGAAGAAATAAAAAATATTGATATTATTGAAAGAAATATAATCGGGATATTTAAAAAGCTTAATAGATTATCTTTTTTTTTATTTTTTTTTCGTTTCTTTCTTGATGTGCTTTTTAAAAGCATTATGGTAAATAAGTATGATTATTGAAATCTTCTATAATAGGTTTCATAACTGTTATTCCTAAAGATAAAGAAGTATTATCATTTAATTGATATTTCATGCCCAAGCTCATTGAATATCCAAAATCATCAATATAAGAAGAATATTCTGATTGCATAGATTTTATAATGTTAAAGTTACTATATAGCTGAGTTTTATTATTTAGTGTAAAATTAGTAGAATTCCCATATACACCATAGCTACTTAGCATTCCATTAGAGCTACTACTACTTAATAATGAGAAATAGTGATTTGTATCCATCCTATCAATAATTGTAGAATAGTTATTATTTATATCCAAGTATTGATTTGGTAGTTGTTGCGTAAAAATAAAATTAGATATTATAAATAGTATATTAATTATTTTTTTCATAAATCTTTTCTAAGTGTGATAGTTGTTCAATTGTATTTACACCTTGAATTTCGATATTATTTTTAATTTTTTCAAGCCCAATTTTCCCTTTTTCTTGTACTATCATAGATAAAACGTCTGGAAGATAATATTCTGATTGTATATTTTGATTACTAAGTTTTGGTAGTAATTCAAATAATTTTTGGTTATCAAATACATAAATCCCTGAATTAATTTCATCTATTTTTAATTCATTATGATCACAATCTTTATGCTCTTGAACTTTTTCGAGATTTCCTTTATTATTTCTAATAACCCTACCATAGCCATATGGATTTTTCATATTAGCTGTAAGCATACACGCATCAAATTCCCCCAATTCATGCTTTGCTAATAATGAAGTAAGAGTCGATGAATTAATAAGGGGAACATCGCCAGATAATACCAAAGTATTTCCTTTAAACATCCTTAAATGATTCTCTGCTTGCATTACAGCATGCCCTGTACCATACTGATTTTTTTGTAATGAAAATAAAATATTATCTTCTACAATTGATTGTTTTACTAGTGTTGATTTATAACCAATAATGACAATAATATTATCAGGGTTTAGATCCTTAGCAGTGGTGATAACATGGTTTAATAAAGTTTTTCCAGATATCTTGTGTAAAACTTTAGGAATATCAGACTGCATCCTAGTCCCCTTGCCTGCTGCCATTATAATAACTGATAATTTTTTATTCATTATATTTTTCAATTACGCCTCCACCAATTAAAATATCTTTATCATAAAAAACTATTGATTGACCTGGAGTAATTGCAAGTTGGGGTTCTTCAAAAATAATCATATAATCATCATTATGTTTTTCTATTACAGCATTGGCACCAACACTGTTATATCTAATTTTTGAAGATGTAGATAGTGGGAAATAGGGAGGATCGACAAGCCAATTAATATTTTTAACAAAACATTTATTTGAATAGAGAGATTCTTTTTTAGATATAGTAATTGTATTTGTTATAGGGTTTATTTTTTTTACATATCTAGGCTCAGGGAATGATAGGCCTAACCCCTTACGTTGCCCAACAGTATAATTTGTAAAACCAGTATGATTTCCTACAATAGTTCCTTCTTCATCCTTTATATCACCATTGGAGATGTTTTGCATTTTATCAGGCATATATTGATTTAAAAAATCTCTATAATCACCATCCATTACAAAACATAAATCTTGACTATCCGGTATATCTGAAGTTTCAAGTTCATTGTTTTTTGCATAAACTCTAACTTCTTCTTTTGTTAATTCTCCAATTGGAAGTAGAGTTCTATCAAGTAGATTTCTATTAATATCCCATAACATATATGACTGATCTTTATGGCTATCAACACCTTTTTTCATATTAATACTTGCTCCTATTCGTTCTATTTGTGCATAATGACCAGTAGCAATATAATAAGCACCAAATTTATCAGCTTGTTCAATTAAATTTCCCCATTTTACATATGAGTTGCACCTTACGCATGGGTTAGGTGTTCTCCCATCTAAATATTGTTTTGTAAAGTCATCAACAACATTTTTTTTAAATGAATTTATATGGTCTAATGTATAATGATGTACTCCCAATCTATCACAAACCATTTTGGCTCCATTGATAGCTTCAATAGAATTGCAGTTACTATTTTTCCTTTTTTTTGTAATAGGATCAACAGATTCCCAAAGTTTTAATGTAATACCAATTACTGTATAGCCTTCCTCATGAAGTTTAGCTAGTGCTACAGAGCTATCAACTCCTCCAGACATAGCTACTAAGACTTTATTTTTATCTAATTTCATTTATTTTTAACTATTTATAATATTTGATATAGCATTTGACAGTTCTTTAATATTCTCTTCATTCAAGTTTTTACCAAATGAAATTCGTACACTTTTCATTGCCATTTCATCAGTCATTCCTATTTCTTTTAATACCTTGGGTGGTTTGGTAGATCCTGATGAGCATGCGGAGCCTCCTGATATAGCATATCCTTGCATATCCAAAGCCATTACTAAATCAGAGCTTAATATATTTGGGAAAGTCATATTTAATATACCAGGTAATCTATTATCTCCATTAATCATAAATTTTATTCCTGACTTATTAAGATTTTCAATAAATATTTTCTCATATTTATTAATAGTTTCTGTCCATGGGTCTAATTCTTTAATAGATTTTCTTAATGCAGCAGCCATTCCATGAATTCCGGATACATTTTCAGTCCCTGGTCTTAAACTTTTTTCTTGTCCACCTCCAAAATATGTTGAATTTAAATTAGTATTATCTTTTATATATAGTGCTCCTACACCTTTAGGGCCATAGAATTTATGCGCTGATAAGCTCAATAAATCAATATTTTGGTTTTTAAGATTAATTTTTACTTTACCTATTATTTGTACAGCATCAGTATGAAAAATTATATTATTTTCTTTTGCAATCTTACTAATTGCATTAATTGGATTTATTGTTCCCAATTCATTATTAACGTACATGATTGATATAAGTTTCGTATTTGAATTAATTTCATTTTTAATATCATCTGGGTTAATAAGTCCGGCACTATTTGGTTTCACATAAGAAACATCTATACCTTTTTCAATAAGGTTATTTGCTATATTAAGCACAGCAGGATGTTCATAGCTAGATGTTATAAAATGATCTCCCTTTTTTAAAATACCTAGTATGGCAATATTGTTACTTTCTGAACCACATCCTGTAAAAATAATTTCACTCAAATTACATCCCAAATCATTAGCAATAGATAATCTAGCTCTTTCAATAATAGCTTTTGTTTCTTGTCCGAATTTATGAATGCTTGAAGCATTACCGAATGTAGTTAATGAAATGTTTTGCATTTCATTTAAGATTTCTTTGTAAATAGGTGTGCTCGCAGCACTATCAAAATAAATCATTTTTTTCATATATCTAATTTAAAGATTTTAATTATTAAAATTATGAAATAAGAGGTTCAGAAACTTGTTCCGGGATAAATAATTCCATACCTTCTCTAGCAGAGAATGTATTATCAAAGCAACTCTTTGCATTTTTTTCAATGGAATTTAAAATAGCATTTCCATGCTCAGGGTTATGGTGAAACAATACTAGTTTTTTAACGTTAGCTGCTTTTGCTACTTCTACACAATGTTGCCATGAGCTATGTCCCCAACCTTTATGGCTACGCATTTGTTCAGGAGTATATTGTGCATCATGAATCAATACATCTGTATTTTTTGATATATCTATAACATTTTGATTTAAGTGATTTGAAGGGTGTTCACAATCTGTTATATAGGTTACAGAAAATCTATCAATTTCTGCCCTAATACTATTTGCGCCACCAGGATGCCCGTGTGGAGAATTTATAATTTTTATATTATTTGATATGTTAAAAGCACCTGAAGAGTAATGATTAAATTTAATTTTAGCTGTAAACATATCCATACTAACAGGCCAAAATGTTGATTTTAAGAAAGATTGAAATTTTGATTCAATTTCATTGTCGCTATTCCCTGGAGCATATATGTTAACATTATATTTATCATTAAATAATGGTGCAAACATTAAGAATCCAAGCACATGATCATAATGGAAATGACTCAGTATAATATTAATATCAGTTATATCAGATTTTTTTTTAATAATTGAATCGCCTAACAATCTTAAGCCTGTACCCATATCAAAAATAATAATTTCATTTTGATTCGTTCTAACTTCAACGCATGAAGTGTTTCCACCAAATTCGTCATCCGATTTTGGAATTGGGAATGAACCTCTAACTCCCCAAAATTTTATTTTTATTCCATTCATTGATTAATTCTCTTGTCACTATTTAGTTCGAATATAAAATATATCTATATATTCTATTCCATACAATAAAATAAATTTTCTTCTAGAATTGTTATTTTACTATATAACTTATGTACATGAATATTGTTAGAACAAAGATTGTTGCTACCATAGGCCCCTCATGGTTTTCTAAATCCATGATTGAGAAAATGATTATTGCAGGTGTGAATGTAGTGAGAATAAATATGTCACATTATAATTCTGATTTTAATTTGCCTTTAATAATTAAGCAAATTAGAAGAGCTTCAAAGAATCAAAATAAAAGTATTGCCATACTAATGGATTTACCCGGTCCAAAAATACGTACGGCTAATAACGATATTATAGCTATTAAAAGAGGGAAAGAATATACTCTCGGAGTTGAAGCCGATATATCAATTAACACACCATTGAAGTATAATAAGATTAGCGATAATGCAAAAGTAAAAATTGATGATGGGAAGCTATCATTTAAAGTAGTTAAAAAAATTACAGCATCTAAAATCAGAATTAAAGCTTTAAATAGTGGAAAAATTTATACACGAAAAGGAGTTAATATATCTGGCCTAGATATGGGCTTACCTTCAATAAGTAAGAAAGACCTCAAATATATTAAACTTGCAGCTGAATTAGATATTGACTGGATTGCATTAAGCTTTGTACAATCAAAATTAGATAGAGACCCTGTTGATAAGTTATTTAAAAGATTAAAGAAAAATATCCCTCTTATTGCTAAAATTGAAAAGCCAGAGGCTGTTGAAAATATTGATTCAATCATTGAAGCATTTGATGGTATTTTAATTGCCCGAGGTGATTTGGGACTTGAGATGGAACTTGAAAAAGTACCATCATTACAGAAAAAAATAATTAAAAAATGTAATGAAAAATGTAAGCCTGTAATAACAGCCACTCAAATGCTTGAGTCTATGATAAAAAGTCCCTTACCTACTAGAGCAGAAGTAAATGATGTAGCTGGAGCAATTTATGATGGCTCAGATGCGATAATGCTTTCTGGTGAAACTGCTATCGGTAAGTTTCCACTTGAATCTATAAGAATGATGAAGTCTATTACTACTAATGTAGAAAAAGAAATTATGAAAAATGATGGTTTTAGTCGTTTAATTAGAACTCCAGAAAAAAATAATCCTAAAAAATCAATATGTTATTCAGCATTTCAAATGTCAGAAGATTTATCTATAAAAGTTATGGTAGTAATGACAGAGTCTGGAAATACTGGGAACACCTTATCAAGTTTTAGGCCTAGCTCTATTATTATAGCAATGACTCCAAGAGAAAACGTATATAGGAGATTATCTCTTTCTTGGGGAATCTTCCCTGTAAAAGTTAGAAAGTTCAGATCGACAGATCAGATGCTTGATTTTAATAAGAAGTTTCTTATTGATAATAATATTATAAAAAAAGATGACATGTTTGTTATGACGGCTGGAGTACCAGTTGGGGTTACAGGAACTACTAATATGATAAAAATCGAAAGGGTCTAATGAAGAAAGCTCAAGCAAATTTTTTATTTTTATGTTTATCTTCTATTTTTATAGCTTCATTAGTTTCATGCAATTTAATTTTCCAAAAATTTTTTCAAATTGATATATGGATTCCATTTTTAGGTTTATATACATTTCAACAATCCGTGGGTTTGCTTCCATACCCTATTACATTTATTGTTACGGATATAATATCAGAGTTGTATGGAAAACAAAAAGCTAATCAGGTGGTTACTGCTGGATTATTAGCATCATTGTTTATGCTTTTAATTGTCACAGTATCTAATAGAATTCCATCTGCTCCATTTGGGGTAGGTAGTGAGGTATTTAGTCAAGTTTTTGGATTATCTTCTGCAGCTGTATTTGCATCGATGATGGCTTATTTATTTGCGCAGTACATTGATGTGAGACTTTTTCATTTTTGGAAAAAATTAACTAATGGAAAACATCTATGGTTGAGGAACAATGCATCAACAATATTTTCTCAATTAGTTGATACTTCTGTAGTATTGCTGTTATTATGTTATTTTAGCGTTATTGAATGGAATATGTTTTTTCAATTACTTCTAAATGGCTTTTTATTTAAAGTGTTATTTGCAGCATTAGATACTCCTATCATATATGCTATTCTTTATTATGCTCGAAATTATTTTAATTTAAAGTTTGGCGAAGAGCTAAGTTAAAGCTAATCTAATGTAACAAATTGTAATTTTATTTATTTTATAAAAGCATTTTTCATTAATTATCTTTATATTCCATTTAATAATTTTTTTAAATACAGAAACAAACGGAGGAACGAAATGAATACATTAATGAGAATGTTTTCATTGTGTTTATGTTTGACCGCTATGATTTTTGCGGCTCCAGATGCTAAGCCCAGTGAAAATAATTTAAATCCTATTTCTATATCTAGTGAATTAGAAATGGATAAGATTAAGTTACAACGAGGCCCTTCAATAGATTATACTCCAAGCAGTAGAACATGTGCTGACTCATTTATTGCTTTTGGTGTTGACCCAAATGGTTCATATGAGTCATGTTGGTCAGATGGCACTGGGTATTATTATTTCTATTGGGAAGGTGGCTGTTTAGCTTTAGATATTACATATAGTGGTGGAACTCTTGATTTATCAACATATGGCTTTACTGAAGGCTTTTACTTTTATGGATTTGAGCCTGGCACTACTGATACTTTCACTATGACTTTTGATGATGGTAGTGTGGGTGTAAGTGAATCAACTAATGAATGTGCTACATGTGAAGAGCTTGGCCAAGTTACTTGCTGGGATGGATCGTGTGCAAACACTCTAGAAGATTGTCCTGCAGAAGGTGATTGCGGTGAGGGTTTTGTGATTGACTGTGTTGATACTGATTGCTGTCCAGAGTCATGGATTGGTGATGGGTTTGCAGATTGTGAAGATCAGCAATACGGTTGTGATTTAACATGCTATGATAATGATGGTGGTGACTGTGATGCTGCTGATGATGGTGGTACTACAGGTGGTACTACAGGCGGCGGTGGTGATGAATGCTCAGAAGGTTTTTGTCCTGAAGGTACCTACTGGGATGGAACTTCTTGCTATGATTGTAGCTACTGTGTAGATACAGCCGATGATAGTGCGTGTGATGCACCATATGATTGTTGCGGTATGTGCGGTGGTTCATTCGATGGTGGATGCTCAAGCTGTGAAGACGAAGGTTTAGTTACATGTTGGGATGGTTCATGTGTGGCAACTTTAGATGATTGCCCAGAACAGCCTGAAGTTGAGACACCAGGAATTTGTGTAGAAGGAACTACTCTTTATGATGCTCCTGCAGTAACTGTTACTTGGTTTATTGAAGTAGTTTGTGGTGATGGTGTGTGTAATGGAGATGAAGATTACTATAACTGTCCAGAAGATTGTAATGCTCCTGGTGAGTGTGATCCTGGATTTGTTCCTGATTGCGTTGATGACGATTGCTGTCCAGAATCATGGATTGGTGATGGTTTTGAGGATTGTGAAGATCAGGCATATGGCTGTGATTTAACATGTTATGATAATGATGGTGGCGACTGTGGTGCTGGTACTGATGGTGGAGGTACTGATGGTGGTGCTACTACTGGTGGTGGTACTGAAGCATGTGAGGACTGTGAGCTTGACTGGTCTGCATATGGTTCTGAATGCTGCGATACAGCATGGACTGATTTTGGTATTGATTGTGCTACTTTAGAAAGCACTTATGGTTGGGATTGTGCAGGATGTGCATGTCCAGGTGATGGCCCAGCTGAATGCGGTGATGGAAATTGCTCAGGCGATGAAGATTACTATAACTGCCCAGAAGATTGCTTGCCTCCAGGTGAGTGCGCTGCGGGTGAAGTATCTGATTGCGATGAATCTGGTGAGTGTTGGACAGAAGCATGGATTGGTGATGGATTCTGTGATGGTACTGCACAGCAGTATGGTGCAGATCTTTGCTGTTATGATAATGATGGTGGAGATTGTACGGATGCAGAATGTGCTCCTGGAAGAGATGTAGCGGAAGCTAAGTCAATCAAAGATGTTGCTGAAGTAAGAAAAGGTGCGCCATACTCTAGAGATATGGTCTCTTATTCTAGATTGTATGAGGAAGATAATACCTCGTCAAATAGACAATTACTTCTAGATCTAACATTTGAAGTTCTTGAAGGAACAAATGCTGGATTTGTAAACACATGGCAAGCAGACCCAAGTCTAGGCGAATTTACTGTTTATGGTTTTGGTGCAGATGACTATGCATGTGTAACCGCCCAAGGTTGTGATGAAGGAGCATGTGGTGACTTAGTAGGTCCTGTATGCGTCTTTGCTGGTGCTATGGATGGCGTACAAGAGTGTGCCGAAGGCGCTGGTGGTGATCCTTGTGAAGGAACATCTGCAGGTGATGCTAACCTAGATAGTGAAATTAACGTTCTTGATATTGTTCAAATCGTTAATCATATTCTAGAAAGCGCACTATTAACAGATGAATGCGCAATTGGAGCTGCTGATTTTACAGGAGACGGTGAAGTTAACGTTCTTGATATCGTTCAAATTGTGAATATTATTTTAGAAGGTAGAATCACTGGTGATGCTAAATCTGCCACTATTAATAATATAGATGGTGAAGTTAGTATTAAGGCTGATGGATATATTGGTGGTGTTCAAATGACGCTATCACATGGATCAGACTTTAGTATTAATGTTACAGATAAAGCATTAGTTGCTGATTATAATACAATGGGTAATATTACTAAGCTTATAGTTGTAGCTCCAGAAGGTAGTGAGCTATTTACTACAAACGGTAATTTTTCTATTGAAGAAATGATAGTAGCTAATTCAACTAGTCAAGTGGATGTTACTATGCCTACTCAGCTTACGCTAAGTAAAGCATATCCAAATCCATTTAATCCATCAACAAGCTTGGAAATGTATGTTCCAGCTGAAGGGTTTGTAAGCTTAAATGTTTATAACGTGATGGGTCAGTTAGTAGATGTTATTCATAATGGAGCTATGAGTGAAGGTAATCACTCAGTTACATGGAATGCTTCTGATATGACTAGTGGTGTTTACTTTGTAAGAGCTGAATCTGCAAATGGGATGTCAGTTCAAAAAGTAATGCTAATGAAGTAGTATGTAGGTTTATTGTATTAATTTTTAATGCAATTT
>CEQN01168009.1_pt1 | contig 20969 bp, 17 predicted proteins | sample 427011 | NCBI WGS metagenome assembly CEQN01 (sample SAMEA2621277, study PRJEB7988) | marine metagenome | biome: marine biome (ENVO:00000447); feature: deep chlorophyll maximum layer (ENVO:xxxxxxxx); material: "saline water (ENVO:00002010), including plankton (ENVO:xxxxxxxx)" | depth 120 m
ACTAGCATTTACACGATCTTTACTATGAACAATTATTCTAGACCTGTAGGTAATTGGGATCCAAAATCCATTTTTATCAATTAAATCTTTACTTACTTTATCCAGTATCGATGGTATTTTAATTTTTTGAAGTAAACCCATTTGAGAAGCTTGATATAATTTCCCAACATCAACTGTGATAAATAAATCTGCTGGGCTGTTCTTCCCCTCATTTCTCATCCTTTCGATTAATTCATCTGCATTAGCTTTAATAACATTGACCTTGATCCCAGTTGATTCTTCAAATTTTTTGTATTGAAGTTTATCAACCTCGTAATGTCTTTGACTATATAAATTAATCTCATTAGTCTTATAAGGTTTTTCTGAACACCCTGAAAGAAAAAAAGATAGAACTAAAGCAACGATTATTTTTTTCATTTTTTTTTTTAGATCGACAATATAAAAAAAATTATTTTTATTTAGACTGATTATAAATAAATCATTATTTTTGTCAACTGAAAATTAATAATTAAACCATAAACTTATGAATACTAATATAAATTTATACAAATTTCTAACAATCTTTGCCCTCTCATTGGTAGTGATATCTTGTAGTAAGGACAAAGATGAAGAAGTTGATAATACCGTTACTGCTCCTGCAACATATGAATTTACAAGAAACGGAGAAAGTACAGTTTCTTTTGGAGGTCAAACTGCTAGACTAAAAATGGCAGGAGAAATATACAGTGCACTAAAAGATAACTCTTCTACAAAGGAGCAAATAGATAACATGTTTAATAGTGGCACTGGATTTAGTGATTCATCACTTGATGCAAGTGGTAAAAACGTTGGTGGCAAAACAGCTGCATCTCCCAGCGCTTCAGCTACAGTTAAACCTATATTTGATGCAATGATTGTTGATTTTGTTGATAATGTTATTCCTGCATGGAATGATGATGCTGCAGATGGAACTCCAGGTAAACTTACTGATGAAACACGTTCTGTGTACATCAATGCAAAAGGTCATGAAATAACTCAATTATTTACAAAAGGATTGATGGGTGCGCTAGTAACTGACCAAATTTTAAACAATTACTTAACGGCAGCAAAACTTGACTCAGGTACTAATAGAGATGATCAAGCAAATCTTGTTCTTGAATATGGAACTGCCACTAAAATGGAACACTACTGGGATGAAGGGTTTGGATATCTTTATGGAGAAGAAGCTAATGTTGCTCGGGCTGATCTTGGAAGTAGTCCAACTGGAAATGGTGTTTTAGTAAATAAATATTTCAAGAAAGTAAATGATCAAGCTGAAAGAGCAGGAATTGCTCAAACTGTCTATGATGCTTTTAAACTTGGAAGAGCTGCCATTGTTGCAGAAAATTATACTGTCAGAGATGAGCAAGCAGCTATTATTGCAGTTAATCTTTCAAAAGTAATAGGATACAAAGCAATGGATTACCTCAACGGTTATGTTAGCAAAAAAGATGCTGGTAATCCTGCCGATGCTATTCACGCTCTATCAGAAGGTTGGGGATTTGTTTTGAGTCTTCAATTCACTAATGATGGAACTGGACAGCCTTATTTCTCAAATTCAGAGGTTAATGCAATGCTTGCAAAACTTGATAACTTCTGGACTGTAAGTTCAGCTGATTGTACATCAATGGCTAATGAGATAAAAACAAAAATGGGATTATAATTTTTTAATTATTACTTGTGTTCAAAAAGCCAGATACAGTCAAAATAAAATTCATGTTTGTCGATTTATATTTATGCTATATCTGGCTTTAATTAAAAAATGAAAATGAAAAGATTTTTAAAATATTTTATTTTAATATTAGTTGTCATTTCTTGTTCCAAAGAAAATGGCAACTCTGACAAACAGAATACCCCTGAATTTGATCGAAGTACTGTTTTAGTCAATTTAGCTGATAATATAATTATTCCAAATTATAATGCCTTTCAAGGAAAAATGAATGAACTGAAAAGTTCCTCTGAAAAATTTATCTCTGAATTAGACTCTGAAAACACATCTTCAAACTATGATGATTTACATAATAAATGGGTTGAAGCCTATATGAGCTGGCAAAAAATAGAAATTTATGATATTGGAAAATCTGAAGAAATTTATTTCAAATCAAAAATGAATACTTATCCAGCTGATCATTCTAGAATTGAAAACAATATATCTACTGGGACTTATGATATTGAAAATCCAAATAATTATGCCTGTCAAGGTTTCCCTTCGATTGATTACATGATTCATGGGATTGATAATGACAAAGAAAAAATAATTCTTAAATACAGGGAAAATGAAAAATACGGTGAGTATTTACAAGATATAATAAAAGAAATGGATGAAAATACGACTGAAGTTGTTTCTAGTTGGTCAGACTTTAGATCAACATTTGTTAATTCATATGAAAATACTGCAACTTCTATGTTTAATATGCTTACAAATGATTTTGTTTATTATTTTGAAAAGGGTTTAAGAACAAACAAAATTGGTATTGCTTCAGGTGTCTTTTCAGATGAAGAACTGCCAAATAAAATTGAAGCTTATTATTCTAGTTTAAACTCATTTGAACCAATCTCAAAAAAACTATTAATTGAGGCACTAAACTCAGTAGAAAATTTTTTCATCGGCAAATCATCTGATGGTTTATCCACAGGATCAAGTTTTAAAACATATCTAGATTATCTAAGGTCATCAAATAATAATGGAGAAGAAAATACTGATCTAGGTCAAACTATATTAACAAAAATTGAAACAGCTAGAAATACAATTAATAATCTTGATGATAACTTTATTGATCAAATAAATAATGATAACATAAAGATGCTTCAAGCCTTTGATGCATTACAAGTGATTGTTGTTCATTTGAAAGTAGACATGCTACAGGCCTTCAATGTTAATGTTGACTATGTTGATGCTGATGGAGATTAAATTCTAGGCCATATAACTAAGTTAGATAGTGCTTTAGTTAATTTAGCATATTATTTAAAATTTTATTTTGGTTTTCACTAACTATTTTGAAAAAAAATGTAGCCCCTATCCTCTAGTCCTTTTCAGAATCTGTTTTGGATTAATGATGACATTTTCAATTATCCGTTTTTGGCTTAAAGGGTGGATAAAAACTTTATATATAGATCCCAAAATTCATTTTTCCTATCTTGGATTTGAATGGGTAAAGCCTTTTGGAGAGTATACTTATATCCTCTTCTTCGTCTGCGGTCTATCATCCTTTTTTGTGGCAATTGGTTATAGATATCTTTTATCTATAATTATTTTCTTCTTGAGTTTTACATATATAGAGCTAATGGATAAAACCACATATCTGAATCATTATTATTTTGTTAGTATTTTAAGTTTTTTATTAATTTTTTTACCAGCCAATGCTTCACATTCATTAGACAATTTATTAAAGAAAAGAAAATTTATATCCATCCCAAAATGGAACATTGATAGTATAAAATTATTGCTTGCCATGATATACATTTTCGCTGGTATTGCTAAAATAAATTCTGATTGGCTTTTTAAAGCAATGCCACTTAAAATATGGCTTCAATCCAAGTATGATTTGCCAATAATAGGAGAAACACTAATGCAAAAAGATTGGTTTCATTATTTCATGAGCTGGGGAGGTATGGTTTATGATTTGACTATACCCTTTCTTTTACTTTGGAAGAAAACCAGACTTTTTGGCTTTTTATTAGTCATATTCTTTCATCTATTCACAGGGATATTATTCCCGATTGGAATGTTTCCATACATAATGATAGTTTCTTCAATTATTTTCTTTGATTCAGATCTTCATAAAAGAGTATTAAATCTTTTGCCAAAATTGAAATTTATAAAAAAAACAATTAAAATTATTGAAATCCCCAAATTCGAATATAAGAGAGAAAAATCTACTCTTATTTTAGTTTTGTTCTTTTTTCTAATTCAACTAATTGTGCCTTTTAGATACATGCTGTACCCTGGAGAATTATTTTGGAATGAACAAGGATATAGATTCTCTTGGAGAGTCATGTTAATTGAAAAAAAGGGGGAGTCTGTTTTTAGAATTTATGACAAGGATAATGAAAAATCTTTTTATGTTCAAAATGAAAATTTTTTAACTCCATTACAAGAAAAACAAATGAGTTTTCAACCAGATTTTATCTTGGAATATGCACATTATCTTGGAAATTATTACTCAATAAAAGGAATAAAAAACATAGAAGTTTACGTTGACAGCCATGTTGCTTTAAACGGCAGATTAAGTCAGCGAATAATTGATCCAAACGTTGATCTTTTTTCAAAAAAAAGATCCTATAAACATAAATCATGGATATTACCATTAAATGATGAAATCAAAGGTTTTTAACTTATTGTTAATGAGTATTCTAGGCTCATTTTTTTTATTTTCCCAAAACAAAATATCTGGAATTGTTTATGAAGAGAATACAAATATACCGCTAGAGGGTGTTTCAATTTATAATTCAAATGATAATTCAATTTTTTTAACTAATGAAGATGGATACTTTGAAATTAAAACAACTGAAAATGAGATAATTCTAACTTTTCTATTAGACGGGTATATTTTAAAAGAAAAACTTATAAACCTAGGTGCAAATCAAACATTAGAAATCTATTTGTCAAATAATCTAAATATGCTAAACGAAGTAATTGTAAGGGCCAACAAAAAAAAGATTTTTCAAATACAAAGACTTAAAGATTATGAAGAAACAGCAATCTATGCAGGAAAGAAGAATGAGACAATATTAATGGACCTTTCTATGGCAAATCTTGCCTCAAATAATTCTAGACAAATATATAGCCAAATACCTGGTTTAAATATTTATCAAAATGATGATGCAGGAATACAATTAAATGTTGGTGGGCGGGGACTTGATCCAAATAGAACATCAAATTTTAATACAAGACAAAATGGATATGATATCAGTGCAGATGCTCTTGGCTATCCTGAAAGCTATTATACTCCACCATCTGAATCTTTAGAAAAAATTCAGATAATAAGAGGTGCTGCTTCCCTTCAGTATGGTTCTCAATTTGGAGGCTTGTTAAACTTTATTATAAAAAAACCAAATTTGCAAAAGCCATTAGAATTAATTTCAAGAAATACATTAGGCTCAAATGCACTATATACAAATTTTACTAGCCTTAGTGGTAAGAAATCTAATTTAAGTTATTATGGTTTTGTAAACTATAAAAAAGGAAATGGTTTTAGGGAAAATTCTGAATTTGAATCATTTAATTCATTTATGAATATAAACTATAAGTTTAATGAAAAATCAAAAATATCTGCAGAAATTACTTATCTAGAATATCTAGCCCATCAAGCAGGAGGACTTTCTGATAAAATGTTTGAAAATGATCCACTTCAAACAAACAGAAAAAGAAATTGGTTTGAAGTAAACTGGCTTTTATTCAACATAAAGTATTTTAGAAAAATTACTAAAAATTCAAATTTTGATTTATCTTTTTTCGGTTTAGAAGCTAAAAGAAATGCATTAGGGTTTAGAACTAACAGGGTAGATCAAATTGACCCCAATACAGAAAGAGACTTGATTAAAGGTAAATTTTCAAATCTTGGACTAGAAGCAAGATTTCTTAGTGATTATAAAATCAATGGGAAAAAATCTATTTTATTAATTGGATCAAAACTATATAAATCCAAAACTAAAAGTATTCAAGGACCTGGATCAAATGGCAATGATGCTAATTTTAATTTTTATTTTAATCAATTTCCAAGCTATGTAAATCAATCTGAATATTATTATCCTAACAACAATTTTTCGTTTTTTGGAGAAAATATATTTTATCTTTCTGAAAAATTTTCTTTTACCCCGGGATTTAGATTTGAAAATCTTCGAACACAAAGTGATGGCTTGTACAGGAAAATAAATCTTGATGGGGCTGGAAATGTAATCCTTGATCAAGAAATTGAAGATTATAGAGATAACAAAAGAAGTCTTTTCTTATTTGGTGTTGGAATAAGTTATAAGCCTATCTCGTATATAGAAATTTATTCTAATTTATCTCAAAATTACCGATCAGTTACGTTTGCTGACATAAGCATAATTAACCCTGCTTACTCTATCAACCCAAATATTTCAGATGAAAAAGGTTTTACTTTCGACTTAGGACTTAGGGGAAATATAAAAAGGTATATTTCTTATGACACTAATTTTTTTAGTTTATTTTATAATGATAGAATAGGATTTGTCCAACGTGTTTATGATGATGGAAGTATAAAAAGTGAAAGGGGAAATGTTGGAAATGCAGTCATATATGGGATAGAATCTCTTGTTGATTTTAACCTTAATGAGTTGTTTTTTAAAAATAATGATATCAATTTTAATTATTTTATCAATTTTTCTCTCATTGAATCAGAGTATACAAAATCTATGGAAATTGGAGTTGAAGGTAAAAAAGTGGAATTTGTACCATCTGTAAACATTAAAACTGGTTTAAAGTATGGTTATAAAAACTTTTCATTTAATACACAACTTTCATTCATATCTGATCAATACACTGATTCATCTAATGCTAATGAGGGCAATTTAAGTGGGGTAATAGGGGTTATCCCTTCATATAAAATTCTTGATATTTCTTCATCTTATAAGAGTAAAAAATATGGGATTGAGATTGGAATCAATAACGTATTAAATAATTTCTATTTTACAAGAAGAGCTACTGGTTATCCTGGGCCAGGAATAATTCCCTCTCCTCCAAGAAATTATTATATTACCTTAGAACTGAAGATATAACTAGATGGGAGAAAGTAAAAAAGATATTGTTGTTTATGACGGCATATGTGTTCTGTGCAATTCTTTTTTAAGGTGGTTACTGAAAAATGATGTTAACGATCATTTTAAATTTACAACTTTTGAAAGCCTATATATTCAAAAAAAATTCCCTGATATAATTTTACTAGATTCTGTTATAGTAATAACAAAAGATAATTTAATCTTAAAAAAAGGGAATGCATTTTTACATATATTAAGAAAATTAAAAAAATTAAAACTACTTGTCTTTATACTATCATTATTTCCCCTTAAAATCATTGATTTTTTTTACACCATAATAGCTAAAACTCGCTATAAAATTTTTGGAAAATACAATTCTTGCCCTGTCGTTGAAAAAAAATATCTAAAAAAAATTATAAAATAAGGTTTAATAGAATTACTTTTTTAAACTAAATATTTTATAAATTATTAATTAATTGAGAAGCTTTATATTTATTGCTGAAAGTTCTTACTACAAAGGAAAAAGAAACGATATAAAAAGTTATGATAAAACTTGCTATAGCACCTATTGGATGGACAAATGACGATCTCCCAGAACTGGGTGGAGATATACCTTTTGAACAATGCATAAGTGAAATGGCGCTAGCAGGATTTAAAGGTTGTGAAGTAGGTAATAAATATCCTAAAGATGATTTAAAAATTCTTAAAAAACATCTTGAAATTAGAGGTTTATCAATTTGTAATCAATGGTTTAGTTATGAATTTACAATCAAAGCATTAGACCAAGTAAAAAAAAAGTTTATTGAACATCTTAATTTTTTAAAGTTTTTTGGGGCTGAAATTGTTGGGGGAGCAGAATGCGGAAACACAATTCATGGAGAATACAATAAGTCAATATTGGACAGGAGACCTGCTTCTAAAGATCATTGGAAAAAACTAACCATGGGACTTAATGAGTTAGGGAAATTAGCTTTTGAAACATACGGAATCCAATTAGCTTATCACCATCACATGGGAACAATGGTTGAAACAATTGAAGAAACAGACAGACTGCTTAATGAAACTGATGAACGCTACGTAAAACTAAACTATGATTGTGGTCATTTTGAGTTTGCAGGGAATGATCCTAAAGAAGCATTAAATAGATATATAAGTCGTATAGCACATATTCATTTTAAAGATGTTAGAAAAGAAATAAAAGAAAAAGTGTATAAAGAAAAACTAAGTTTTTTACAAGGTGTTAAACTTGGTGTTTTTACTGTACCAGGCGATGGAGATCTAAAAATGAAACCCCTTGCGGAGATAATTCACAAAAGTAATTACAGCGGCTGGTTAGTAGTTGAAGCTGAGCAAGATCCTTCATTTGCAAATCCATTTGAATATGCCAAAAAAGGATATGATTATCTGACCAAAGAACTTAATTTTTAAATAAGTTAACTGATGAAACTACTACTTAGATCAAAAATAAAAACAGGTGTCTACCAACAAATTACCTCGGAAAAAGCTGGTTGGAATTGGTTGAATTTTGAAGCTCGATTTATGAAAAAAGGAGAGAAATGGACTTTTGAAACTGAACAACATGAAATAGCAATTGTTCTCTTAGGTGGAAATTTTAAAGTGGAAAGTAATAAGGGGGCATGGGAAACAAAGAATGGGCGTAAAAATGTTTTTAGCGGAGTAGCGCATACCCTATATCTCCCTCGTGAAACTGTCTTTACATTAACGGCTCAAAGTGAAAACCTTGATATTGCATATGGTTGGTGTTTAGCAGAAAAAACATTCGATCCAAAATTTATTTTACCTGAAAATACACCAACGGTTATTTTTGGCGGGGACAATGCAACAAGGCAATTTAATGATTTAATCCCTCCGGGATTTGGTTGTTCACGAATTGTGTCTCGAGAAGTATATACTCCTTCGGGTAACTGGAGTTCTTTCCCAGCCCATAAGCATGATAAAAGAACTTTAGATGAAAATGGGGGGCTTATGGAACCTCAACAAGATGAAATATATTTCTATAAATTTCAGAAGCAAGAGGCCTATGCAATTCAGCAAATCTATACTAAAGAAGAAGACCAACCGGATAAAAGTTTAGATGAAATTTATAAGACTCAAAATAATGATGTTGTTCTAGTCCCTGGAGGATATCATCCAGTTGTAGCTGGACATGGCTACAACTGTTATTATCTAAATTTTTTGGCAGGAACAGATCAGTCGCTAAAGAATACTACTGATTCTGATCATGAGTGGATCTATGGATCATGGAAAGAAAAAGATAATCGCTTACCTCTGGTAACTTCAAAAATGAATAACTTAAAAAATTAAAAAATGAGTTTTGATTTAATAACATTTGGAAGGGCTTCTATAGACTTATATTCAAACAATATTGGATCAGAATTCAATGACATTAAAGAACTAAGCACTTCAATAGGGGGTCCCCCGGTAAATATATCTGTTGGTGCACAACGCCTAGGCTTAAAAACTGGAATAATTAGTGCTATAGGGCCAGATCCAATTGGTGGGTTTATAAAAAACTCACTTAATAAAGAGGGAGTTGATACAACACATCTTAAAATTATTGAAGGGACAAAAAGTACAGCAGTAGTTTGTGGCATAATTCCGCCTGATAAATTTCCTCTTGTTTTTTACAGAGATAATGCTCCAGATAAAAAAATAACTCCAGAACACATAAAAGACATTAACTTTTCAAAATACCGATCATTTTTAATGACTGGGACCTCATTTGCAGTTGAACCATCAAGAACTACTGCTTTTAAAATTTCTGAAAAAGCAAAGAAAAATGAAATACCAATTTTCTTAGATCTTGATTTTAGAGCAAACCTTTGGGAAAACATTCTTGATTTTGGTTCAGTCCTAAGGGATTATCTAAAACTGACTGATATAGTTATTGGCACTGAAGAAGAAGTTTTATCACTCAACTTAACTGATGTTAAACAAGTTAGAATAAAAAATGACTCCATTACACAGCCAAAAATTGCTGGAAATCTTAATGATTCAATAAAAATAATTTTAAATGAAGGTGTTAAGCTTTTGTTAGTTAAAACTGGAGCAAAAGGAGTTATTGCTTATTACAATGATGGTAGTGTGTTAAAAGTTCCTGGCTTCTCAGTAAAAGTGACAAATGTATTAGGTGCAGGTGATGCATTTGCCGGAGGTTTTATTTATGGTTATCTTAATGGCTGGGATGACTATAAATCACTTAGGCTTGCTAATGCATGTGGGGCATGGTTAGTGACCAAACAAGGTTGTTGCAATTTTGCTCCATACTATGACGAAATAATTAATTTCATTGAAGAAAAAGGAGGCTTTTAAATGAAAACCAAAAGACTTACAGTTGCTCAAGCAACCATAAAATTTTTGAAAAATCAATTTTCTAAAAGAGATAATATTGAACTTCCTTTTTTTGCTGGTTGTTTTGGAATATTTGGTCATGGAAATGTTGCAGGTTTAGGAGAAGCATTAAAGAACAATCCTGATTTTAAATATTATCAAATTCGAAATGAACAGTCTATGGTTCATGCAGCTGCTGCTTATGCCAAAATGAAAAACAGATTACAAACTTTTGCCTGTACAAGTTCAATTGGGCCAGGTGCAACAAACATGATAACTGCAGCAGCAGGTGCAACAATTAATAGATTGCCCGTTTTATTACTCCCTGGCGATTTTTTTTCTAAACGAACAGCTACGCCATTGTTGCAACAATTAGAAAGTTCATCATCTAATGATATTTCTGTCAATGATTGTTTTAAACCCATTTCAAAATACTGGGATAGAATAAACAGACCTGAGCAATTGGCCTCAGCTCTAATGGAGTCCATGAGAGTTTTAAGCTCTCCATCTGAAACTGGTTCTGTAACTTTATGCATGCCTCATGACGTTCAAACAGAAGCCCTTGATTTTCCTTCTGAATTATTTGAAAAGAGAATTTGGTATGTCCCAAGAAACGTGCCAGATTCATATTTATTAGAAAAAGCTGTGGAAATGATCAAAAACTCTAAAAATCCTATGCTTGTTGCTGGAGGTGGTGTAATTTATTCTGAAGCAGAGAATATTTTAACAAATTTTGCAGAATCTACAGGAATACCAGTTGTTGAAACCTTTGCTGGGAAAGGATCATTACACTATAAACACGAACTTAATTTAGGAGCAATAGGAGCTACAGGAACAAAAGGAGCCAATGAAATAGCTTCGAACTCTGATCTTGTTATTGGTGTTGGGACTAGATATAGTGATTTTATAACTGCTTCAAAATCTGCATGGCAAAATCCTAATGTTTCATTTATAAATATTAATGTTGCTGAAGTAGATGTATATAAAAATTCTGGAATTCCTCTTCAGGGAGATGCTAGAGACACGTTAAAAATACTCCTTGAAAAACTTAAAGATTTTAAAACTGAAAAAAAGTATACTGATAAAATTATAAATTATAATAAAGAATGGGACTCAATAGTTGAAATAGCATATGAACCAATTAACAAAAAAAAACCTTTACAATCTGAATATGTTGGTGCATTAAATAAATTTATTGATGACAAGGATGTCTTAGTATGTGCTTCAGGTAGTTTGCCTGGTGATTTACATAAGCTTTGGAGAACAAAAAACTCCAAAGGGTTTCATCTTGAATATGGTTATTCTTGTATGGGATATGAGATTCCTGGTGGCCTTGGTGCAAAAATGGCAGATCCTAAAAGAGAGGTATACGTAATGTGTGGAGACGCAACATATCTTATGCTTCCATCTGATCTAATTACTACGATACAGGAGGGTTATAAAATAATCATGATTCTCATAAATAATAATGGATATGCTAGTATTGGGAGCTTATCTGAGTCTGTTGGTGGAGAAGGTTTTGGAACACATTTTAAATTTAGAAATCAAAAAAATGATAAAATTGAGGGAGACCGCTTGCCAGTTGATCTAGCTGCAAATGCAGAAAGTTTAGGGGCAAAAGTTTATAGACCTAAAGGAATTGATGAATTCAATGATGCATTGGTAAAAGCCAAAAAAAATGATCAAACAAGTGTAATTTATGTTGAAACAGTTAGAGATAGAAAACTGGATGGTTACTCTTACTCATGGTGGGAAGTGCCAGTTCCTGAAATTTCAATTTCTGAAGATGTTAAAAAAGCTAGAAAAAAATATGAATTGGATAAAAAAATGCAGAAACAATATTTAAAGTCTAATAGACTATAGATAAAAATGGAAAAATTAAAAAATTATATAAATGGTAAATGGGTGAATTCTAATAGTAAAGAATTTTTAGATGTTATCAACCCTGCTACTCAGGAAGTTTTGGCAAAGGTTCCTTGTGGAAAAGTAACTTCAAAAGATATTGATGAAGCAGTAAAATCTGCTCATCAAGCTTATTTAGAATGGAAAGATGTCCCAACAATGAAAAGAGTTCAGCCGCTTTTTAAACTAAAAATGCTTCTTGAAGAAAATAAAACAGAAATTTCAAAAATCATTACAACAGAATGTGGGAAAACTCTGAAAGAATCTGAAGGTGAAATTCAAAGAGCAATTGAAAACGTTGAGGTAGCATGTGGTGCATATGTGATGAATCAATCTGAATTTTCAGAGAATATAGCGCCAGGAATTGATGAATTTATGATAAGACAACCTCTTGGCGTTTGTGGATGTATCACGCCTTTTAATTTCCCTGGAATGATTCCTTTTTGGTTTTTACCATATGCCATAGCAACTGGAAATGCATTTATTATAAAGCCCTCTGAAAAGGTTCCCCTGACAATGCAGTTTATTATTGAATTAATCGACAAACATCTTGATTTGCCAAAAGGCCTTATAAGTCTAGTTCATGGAGGAAAAGAATCCGTTGATCAAATGCTTGAACATTCAAAAGTTAAAGCTATAAGTTTTGTAGGATCTACTCAAGTTGCAAAATATATCTATCTCCAAGCAAGTAAATATGGCAAAAGAGTTCAAGCTCAAGGGGGTGCTAAAAATCCTTTGGTAATAATGCCCGATGTCGATCTTGAAACAACAACTCAAATTATTATTGATTCTGTATACGGATGTGCCGGACAGAGATGTCTTGCTGCATCCGTAATAATACCTGTTGGTGATGACAAGGGTCTCTTAAAAGAAGCTCTAGTGGGTTCTGCTAAAAAAAGAAAAGTTGGTTTTGGTCTTGAAGAAAATGTAGAAATGGGTCCTGTTATAACCAACAATAGTAAAGTTAGAATTGAAAATCTAATTCAAGAAGGTGTTGATGAAGGTTCAAATTTGCTAGTTGATGGAAGGAATAAAACTATTTCAGGATATGAAAAAGGAAATTTCATCTCTCCAACAATACTTGAGGGACTTCCCTTAAATGGAAAGCTTTTAAATACAGAAATTTTTGGTCCTGTAATGAATTTAATAGAGCTTAAAAAATTAGATGATGCGATTGATTATATAAATAAAGGAAGGTATGGAAATATGGCTTGTATTTTTACAAAAGATGGCCTCTCTGCAAGAAAATTTAGAAACGAGGTCATGGCTGGAAACATTGGTGTCAATATTGGAGTAGCTGCTCCAGTTGCTCAGTTCCCTTTTTCTGGCTGGAAAGAATCATTTTTTGGAGATCTTCATGGACAGGGAAGACATGCTATTGAGTTTTTTACTCAAACAAAAGTAGTTGTAGAAAGATGGCCAAAAGACTGGACAAGAAAGTTCTAGTTTAAATTAATCTATGAAAAAAATAAAATTTGGAATTGCTGGCTTGGGAAGAATGGGCAGTATTCATCTTGAAAACCTAGCAAATAAATTTAATGATATAGAACTGGTAGCTATCTCTGATATTAATCCAAATATTAAAGAATTAGCCGAAAAATATTCTGTCCCTAATTTTTATACTAATTATCAAGATCTAGTAAACAACAAAGATATTGATGCTGTGGTAATATGTTCACCTACAAACTTTCATGCTGACCATATAATGATGGCTGCAAAATCTGGTAAAGAAATCTTTTGTGAAAAACCAATGGACCTGTCTTTAGATACTGTTAGCAAGGTAATAAAGACAATAGATGAAGCTGATATAAATTTATTTTTGGCCTTCAATAGAAGATTTGATCCAAATTTTAAAAGAGTAAAAGAAATAGTTTCTAATGGAAATATTGGTGAAATACAAATTATTAAAATAACCAGTCGAGATCCTTCCCCTCCTCCAATATCTTATATTAAAACATCTGGAGGACTATTCCTTGATATGTCAATTCATGACTTTGATATGGCAAGATTTATTAGTGGAAAAGAGATTGTTGAAGTAGATGCAAAAGGTGTAGTTTTTAATGATGTTGAAATTGAAAAAAATGGAGATATTGATACAGCAGTAATAACTTTAACTCTTGAAAATAATGCCATGGTAGTTATTGATAACAGTAGAAAGGCAGCTTATGGATATGATCAAAGAATTGAAGTCTTTGGATCAAAAGGAATGTGTGGATCTGACAATAAACTACATGACAATTTCTATCTTTTTGATAAAAAAGGTTCTCAGGGGTCTCTCCCAATGGATTTTTTCATGGATAGATACTCTGAATCTTATTACAATGAAATGAAATCATTTATTGAATGCTTAAAAAATAATAAAAAACCACCCGTAAATGGGAAGGACGGATTAATGGCATTAGTAATTGGTTTGGCTGCTAAAAAATCTATGCAAGAAAAAAGAAGGGTTAAAATATCTGAAATATTATAAAGTCCTGGAAAATAATTTTTGAAAAATATGTTTACAGCTTTCACATTCATTTCATTTACCGCTTTTGTTGCAATCTATTCCTGGTTTAAACTAAGAAATGAAAATCTGAGTTCAAAAGACGGCTATTTTCTTGGGGGTCGAAGTTTAACAGGAATTGTTATTGCAGGATCTATGCTGCTGACAAATATTTCTACTGAGCATCTTATAGGAATGAATGGATCTTCATATAAAAATGGATTCATTATAATTGCTTGGGAAGTTACTTCGGCCATAGCACTAGTTGCTGCTGCAATATATTTTGTGCCAAAATATCTAAAAATGGGATTGACAACTATACCTCAATTTTTAGAGGAGAGATTTGATAGTAGCACAAGAACAATAGTGGCGATTTTTCTAATGATTTCTTTTGTTGTTACATTGCTTCCAATTGTTTTATATACAGGAGCTATCAATTTGGAAAGTATTTTTGATATTTCAGAGACTCTAAAAATAACAAAAGAGAGTGCGCTCTGGTTAACAGTTATCTTTATTGGTATACTTGGTTCAATTTATGCTGTTTTTGGAGGACTAAAAGCAGTTGCAATTTCAGACACGATTAATGGTTATGGCCTATTAATTGGAGGGCTTTCAATTCCTCTAATTGCACTAATAAGTATTGGGGACGGTAATCCTATTTCTGGATTAATTGAACTATACAATCATGCTCCAGAAAAGTTTAATGTAATTGGTGCAAAAGATTCTGTAATGCCTTTTGAAGTATTGTTTACAGGTCTAATAATTAATCAATTATACTTCTGGAGCATGAATCAAACAATTATACAAAGGGCTCTTGGTGCAAAAAATCTTGTAGAAGCACAAAAAGGTTTGCTCTATGCAGGTGTGCTTAAAATTTTAATCCCCATTATTATAATGCTTCCTGGCGTTATTGCCTTTTACTATTATGGTGACTCATTTTATGAAAATCAAGACATGATTTATCCTGAATTGATAAAAAAACTATTGCCAGCTACTTTTGTTGGAATTTTTGCAGCTATTGTAATGGGAGCTGTCTTGAGTACATTTAATAGTGTCTTAAATAGTGCAGCTACAATCTTTAGTGTTGATGTGTATAAAAGACATTTTTCTAAAAATTCGGATGACAGCAAGTTAGTTCTAGTTGGTAAGATTGCTTCAAGTGTTTTAGCTGTTTTTGCAATCTTTGCTGCTCCAATGGTAGCAAATGCTCCTGATGGTTTATATCAATTATTACAACAATTAAACGGGATATTTTTTATCCCAATAGCATCCATTATGTTGGCTGGGTTTTTCTTAAAAGGAATATCAGCAAATGGAGCAAAAGCAGGATTGTTTTTTGGTTTAATTTTCTATTTAACAACCACTTTTATCTTAAAAGTTGAAATTCATTTTGTGCACATTTGGGGAATAGAGTTTTTATTAAATCTAATAATTATGTATGCAGTCTCTTCAATTTATCCTAATAAAAAAATTATTTCTAGTCTTGGAGAAATAAATTCAGAAATGAAACCTTGGAAACATACAAAAACATTATCTCTAATTTTATGTATAACTACAATTCTAATATATATTATTCTTGCTCAATAAGTTTAAAACTCTAACAAATTAAATACTATGGCTTAATTTATCATTGAGTAAATTCCGTCCCAAAGTTTAATCCTCATTTCCATTGCTTTTTTTGAATAAATTTTGGCTTCATTCCATCTGTTTTCATTATCCCCACATAACTCGCTAACCATCTCTAAAGCCAAAGGGCCATGTTCATCAGAATCAACCTCAATATGCCTTTCAAAATAATAAATCAAAGGATAAATATTTACTCTGTCTTCTTCTTTGATGTTCTTTAAAATTTCAATAAACATGTCAGGAATTAAATCTTCTCTTCCAAAAGTAAACACTGCTGCAGTTACATGCTCCTTGTTGAGAGAAATAACCTCAAAAGTAAATTTTAAAAAATCTGAAACAAATTTTGGCAATTTTTCCTTTTCAATATTTTCAGTTGGGCTAATTTTATTATCCCAATTTGATAAAAAAGATTTTACTTTAGATAGATCACTTTGGATATCATTCATAGCATTTAGATACATTTCAAAGTGACTCATTGCTTTTCCATCATGATCTATATCAGATTCTTCTCCCCAAACTATTTCATTTATTAGTCTAGATGCTTTTGGGAAACCTTTAGGTTTCCATGGAATAGTTATACATGTAAGTTCCCTTTGAAGTGCTTTTAAAAGTGACATAAAATCCCAAACTGCAAAAACATGGAATTCAGTAAAAACTTGGATGTCAGTAAGAGATTTTATTTTAGAATAAAGCTTATGGTTTTTTAATTTTTCTCTTAGAGGAAATAATTCCTTCTCTATAATATTTGTCATTTATGGTTACTTTTTTAATGTGCAAATTTATGGATTTAAAGAATTAAAAAAACTTAATTTATTTTCTTTTATTGATTCATTTTATTTAATTAAAATGAAAGAAGACGCATTTAATACTTCCTTATTAAATTTTAATTTATTATGCTTCTTTGTATCATCCACTCTTCACAAATTTTGGCCCACCTTTTAATAGATCCTTTATCCTTCCCAAGGCCATAACCATGACCCCCATCTTCCCAAATATGAAGAGCAGCAGGAATATTATACTTACGCAGTGCTAAATAATACTGAATACTATTTTCTGGAAGAACAGCTTGATCATCATCTGAATGAATCAAAATTGCTGGAGGTGTATCTTCCCTAACTTGCAAATCATTAGAATAATAATCCAAATATTCTTGGGGGGGTATTTTACCCAATAAATTTTCTCTTGATCCATTGTGAGCATATGGTTTGTTCATTGTAATGACGGGGTAGACTAAAATGCTAAAGTCAGGCCTGCTACTTGTTTGCTCAATTTCCAAATCCGAGAGATCCAATCCATTATCATGATGAGTAGATAAAGTAGATGCAAGATGTCCTCCAGCTGAAAATCCTAATACTCCTATTTTATTAGGATCTACATCCCAACTTTTAGAGTTTTTCCTGATAATTCTCATCGCTCTTTGTGCATCCATGAGAGCAACCTTACTCCTACAATCTTTAGATTCCCAATGCGGTAGTCTATGTTTGAGAACAAAGGCAGATACTCCTATTTTATTTAACCATTTAGCAACATCTACGCCTTCTTTATCAAACCACAACCCCGAGTATCCTCCACCAGGAATTACAAGTACAGCAACATTATTTTCTTTACTCTTTTTTTTATCAGAAGGATAATACCATATTTCTGGATCACTTACTTTTTTAAATATTCTGCCAGATGAGTCATAATCTAACTCGGTCTCTAAATCACTTTTACAAGGAATACCCTCTGGATATAAAAAAATTTTATCGCTTTGAGCTAAAATTAATTGAACGCAGAAAATCATTATGATTGAAATTGAAAATTTTTTCATTTAATATGTTTTAGTAGAAAATTTATACCATGTCTGTGTTTGATATTTTTTATCAGGATCAAGTATAACATTTGGAAAACTAGGCTGGTTAGGGGAATCTGGAAAGTGTTGTGTTTCAAGACAAAATCCAGATCTTTTTTCATACTTGTTTAATTTCTTTGATTTTAATGACCCATCAAGAAAATTCCCTGTATAAAATTGAACTCCAGGTTGGTCAGAATAAACCTCCATGTTAATTCCAGTATTGATACTTTTAACCTCCGCAATTTTTCTAATCCCCTTCCCATAATCATTTAAAACCCAGCAATGATCATATCCTTTCCCGATAATTAACTGATTGTTTTGAATTTCTATTTCCAAACCAATTTTTTTCATTTCACTGAAATCAAAAGGTGTATTTTTTACATTTCGAATTTCACCAGTTGGAATCATATTCTTATCAACTGGAAGATAAGAATCAGCGTTGATAGTTAAAAAATGATCCAGAATATCTCCTGAACTTTCTCCTCCTAAATTAAAATAGGAATGATTAGTTAAATTGATTACCGTTGGAGAGTCAGTGATTGCCTCATAAAGGATTTTTAATTCATTTTCCTTTGTTAAAATATAAGTTACATCAATTTGAACATTACCAGGATAACCCTCTTCCATATTTTTGGAAAAATAAGTGAGTTTTATTCCTGGATCTGTATCATCATCTAATTCCTTTACGGACCATAAAACTTTATCAAAACCAATTAGTCCACCATGGAGAGAATTTTCTCCATTATTTTTTGCTAATTGATAATTGATTCCGTTTAAACTAAATTTCCCGTTAGCAATTCTATTTCCATACCTGCCAATAATTGCTCCAAAATATGGATGTTCTTCAATGTATTGATCAAAAGTATCGAAGCCTAAAACAACATCCGTATTAATTCCTTGAGAATTTGGGATATTTATATTTGTAATAATACCCCCATAGTTAATAATCTCAACAGACATGTAACCATTACTTAATTTGTATTTATAAATTTTTTCACCATTTGGCAAAGAACCAAAATAACTTTTCATTTGAGATTTAAAATTATTTAAGTTACAAGAATTGAGAATTAATATTTTAACAAAAAGATAAAGTAAAATATTTAATCTCTTATATTTTTTATAAAATCCCATGCTATTATTTTTTCCTAGATACAATATGATTATTTTAAAATGAAATAATATAGAAAAACCTTTTACTTATTTGTAAAAGGTTTTATTCCTCATTAATAAAAAGACTAATGAATAGCCTTATTACCTCTAACCTTTGAACTCATTCTAATAGCATCTTCTACATTATATATAAATATTTTCCCATCACCAACTTCTCCATCAGATCCAAACTCTAGTATTGTATCTACGCATTTTTCCACATTCTCATCACTAACAACACAGATTATCATTATTCTATTTTGTAATGTAAGAGAATCTTGAGTGCCTCTGTATATTTTAGTATAACTTTTTTGTAAACCAGTACCTGAGGCAGGAACGACAGTCATACAAGGAATCTCAACTTCTTTAAGGCCTTGTTGAACAGATTTCAATTTAGAGGGTCTAATTATTGCTTCAATTTTTTTCATTTTTTTTGTTTTTAATATTGCATTAATTACTCATATGTTGAATATGATTCAACACCAAAAGAGACAGAATCTATTCCTGCTATTTCTTCTTCTCTAGAAATTCTAACACCAACTAATTTTTCCATTATTTTCATTATTATGAAAGTAAAAATAAAAGAAAATGTAGCAATAGCTAAAACACCTATAACTTGTGTAATTAGAAATGATGCACCTCCTCCAAAAAAAAGCCCTCCTTCAGAAGCAAATAAACCAACTGCAATTGTTCCAAAAAGACCATTTACTCCATGAACAGCAATTGCTCCTACCGGGTCATCAACTTTAAGTTTATCAATATATATAACAGCTAAATCAACAAGTATTCCTGCAAAAAGACCAATTATAATTGCTGATTCTGGCCCTACAACATTACAGCCTGCAGTTATAGCAACTAATCCTGCAAGAATACCATTGATGACCATTGTTATATCAATTTTTCCATGAGCAAAATATGTATAAATCATTGTTGAAGCCCCTCCAGCAGCTGAAGCTAAAAAGGTATTCATTACTACAGATCCTATTAATTCCCAATTACCAACAGCTCCCAATGTTGATCCAGGATTAAATCCAAACCATCCAAACCAAAGTATAAATCCACCGATTGCAGCAAGAGGTAAGTTATGCCCTGGGATAGTGTTTATTTTACCATCTTTACTATATTTCCCTAATCTTGGACCTAACACAATAGCTGCAGCTAATGCAGCAAAACCTCCCATTGCATGAACAGCGGCTGAGCCTGCAAAATCATTAAACCCTTTTGCTGCAAGCCATCCATTGGGATTCCAAACCCAATTAGCTACTATTGGATATAATAAAGAACAAAAAAGTATGACTAAAATTGTATAAGACCATAATTTCATCCTTTCAGCTAAAGCACCAGAAACAATTGAAATTGCAGCAATAGCAAATCCAAGCTGAATAAACCAAAATAAATTGTTCGATACTGTAAGATCTAACCCTAAATCAGATTCAGTAATTCCAATATCAAAGGCAAACCATCCATTAGATGATCCGTAGGCAATACCAAAACCTACAATGAAAAAAGCAAGTCCACCAAAAGTTATATCGATGATAACTTTTGCTATTATACTCATTGCATTTTTTGATCTTACAAAACCGGCTTCCAATAATGCAAAACCAGCTTCCATAAAAAATATAAGGGCAGCACATAAAGCTACCCATACAGTATTGATTGCATAGGTATGTTCCGAAGCAATCTGAGAAAGTTCTTCCATAAGTTAAATTTTAAGGATCTAAAATATTTAAATACTTACAACTTAAACGAATTTTAAAGATGAGTTATAAACTTGTTTTGAATTTTTATCAACACAATAGTTTGTAATTGATCAATTCAAAAAATTATGTTACCTATTATATAAAAAACTTATAAAATTGGGACCCCATTAGAAATAACTGAAAT
>CEQN01034812.1_pt1 | contig 20963 bp, 18 predicted proteins | sample 427011 | NCBI WGS metagenome assembly CEQN01 (sample SAMEA2621277, study PRJEB7988) | marine metagenome | biome: marine biome (ENVO:00000447); feature: deep chlorophyll maximum layer (ENVO:xxxxxxxx); material: "saline water (ENVO:00002010), including plankton (ENVO:xxxxxxxx)" | depth 120 m
TTTTAACAAATTAGAAAAACCATCTATAGCTATAGCAGCACGTCGCGTTAATCCAACTGATTGTTGTAATTCTTGTGAACTATTAAATGTACACAATGTCTTATAGATGGTCTTATTATTGTTTTTAGCGAAATCGACTAATTTATTGTAACTAGTAGCACCAATTCCTCTTGGAGGAACATTCATTATTCTAGCAATACTAATATCATCATCCGGATTTGCTATAACCTTTAGATAAGAAATCACATCCCTTATTTCTTTTCTGCTATAGAATTTAATACCACCTATAATTTTATATGGGATTTTATTCGAAAGACAGGCTTCTTCAATTACGCGTGATTGCGCATTTACTCTATACATAATTGCACATTCATCCCATTTGTATTTTTTTATCTTTACCAAACGTTGTATTTCATGAATAATTTTTTCAGCTTCTTCTTTTTCTGAATATCCTTCATCTATAATCAGAGATTCACCAGTACCATTATTAGTCCATAGTTTATTATTAATATTTGTATCATTGGAAGATATAAGCTTAGAAGCTGCATCTAATATATTTTGGGTAGATCGATAATTTTGAGAAAGATGAATAACCTTTGCATTTGGATAATCTTTTTGAAAAGATAATATATTTCTAATATCTGCATTTCTCCATGAATAAATTGATTGATTTGGATCGCCTACCACACATATATTTTCATACTTATTGCCTAATAATTTCATTAAAGTGTATTGAGCTATATTAGTATCTTGAAATTCATCAATCATCAGATGTTCATATCTATTACTATAGTAGTCATGTGTTTCTTTCGAATTTTGTAATAATTGAACTGCCTTCATTAAAAGGTCATCAAAATCCAAAGCACTATTAGAATTTAAAGTTTTTTGATAAGTTTCATATACTCTAGATACGATTTCATCATAAAAATTCTGACTTGCCCCACTCAAAATTTCATAAGGGATTAAATTACTTTTATGTTTTGATATTGAAGCTAATAAGGCTCGAGGAGGAAATCTTTTATTATCAATCTGTAATTCCTTTAATGATTCTGTTATAACCTGTAATTGATCACTATCATCATAAATAACAAAATTTTGATTCAACCCAATAAAGTTCGCGTGTTGCCTCAATATATAAACGCAAAGGCTATGAAATGTTCCACATCGAATATTAAAAGCATCTCTGCTCATAACCATATTATTTATACGTTCTTTGATTTCATTAGCAGCACGATTGGTAAAGGTTACCGCCAAAATATTTTGTGATTTAATAGACACTTCACTAATTAAATGAGAAATACGATGGGTTATAACTCGTGTTTTACCGCTACCTGGACCTGCTAAAACCAATAAAGGCCCATCTGTTGTATTAACAGCATCCTGTTGTTCAGGATTAAGTCCAGAAAAAATTTGATCATTCACAATTTATCACTATTTTATCAAAACTCTTCAATAATATTTTTATAATTTGTATCATCTTCTCTCACATCTCCTCTATCGATAAGTGATTGATTTGAAGGAGAAGCTGGTTTATAACCAGCAGGCATGTTTCCAACACGCATATCCTGTACTTCTGTACCACTTTTATATTCAGATACTACTTCATCGTCTTCAAGATCTAGAATATTATCTTCATCGAGCCCCAATAATTCCGCTAATACATAGGTATTATGAAACCCAAGAGGAGCAGTGGGATTTTGAATAAATCCATTTGTTTTACTCATATTAAATGGTAGACCAGAATATATACGTTTACCTATATTAGTTTCTTCGAAATGATCTACCTGTTCGAAGAATTCTCGATGTTTATATTGTTTATCAAGTAATAAATCTCTTGAATTATTAACAGGGGCAGCTGCAATATTTATAGATTGTAGTTTTTCAACAACTTCTTGTTTAGATAAATTTTGACTCCAATTTTTAATTTGATTATCAATTTCTTCATGATTCGTCATGCGATCAATATTCTTTGGATACTTATTTGCTGATAAACTTTCATCATTGACTAAATCACAAAATTTTCTCCACTCATCATCTGATTTAATAGTTAAAACAAACCAATCATCATTACCCTTGCACGGATAACAACCTTGCGGAGCATAGGTATTATGACGATTCCCATTCCTTTGAATATACTGATCATTGTATGCAACATCTAGCAATGGAGAGCTAATTATGGGGGTGCAAGCTTCAAGCATTGAATGATCAATCCATTGACCTTCTCCCGTTTTATTTCGATGAAATAAAGCCATATTGATTGCACTTACTATATTCCATGCAACAACTAGATCCATAATTGACTGTCCGGCTTTACTCGGAGTTTTATCAGAAAATCCAGTAAGATGTGAAGTAGTTGCTGCCTCTATCACTTGTGCCATTCCTACATAATCTTTCCAAGGCCCAGTGTGTCCATATCCAGAATTAGAAAGCATAATTAAATCAGGCTTTATCTCTTTTAATTGTTCATAATTTAGACCTAAATTTGTCATAACTCTAGCAGAAAAGTTTTCTGCCACAATATCTGAGATAGATACCAAATGTTTGAACAAATCACGTCCACTATCTTCTGACAAGTTTAAGGTAAAACTTTTCTTACTTCTATTTGATCCATTAAAAGCACCTGAACGATCATGCCAATTTATACCAGGATCTCCTTCAGGGAAAGGACCTAAAAACCTGTAAAAGTTCGGTCTTTGTGCATATTCCACATGAATTATTTCAGCACCCATATCGCCAAGTATGCTCATTGCCATTGGCAAAGCCAGTATGTCTGATGTTTCTATTATTCTTACACCCTGTAACGGTAGTAGTTTATCATTCATTGTTATTTAATTACCCCTTTATCTTTCATGTCTCGAATAACATCAGATTCGAAATTAAGAACAGTTGATAAAATATATTCTGAATGCTGACCAAGTGATGGAGAACTCTCTTTAGGTATACCTTTAGTTGTATTTAAACCTAATACATTTGAAACATGAGGCAATCCTGATAATGTTCCATGATCAATATTAGTGAAATAATTTCTTTCAATTAATTGTTCACACTGTAATAACTCTTTGGGATTTAATTCTCTACTAGCCATCAGGCGCCAAGCATGAGCTTCATGAAAAAAATCATCTTTATCTATTTCTTGCAGTCGATTCAAATATAAAGATTTTAGCTCTTCATAATTTTCTTCCCGACCTTGTGGTGTTGAAAATTTTTCTTCGTACATTTCAGGAACACCTAGAAATGCTGCAATTTCTTCGAAATCTGTACTCCGAATTACTGAAAGACCTACATGGCCATTACTAGCTGGCCATAAGTCTACACCAAATAGCAATCGATCTTTAGGCCCACGACCCCAAACAGCTCCTGTATAGGTATAATATTGTAAAGCATAGGGTATACATGAAGTAACTACTTCAGCAATACTTACATCAATATATTGGCCTCCAATACGATCAGCACATAAAAGTGCCATCATTGTTGAACTTAATGCTACCTGGCCTGCCACATATTGAAATAATGGAACACCAAATGACATAGGTTCCCCATCATAATCACCACTAACATACATATTGCCACCAAAAGCTTCCAAGCTTATTTGGGACCACTCCCAATTACTATTTGGTCCACTTTGACCATATGGTGTTATGGAAGTAATTACTAGACTAGGGTTGCGTTCTAATAAATCTGAAAAGATTAAGCCTTTTGTTTCAAGAAATCCTGGTTTAGTACCATCTATGATAACATCTGCTTTTTGTGCTAGTTGAACAATAATATCTATCGATTTTTCATTATCAAAATCAATTGAGATACTTTTTTTCCCTGTATTCAAACTCAAAAAAAGAGTACTATGGTCATCATTTGAAGAATCTGTAATAAATGGCTCTTCGTTTCTAATAGAATCGCCGTCTATTGTTTCTATCTTCACAATATTAGCGCCGTAATCAGCTAGAATTTTACAACAATATGAGCCAGATATACTTGAACCTATTTCTAATATTAATACATCATTTAAAGGTAACAAATCTCCTCCCTCATGTCCTAAAAATTATAGAGCGAACCTCAGAATATTGAAGTTCGCTCTACAAATTATAATCTATTCGATTAATTTGATGGTTTTGGGAACCAATCTTCTTTCCAAGGCCAATCACCATCTACCTCAAAAACTGGCAATCCTTTATCAAGCCTATCTTTATATGGACTTGCAATAGGTTCACGCCATGGATAGACTCCACCTTCGTAAGCCTTTGAACCAAGTTTGAAATGTTTGGTTTGTTCCAATGTCTCTACGAAAGGAGCATTCATATCGTATACCTTGGTCTTAACATTTCTTCCATCAATACCATTCGAAGGTCTGGGTCCAGCTCTTGAAACATGTCCCCACAACTGTCTTCCTAGTATTTCTTCAGCCATCCATACAGTCTCGATTAATTTATCTAAATCTACTCCTGTATCAATACCCATATCTTCCATCATATGCATTGTATCTTCAGTTGGAGCCATACCTGTGGCTCTTCCGTTACCACAATAAGGGCAACCACCGAAACCACCAATTGTTCCATCAAGAGCTAAATCATCTTCTGGACCAAGGGCTCGTAATGCTGCATAGTGAGAAGTTACAGCCATTCCTCTACTATTGTGAGAATGTAATGACCAATGAGTAGCTTCTGGCCATTTTTCTTTCACACGGTAGATAATTTGTTCTACTTTTTCTGGATGAACCCATCCCATAGGATCGCCCATACTAACTTGAGTAACCTTAATACCTGCATCTTCCCAAAGAGCATGTTGATGCTCAAGTAAGGCCATATATTGATCTACAGAAAAGTCTCCAAGAAAATTAGATCCAAATGAAGCATTAGCACCTATACCTGCTTCCTTTGCACCTGATTCTATTGCTCGAGCAATAACTTTAGGCCAATTTTCCATCTCTTGCATTTGTGATCTGTTTGTATTTCTTCTAACAAATACGTCACACATATGACAACTTAGAGAAGGTCGACCTGAACCTCGTTCAATAGTAAGAGGCGGTGAATATTCTTTGGCTCTCTCAACTCCTCTTTCATTAAGAGCTAATGCAGTGTATGTTACACCTTCAATAGGCTTAAACTTGGACATTAATTCATCCATTCTCGCCATTTGTGGAGTATATCGAGGGCTCACAAAAGATCCAACAACTATATTTTTTAAACCAGTCTCTCCTAATGCATTCAGCAGTTCGATTTTATCATCGATAGCAATATTAGCATCTTCGATTTGCATACCTTCTCTTAAACCTTGCTCGGTATAAGTGACTTTAGGATACCTACTAGACATATTCTCCTCCTTTCATCGACAATCTAAAACAAGTAATTAAAATTATTTTGGGCATCTTAACTCCTTTCTGACCTTCGGTAACCCCAGAGCAGGGTCCTTGCCTTTGATTAAAAAACCCTATTGATATGAAATAGATTTAATGCCTTCGGATAATATACCCTTGCAATCAATTCCATACCACGAATAAATGAAAACCGATCATGAATCTAATGTCAATACTAAAGATCTATATATATACAATTGTAGATTTCAATATTTATTTATTTGTCATCAAGTAATGTAATATTTTGATGTTTATCCAAATATTTTTTGATTTTTATTTGAATTTGATGATAAAAATCATCAGTATTTATATCATCGGCAGTCATAATTAATGCATCTTCTTGATTATCAGAGTAATATCTCTTTCTTTTTCCTACTTCTATCATTTCATATTTAGAATATAAGTTTTGTGCAATTTCATTCGAGACTCGTACTTCCAATGTCACTGAATTTGATTTCCTTTGAAAAGCTCTTTGAAAGGCGGCAATTATTAACATTTCTCCTATACCCATACCTCTAAATTCTTCTCGAGTTGCAATAGAAGTTATATGCGCTTCATCTAATGAATACCATATCCCAAGATAACCAACTATAAATGAATCCTTTACATCAAATTTATCTGGAAAAAATAAACCACGGATTTTATTTACCGATTTTTGTAGAAAAGAAGTATTTGGTTGAGGTTCAGGAATAACTAAGTGTTCATCTAATTTGCAAACAATAACAAAATATTCAGCAAACTTATTACCAAGTTCTCTTTTAAAAGGAATAGGTGGCCACATAGTTGGAAAGGCTTGCCGCTCAATTATTGCGACTTCAGAAATATCATTATTATTCATTAATCTTACTGAAAAATTCATAACCCTAAAATGTAATAAAATTTGATCAGATAATTCATTTTACTAATTATTATTGTAAGAAAAAAAACGAATTGTTGGCATTTTATCACTATTTAAGTAATAATAGCTGAAGAATTTTTATTTTTTTACCTTTTGTTAAAACTTCTATGAACGTATTAATCAGATTAGCTAAAAGAACTGCACCTTACAAAGGTCGATTACTATTAGCATATCTTTCCATAATAGGTGTAACAGTTTTTGGTTTAATGATCCCAAAAATTATCGGAACAGCTATTGATGCTGTAATCACTTCTGGTTCAGCCAAAGGCTTATGGCTCTTAGCTGGAGGAATAATATTAGCAAACTTGTTTAGAGGACTTATGGCCTATGGCCAAACTTATTTTGGTGAATCACTGGGACAACAAGTTGCTTATGACCTGAGAAATGAGTTTTATACACATTTACAAACCCTCAATTTCGATTTTCATGACAAACATCAAACAGGAAATTTGATGTCACGAGCCACATCGGATATTGAAGGAATTCGAATGTTTGTCCAAGGAGGAATGATACGATCTTTCTTCTGTATAAGTTTAATTTTGGGCGTAATGATTTTAATTGTTTTATTAGATTGGAAATTAAGCTTATATTGCTTAGTATTTGTACCATTCATTATATGGCGCGGTAGTATTTTCATATTAGCCCAAAGGAAAAAATGGTTCCTTGTTCAAGTAGCAATGGGACATATGACCACTATTCTGCAAGAAAATCTATCTGGTCAAAAAGTAGTAAAAGCGTTTGGTGCTGAAGAGTTTGAAGAAAAACGCTTTCTTAACCGCACTGGTGAAGTTGCGGAACATGCCTACGAAGCTGCTGCCCTACAAGCAAATAATGCTGGAATGATGACATTTTTCTATATGGCAAGTACTGCACTAATATTGTGGGTTGGGGGAACAGAAGTAGTCGATGGAAATATGACAGCTGGTGAACTTGCTCAATTTATATTATATCTTGGTATGCTAGCTATGCCAGTAAGAATAGCAGCCTGGGTTACTAACTCTTTTTCTCGAGGTCTATCTGCAGGTACACGCATATTTGAAATATTAGATAGTGACCCATCAATTTTTAACCATGATAATGCAGACTCTACGACAAAAATCAAAGGTGAAATAAAATTTGAAAATGTTTCGTTTTATCATGAATCTGGAAAAGATATTCTACATAATATTGATTTCCGAATAAAACCAGGTGAAACCCTAGGAATTATAGGCCCACCAGGAAGCGGAAAAACAAGTATTATTAACCTTATACCACGATTTTATGAACCTACTGATGGCTTTGTTACTATAGACAATATTTCAGTAGATAAGTTTGAATTAATAAATTTACGAAAAAATATTGGCTTAATCCACCAAGATGTTTTCTTGTTTACTGATAGCATTAGGGAAAATATAGCCTATGGTAACCCTAATATTTCTATTGAAGAAATTGAAAAAGTTGCTAAAATTGCCCAGATTCATGAGTTTGTCATGTCCTTACCACATAAATATGATACCGTCGTTGGTGAAAGAGGAAGCACTTTATCAGGAGGACAAAGACAAAGAATTTCAATTGCCAGAGCATTACTAATCGATCCTCCAATATTAATAATAGACGATGCCACATCAAGTGTTGATACAATCACAGAAAAATATATACAAGCACAATTGGAAAATATTTCCCAAGATAAAACTACAATTATCATTGCTCACAGAATAAGTTCAGTACAAAATGCCGATAATATCATTGTTTTAAATAATGGATTAATTGAACAAAGAGGAAATCATACAGAATTAATTCAACAAGAAGGTATATATAAAGATTTGTATAATTTACAAATTGCTGAAAATCAAGCAGATCAACCCCTAATACAAAATAATGTCTCATTGAAGGAAGATACCAATCATGCTTAATAAACGCACTGCCGCATGGACTACTCTCAATGAAGAAGAAATAGGTGCTGTATGGGATTTTGGAGCAGCAAAACAGCTGTTCCCTTTTCTCAGAGGAAAATTAATTGTCTTTACTTTAGCTATGGTAATGATGACATTTTATACACTCACTATTGTAGCTTTACCTAGAATTATTGGATACGTCACAGATGCCTTCATACTTACTCAAAATAAATCTAGTTTAAATCAATGGGGCATAGCTTTATTTATTGTTGTAACAATAAATTATGTTGCAAATGTCAGTTACCTAAAGTTATTAGCACAGGCCTCACAACATGTACTCCTTAATCTAAGAATGAAAATGTTTGATCATTTGCAAAACCTATCCATACCGTTTTTTGATAAAAACGAAGTGGGAAGAATAATGAGTAGAATACAAAATGATGTAAATCAACTACAAGAGTTTTTCCCCATGTTAGCTCTCACTTTAGGGGATATGCTCAGTGTAGTAGGCATAACCATTGTTATGTTATTGATGAATGTTAAATTAGCTTTGTATTGTTTCACCGTAATTCCTTTTCTTTTATTTATAATTGCTCTTTGGCAAACTAGAGCTAAAGCTGCCTTTGTCAAAGTTAGACAGGCAATATCAGTAGTAAATTCACGACTCCAACAAAATATTTCTGGTGTACGAATAGTACAAAGTTTTAATAGAGAAGAAAGAAATGCGAAAATTTTTGATGGAGTAAATGATGATCATTTACAAGCTAATATCAAAGCAATCAGACTATCTTCCGCGCTTATGCCAACCGTGGAGTTTGTTACGGCTATTTCTTTGAGTTTAGTAATAATTATTGGTGGAAACATGGTTCTAGGAGAAGAACTACAATTGGGAGAACTGATTGCATTTACACTTTATGTTCAAAGATTTTTTGAACCTATTAGAAGTCTAACAATGCAATATACAGAATTTCAAAGAACTACAACATCAGCAGTACGAATATTCGAATTACTTAGTGTAGAACCTGAAGTGATTTATAATGAATCGATCAAATCAAATAGTAAAATCGAAAAATCTAGTAAGTTGAAATTTGATAATGTCACTATGGAATATACAAAAGATAGATATGCATTAAAAAATTTAGATTTAAGTATAGAATCAGGGGAAATGATCGCCTTAGTAGGCCCAACTGGAGCTGGAAAAACAACTATAGCTTCACTAGCTGCTAGATTTTATGATCCAACAGAAGGAACAGTCTTAATCGATGGATTAAATTTAAAGGAACTACCACGTGAATATTTACGACAACGATTAGGTATGGTCCTTCAAGAACCTTTCTTATATTCATTAACTGTCGCAGAGAACATTAAATACAATCATGATAACGCTTCTTTAGAGGATATAATTAAAGCTAGCAAGGCTGCAGGTGCGCATGATTTTATTAATGAATTGAGTGAACAATACGACACAATTCTTCACGAGCGTGGCATGAATCTTAGTTTAGGGCAAAGACAGTTAATTAGTTTTGCGAGAGTATTATTAGCAGACCCAGAAATACTGATACTCGATGAAGCAACTGCAAATGTAGATACCTTTACAGAAATAAAAATACAAAAAGCTTTAAACACTCTGCTAAATAATCGTACTTCAATTGTAATAGCTCATAGATTATCCACAATACGAAACGCAGATAGAATAATTGTTATGGATCAAGGTAAAATTTTGGCTTCTGGTAGTCATGAAGAACTAATGAATTCAAGTGAATTTTACCAGAATTTGTATAATCTCAACTTTACTGAATAATTAATACAATCTTAACTTATATTGATGCATACCTTTGAGTAAAACCATTACTCCACACAATGCTACTGCAAATAAACCTTGTAAATCTGGGTAAGTATATTTGAGATCCATTAGATTGTATTGATATTTTGTTATGGAAGAAAAAACTATAAGAATTATAAAAAGAGCCCCTACAACAGCAAAAGCTTTAGTCTTCAGTGTAACAATTAAAATGATTGGAAATAGTATTAAAAATGCTAACGGATTGATTGCACATGATACTCCAATACATTTAGCAAGACCAGTTCCTCCTCTAAATTTAAAATAAACTGGAAAAAAAGTACCTAATAGTATAAAACAGGGTAAAGTTATTACTAAAAGTGTCTTAAATTCTTCAAGATTGTTTGTTAAATAAATACAAATAGTAAATACAACAAATCCTGTAAAAACATCTCCAAGAAACACTAGAAAACCACCAGATAAACCAAATTCTCTTGTAAAATTAGCAGTTCCCGGATTATTTGTACCAAAATCTGTAATTTCTTTTTTGTAAAATTTTGTAATTATATTTGCCCAAACTAATGAACCACCTAAATAAGCAAATACGATTAAAAATATAGTATTTAGAATATCCAAAATTCCTCCTAAATGTAGGTCTAATTATATTATCTTGTTTGCTTTCAACTTCTCAATATCACTAGTAGTAAAATTCAACATAAGTTTGTAAATTTCATCGTTATCCTGTCCCAATATAGGTGCAGAAGAGTGAATTCTCCAGGGTGTTTTATTAAAAATATACGGTGCTCCTGGGAAATATGAAGGCTTTTCATCATTTTCAGAGCTTATATCAACAAAAAATCCTCTTTCCCAAAAATGTTTATCAGATACGTTTTCTTCTGGAGATCTGACTAAACCCCAAGGTAATCCAATAGATTGGGCTCTATTGAATACGTATTCAGAATCTAATGAATTTATCAAGTGTCCTATGTAACTAAATAAAGTAAACATGAGATCTGAATCTCTATTTCTCATCGTTACCATTTCTTCATATCTTGGAGTAAATAATTCTGAAGCATCTTGTGATTCTTGAATCCACTCTAGTAACTTTGACCATCTATTCAAATCCTGTGGTGGGGTCCCAAAAACATGGATCATGCCACCATCCATACATCTATAAATTGCTGGCGGGGTAGGATTTATACTATGATGACGACCGGTTTGTCTTAGTGGCACAGCATTTTGATAGATATACATAGGTAAAGCTGCTTCTGTAGAAGATGAGATTGCTTCGTGAATTGAGACATCAATATATTGTCCTCTATTAGTCATATCCCGATAGATTAAAGCAACTAATGTACTAATAGCGGCGTAATGCGAACCAGTATAATATCCAGCCCAACCATCGGGACACATTGGAGGATTGTTTGGTAGATGATCATATCCACAACTAGCGACAGGGCCTCCAAGTGAAAGTGCAACTAAATCAGTTGTTTTGTAATTTGCATAAGGTCCCGTCCTTCCAAAACCTGAAATAGCAGTCCAAATCAACTGGCTATTTTGCTTAGAAATATCATCATAACTTAAACCTATACCCTCTAAATAATTATCATCAAAAGATTCTAAAAGGATATCTGCTTTTAGACAAAGCTTTTTTAATATTTCTATACCCTCCTTGGTAGAAATATCTAAAGTAATACTTTTTTTGCTTGTGTTATGATACCAATTATATAGACTAGATTCTTCGTTAACTCTATCCATGAAAAATGGTCCAATTAATCTTGTTTTATTCCCAGACAAGGGTTCTATTCTGATTACATTTGCTCCCATATCAGCGAGTAATTTTCCTGTATACACACCTTTTTCATCAGTTAGATCTAAGACTGTAACATCATTCAAAGCATAAGTTTGATTTATCAAAAAACATCCTCGCTTTCCATTCTGTCTATATCTTCCTGTTTATATCCTAATAAACCAGAAATTATTGATTTACTATCCTGACCTATTATTGGGGATGACCTTTTCATATGATGGCCTATCTCATTAAATTTTGCAGGAAATCCATCAAATTTATATGTTCCTATTTCTGGATGCTCAATTTCTTGAAAATAATTTCGATCTTTAAGTTGAATATCATTATCAACTCTATCTCTTGCATTTTGTACCAGGCCTGCGCTAACTCCTTTTGTCTGCAATAGATGCATCAATTCATCAGCATTCCAATTCCTGAGAGATTCACTGATTTCTTGGTCTAAAACATCTTGATTAGTTATACGTAATGTATTGGTAGAGAATAAATTGTTCTCTAGTAAATCGATTCTGTTTATTACTTTGCAAAATATGCTCCATTCGATGTCATTTGAAACTACTATAGATATCCATCGATCCTCTCCATAACATCGATAAATATTGTGTGGAGCCACAATATCAAATCGAGCTCTATTCCCTGGAGGGTTTCCTTCTCGTTTATATTTTCTACCATTCACAAAATAATCTAACAAATAAGTTCCCGTAAGAGCCATACCAGTTTCTACTTGTGAAATATCAACTGATTGTCCTTCTCCACTATTATTTCTATGATGCAAAGCTAATAATAAAGCTATAGCTCCATAATACCCTGCTGTATGGTCTAGGAATGAATACCCCCATCCAGCTGGATATTCATTGGGAGAGCCCGACATATATGTTAACCCTGAGAGTGCTTGGGCAGTAGGCCCCCAAGTAGTATAGTCCTGCTTACTTCCACTATGGCCAAATCCAGACAAACTTAAGTAAATTATGTCAGGTTTTATTTTTATTTGTTCCTCATAATTTAGCCCCCATTTATCTAAAACTTTGGAACTAAAATTTTCGATTAATATATCTGAAACACCAATTAAATTTTTCAGAACATCCATTCCATCTGGATGCATAACATTAAGTGAAAGAGAGTGTTTATTTCGGTTTAAATTATTAAAAAACCCGCTTCTATTTACCCCAGATATATTATCAGCAAATGGAGGTGCGCCTCTTATGTAATCTGGAGATTCTTTATATTCAACTTTGATAACTTCAGCACCTAAATCTGCAAAAATTCTTGTTGTTTGAGGACCGGCCACAATCCATGTTAAATCCACTACTCTAATGCCAGATAATGGAAGAGGTTCACCCTTATCATTATGATTAAAAATCATACACTACCCTTCCATCGAGGACTTCTTTTTTCTACAAAAGCACTCATTCCTTCTAATCTATCTGGAGATGCCATATGCAAATCTATCCAATAATATGTTTTATTAAATGCAGCCTCAAGAGGTAAATCAAATCCTATAGTTGAGGCTTCCTTAGTTCCTTGTATAGCCAATGGAGCACATTTAATTATATCCGAAGCCCATTCTGATACAACAGAATACAAATCATCTAAAGGACATATTTGATTCACTAAACCATAGCCAAAAGCATCTTGTGCTGAAAGCCGTCTAGCTGTAAGCATCATACCCATTGCTACTTTATAAGGAATTTGTCTAGGAAGTCGATGCATTCCTCCAGCACCTGCGACCAAACCAACAGTTGGTTCAGGTAAACCAAATTGGGCATGATCTGCAGCGATAATAATGTCACACGCTAAGGCAAGTTCAAACCCACCTCCCAAAGCAAAACCATTTACTGCTGCTATTAATGGTTTTGACATTCTATATCTAGGATTCGTTATACCTCCAAACCCTCCCAAAGGCATATTACCTAATTTATTGTGATCTAACCCTTTTTTAGCCAATTCAGTAGAGAATTTCAGATCATTACCCGCACTAAAAGACTTGTCACCTGCACCAGTTAATACTGCGACTCTAATATTAGGGTCCTGATCAATCATGTTCCAAATACTATAAAGCTCAACATGGGCTGGTTGATGTAAAGCATTCCGTACTTCTTCCCTATTTATTGTCACCCATGCAACTTGATTCTTTACCTCAAATTTCACATATTCGTAATTCATACTTCCTCCTAAACCTAATCATTGTTTAATATGTTGCTCTACCTCCACTGATATCAAAAACAGCACCTGTACTAAATGAACACTCTTCAGATGATAACCACGCTACCAGTGCTGCGATTTCTGTGATTTCTCCTGTTCTGCCAACCGGAATTCTATCTACCATATATTTCACTTGATCAGGTGTGAATTGATCAAGAATTCTAGTTTGTACGACTGCAGGAGTAATGCAATTTACTAATACCCCTGTGCCAGCAAGTTCTTTTCCAACTGACTTAGTAAGTCCAATTACTGCAGATTTTGTTGCTGAATAAGGAACCATTCTTGGATTTCCTTCTTTACCAGCAATTGATGCAATATTAACTATTCGGCCATAATCTTTTTCAATCATATGAGGTATCACTTCATGGCAAAAAGAGAAAACCCCTCTAAAATTTGTTCTATATACTCTGTCTAATTCTTCAACATCCAATTCCCAAATATTACCATTTTTGCCCCCAATGCCAGCATTATTTATGAGAATATCTATTCTTCCCCATTTATCTAATGCTTTCCTTACTGCTTCTTGGGCTGTTTCAGGGTTAGCAACATCGCCAATACATATCTCTAAATCTACATTCTTTGCAGCTAATTCACTTCCAGACTGTTCTGCTAACTCTGCATCAAAATCAACCATAATAATATTTGCACCATCATTCGAAAGCCTCTCAGCTATACCATAACCAATTCCAGTAGCAGAGCCTGTTACAATTGCTACTTGCCCATCTAAGTTGCCCATATTTCCCCCTTAGGTTTATTTTGTTGTATTCAAAAAAGAATCAACTTCTTCCAATGTCGGCATAGATTCCTGTGCACCAGATTTTGTAACTGCTAATGATCCTATCGTTACGCCCATAGCCACAGACTCTACAAAAGAATTTCCTTTTAATAAATATGCTGTAAATCCAGCATTAAAGGCATCACCAGCTGCTACAGTATCTACGGCTTTAACTTTTTTTGCCTCAATAAATCCAGATTCTACATTATTGATATAATATGCACCTTTTTCACCTAATTTAATAATAACTCCCTCTTTCACTCCTCTATTAAGAAGTGTTCTTGCAGCATTACTTATCTGATTTTTGGTTTGAACTGGGTGCCCAACTAGAGTTTCCGCTTCTGTTTCATTAGGAATCAAATAGTCAAAATATTTGTATGCTTCTAAAGGTATAATCCCCGCAGGTGCGGGATCCATTACAACAAGCTTTTTTACCTTTTGAGAATATTGAGCAGCTTTTAAAGAAAGCTCTAAAGGAAGTTCCATCTGTAATAAAAGTGCATCAGCAGTAGTATCTAATTTTGATATAATTTTATTTATTTCCACATCCGAACATGTTCCATTAGCACCTCTGACAATAATAATTTTATTCTGCCCAGAATCATTCACTGATATATGTGCAATTCCAGAGTTCATGTCTTTTTCAATACCAACCATGGATACATCTACACCAAACGTTTGCAAACTAGTAAGAAGTTCTTCACCATAATAATCATCACCAATTCTACAAACCATGTAAGTTTCAACACCTAACTGTGCTAAAGCCACAGCTTGGTTACCACCTTTACCCCCTGCAGAAGTATAAAAATTTTGACCAATTACTGATTCTCCATCTAAAGGAAAAACTTCAGTTTTTGCTATCAAATCATAATTTACTGATCCAAAAACGACTGCGGATATTTCAGACAAATATAAACCTCCAATAAAATAAAAATTTACCTAACGTAAAGGTGAATAATAAGTAGGAGTTAAAATTGAGTTAGTTACTCTAGCAACTAAAGGTCCGTTTTTTTCTGTTTCTGCAAAAGCTTTAGCTCTTTCTTCATCTGCTCTAAATTTTGCCCATGCTTCTTGTCGATGATTTATATCATTAAATTCCAATATATATGTTAATTTTGTATTATCACCAAACTCATCAGTCCAAAATCCAACAACTTTCATATCATATTTTTTGAAATATCCTAAGGTAATGGTGTCAAATCTTTTATTCAGTTCAGGTAATTTACCTGGTATTGCTTCATATATTCTCAACTCATGAATCATTTTCATCTCCTTGCTATCTAAATTAAATTACCCTGTTTACCAAGAGTATATTCTCTACCAAATAAATCGTATGCTAATTTTGTTGCAATCCTACCTTTAGGAGTACGAGATAATAATCCTATTTGTAACAAATAAGGTTCATAAACTTCCATAATTGTTTCAGACTCTTCATTAATAAATGCTGCTAAGGTATCTAAACCTATAGGTCCTCCTGCAAAATTTACAACTATTGCTTCCAACAATCTCATGTCAATTTCATCCAAACCTGTAGAGGTAATTCCAAGCTTTGACAAACTCTCATCAGCTATGGAAGCTGTTATTTTTCCGTTAGAAGTAACTTCGGCATAATCACGAACTCTTTTTAATAAACGATTTGCAATACGGGGTGTTCCACGAGATCTAACAGCTATTTGTTTTAAACCTTCGTTATCAAAGTTTATATTCAAAATTGTTGCTGATCTATTTAATAATTGAACAAGTGATTCAACATCATAGTAATCCAAACGATGAATAAGACCAAACCTATTTCGAAGAGGTGAGCTAATTGAAGCGTACCTTGTTGTTGCGCCTATAAGTGTAAATTTTGGTATTTTCAAATTAACACTTCGTGCACCTAAACCTTTTCCCATAACCCAAGATAAGAAAAAATCCTCCATTGCAGGATACAAAACTTCTTCAACAGCTCTGCTTAATCTATGAATTTCATCGATAAATAAAACATCGTGTTCTTCTAGTGAAGTTATAATTGCAGCCATATCACCTGATCGTTCAATAGCTGGACCTGCTGTAACCCGAATATTCACACCCATTTCAGAAGCAATTATATTTGCTAAGGTGGTCTTTCCTAATCCAGGAGGTCCGTAAAAAAGAACATGATCCAATGCATCACCACGTTTTCTAGAAGCTTCCATAGAAATAGATAAGTTTTCTTTGACAGATTTTTGTCCTACATAATCACTAAGCTTTTTAGGCCGCAAATTTGTTTCTAAGACTGTGTCTTCACCTTGTTCTTGTGATGAAACTATTCGTTCTTCCATACTAGTATCCTATACAACTATTGTTCTTCTTATTCTTTATCTTGAAGAATTTGTTTCATTTTATACAATTTTCTCTGATGCATAATAACAGCATTAGTTACTAAACTGAAAGATTTCGCCATTTTTTCATTATTCAGATTTTACAGTATAATGCATAAAAAAAATTAATGGTGTTGAATTGGAAACAAACAAATTTAAAAAATGGAGAGAAAAAGTATTAAAACCTTTTATTACTATAAATGGTGAACGAAAATCAATATTTACTACTCTTTCTAACCAAAAAATAGAATCTACATATAACAACCAAGGTGATCCCAAGGAAGAATTTCCTGGAGAATACCCCTATACAAGAGGTATTTATCCCAGTATGTACCGAAGTAGGTTGTGGACTATGCGTCAATACTCAGGTTTTTCTAACCCTGAAAAATCTAATGAGCGATTTAAACATCTTCTTGAACAAGGTCAAAATGGTCTATCAGTAGCTTTTGACCTTCCAACACAAATTGGCTATGACTCAAATAATGAAATCGCCCAAAGCGAAGTAGGTAAAGTTGGTGTTCCTATCGACACTCTTGCTGATATGGAAACTTTATTCAAAGATATTCCTTTAGATAAAATCAGCACATCGATGACTATAAATGCTACAGCTCCTATTTTACTTGCAATGTATGTTGCTCTTGCAAAAAAACAAAATGTTCCTCTTGAACAGTTACGAGGGACACTACAGAACGATATTCTAAAAGAATATATAGCTAGAGGGACCTATATATATCCACCTAAGGAATCAATGAAGCTGATTACAGATGTTTTTGAATATTGTTCAAAAACATTACCAAAATGGAACCCTATAAGTATTAGCGGGTACCATATTCGTGAAGCAGGAAGTACAGCTACACAAGAATTAGCTTTTACTTTTTCAAATGCTATTGAATATTTAAAGTCAGCACTTAAGGCTGGTTTATCGATTGATGAGTTTTGTCCCCAAATTTCTTTTTTCTTTGTCGCTCAAAATAATTTAATCGAAGAAGTAGCTAAATATCGCGCAGCAAGAAGAATTTGGGCAAAGATAACTAAAGAAATGTTCAAAGCAAAAAACCCTAAATCGTCTATGTTGCGATTTCATGTACAGACAGCTGGAGTTACTCTTACTGCTCAACAACCAGATAACAATATTATACGGAGTACTATACAAGCTATGGCGGCTGTTTTAGGTGGAGCACAATCACTTCATGTAAACTCAAAAGATGAAGCCTTAGGACTACCTTCAGAAAATTCCGCTGTTATCTCGCTTAGAACCCAACAAATAATTGCTTTAGAAAGCGGAGTTGCAGATACAGTTGATCCTTTAGGAGGCTCATATTATCTTGAGAAATTGACCGACGACATTGAAAATGAAGCATTTGATTATATTAATAAAATAGAATCTATTGGTGGTGCTCTAAAAGCTTTAGAAACACAATTTCAAGAAAATGAAATAGAAGACTCAGCTTATGTATTTCAACAAGAGCTCGAAAATCAGGAAAGATATATGGTTGGAGTCAATACATTTCAAGAAGAAAGTACTGAAAATATTACTTTTCAAAAAGTTTCAAGAAGAGAAATTCAACAACAAATCAAAAAGCTTGGTTCTGTCAAAAAAAATCGCGACATGAAAAAAGTTGATGAAAGTCTGAGAAAACTAGAAAAAATTGCCAATACTAAAGACAACACAATGCCAGCTATTATTGAAGCTGTTGAATCCTATTCTACAATAGGTGAAATTAGTGATATATTTAGAAAAGTATATGGAGAATATTCCCCAACTTATTAATTGAATTAAAGGAAATATAATGGACAACTTGCTATACAATGAAACTGAATTAATGCTCGCTAAAACAGTTCAAGACTTCGCACAAGATTATTTAGCTCCTATGGCTCCCATATTAGATGAACGTGAGGAATTCCCCATGGAAAACTTTCATCGTCTTGCCAGTATGGGCTTACTAGGAATTACTATCGATGAGAAATACGGAGGTTCAGGGGGAGGATTTAAAGAGTTTTCTATAGTAACGGAAGAAATTGCTAAAGCCTGTGGTGCCACCTCTGCTATATATGGATCTCATATAGGATTAGTATTACAAAGCATTGCCAGATTCGGCAATGAAGAACAAAAGTCAAGATTTTTACCACCACTTATTGATGGAACATCCGTTGGTGCTTGGGGTCTTACTGAACCTGAATCTGGTTCCGATGTTGCGTCAATGTCTACTACATCAACTTCGGGAGATGGTCTATATAGATTAAACGGAACTAAACATTTTATCACTAATGGTGATGTAGCTGATACTTTTGTAATTTATGCAACCCAAAATCGTGAATTAAAAAGCAAAGGTGTAAATTGTTTAGTAGTTGATAGAAATACCCCTGGATTTCAAACAATCAAACAAGATGGAAAACTGGGAATGAAAGCTTCTAGTACTGCTGAATTAATATTTGAAGATTGTCCTGTTCCGGAAGAAAATCGATTAGGTGAAGAAAATACTGGTTTTTATTCAGCAATGCAAATATTAGAATCAAGTAGAATTGCAATTGCCGCGCAATCCGTAGGCATAGGCCAAGCATGTCTTGAAGCAGCTACAAATTATGCAGTTTCAAGAAAAACTTTTAATAACCCAATAGCTTCATATCAAGCTATCCAATGGATGTTAGCTGATATGGCTACTGAAATAGACGCAGCGAGATTATTAACTCGTAGAGCAAGTATCTTAAAAGATATGAAAGAACCTCATAACAAAGAAGCATCTATGGCTAAATTGTTTGCATCTGAAAGTGCTAATAGAGCTGCAACCAAAGCTGTACAAATACTAGGCGGATATGGATACTTTAAATCTAGCCATGTAGAAAGATACTTTAGAGATGCCAAAATCACAGAAATTTATGAAGGTACAAGCGAAATTCATCGAATGATTATATCTCGCTCAATCATTAATCAAGCAAATAATAACTAATATGGATAATAATGAAATAAGAGTACTAATTGCCAAACCGGGACTTGACGGACATGACCGCGGAGCTAAGGTTATTACTCGATATTTGTCAGAGCAAAACATCAAAACGAAATTTTCTGGAATTAGAAAAACACCTGAACAAATAACAGAATTAGCTGCAAAAATGGACGCAAATATCATTGGAATAAGTATATTATCAGGAGCGCATTTAGAACTTGTAGCCGAACTTTTTGACTGTCTGTATAAAAAAGAAATGGATCATGTAAAAATACTCGTCGGTGGTATTATACCTGAATCAGATAAAGAAGCCCTAAACTCATTAGGAGTAAAAGGGGTTTTTGGACCAGGCACCTCACTAGAAGAAATTGAATTATCTATACGAAATGCACATGGGGAATAATTTTTATTAAGGAAGGTATTTATTCTTGCTTTTACAATTAGGAGATTTATTAAAATCAGCTACAGGAACAAAAAAACTTCATAATATTTATTATGATGAAATAATTGTAGATGAATTCAATATCATATCCAGTAGTGGAGTAATTTGGCTTACAAAAATTAATATGGGTGTCTGGGTTAATACCAAAATACAATTATCTATAGCTTCTAACTGTGATCGTTGTTTGGAAAAATATAATCAAGAAATACATCTAGAATCTGATGATATTTTCTATCATTTTGATTATTTAGGCAAAAACCCTGAATTATATGATAGAATAGATGGTCCTGAGTTTTTTTATATAAAAGATAATATGATTGAATTAACAGAATCATTCAGGCAGAACATATTAGTTAATATGCCAATAAAGTTATTGTGCAATTTAAATTGTCAGGGTATAAAGAATAAAAATAATAGAATTACAAATACTAAATAAATCAATATCGAAGATATATAAGGAGATAATATCATGGGGGCTTTACCTAAAAAAAAGCGAACTCAATCAAGAAGAGGAGCTAGAAAAAGCCATGTAAGTTTAAAAGCACCAACCT
>CEQN01166679.1_pt1 | contig 20937 bp, 21 predicted proteins | sample 427011 | NCBI WGS metagenome assembly CEQN01 (sample SAMEA2621277, study PRJEB7988) | marine metagenome | biome: marine biome (ENVO:00000447); feature: deep chlorophyll maximum layer (ENVO:xxxxxxxx); material: "saline water (ENVO:00002010), including plankton (ENVO:xxxxxxxx)" | depth 120 m
TTCCCATAGGAGTTAATGGAGATGTATTTGACAGATATTATGTAAGAGCTCTTGAAATGAGAGAAAGTATAAAAATAATTTCTCAATGCATCGATCAAATTGAGGATGGCCCTATTCGTACAGAAACACCTTACTTTATAAGACCTCCAAAAGGTGAAATTTATAGTGCTATTGAAGCTCCAAAAGGCGAATTGGGCTTTTATTTAATCAGTGATGGAAGCATTGCCCCTTACAGGTGCAAGGTTAGGGCGCCTTCATATTTAAACCTCACTCCATTAAGTGATATGCTCAAAGGCTGGAAAATGGGCGACTTAATCATCATTCTTGGATCAATTGATTTTGTACTAGGTGAGGTTGATAGATAATGACAGCCTCTCAAGCTATTTTTATAAATTTTCAAACTTTACGTGATTTGTATGAATCCTTGTTGAATTCACTATTAACCACTTTAGGGTTTGAATTATCTACAGATTGGATAACTTACACATTAGCCGGTATATCTATATCATTCATAGTTATAAATACAATGGTCCTATCAACCGCATTCTATGTCTGGTTTGAAAGAAGAATGATAGCTAGATTTCAGGTTAGAAGAGGCCCCAATAGACATGGTCCTTTCGGTCTTTTGCAATCATTTGCAGACGTAATAAAGTCAATAATGAAAGAAAACACAATGCCTAAAGAAGCAGATGGCCCAGTATTCACTATTGCGCCAATTGTTTTGTTAGCTCCCACACTTTTAATAATGTCTGTTATACCTTTTGGAGAAAATTCTTTCCTAGGTAGCCTAAACATAGGAATTTTATTTATTGTAGGTGTAACATCTGTTAACTCAATTGCAATATTTATGGCCGGATGGGGGTCAAGAAATAAATATGCAATATTAGGATCCATGCGTGGCGCAGCAATGTTGATCAGCTATGAAATCCCAATGGCGCTAGGGATTACAAGCGTTCTTTTAATTGCAGGATCTCTAGCCATGACTGAAATAGTAAAAAGTCAAGAAATATGGTTTATTGTTGTGATGCCTTTAGGGTTCTTTGTATTTATGGTGGCTTCCATTGCCGAAATGAGTAGAACTCCATTTGACCAAATAGAAGCTGAATCCGAATTAGGATCAGGGTATAACACAGAGTATAGTGGTATTAAATTTGCCATCCTATTTTTAGCTGAATTTATGGCTCCACTAATAACCGCAGCAATAGTTACAACGCTATTTTTGGGCGGAACACAAGGATTCGACTTTTTACCGGGTCAAATATGGTTTATTCTAAAATCTTTCACTGTCATCGTTATATTATTGTGGTTTAGGGCAACATGGCCACGTTTAAGAGTTGACCAAATAATGTCATTTGCGCGGAAAGGTCTATTTGGATTAGGAGTATTTAATATATTTTTAATTGCAATAGAATATTTCATTTTCACAGATTTCGGACAGGATAAGTTAACATCATCAGATATGCTATACATGGGTGCTATAAATTGGGTTTTAGCCATAGCAATATTGTTTGTATTAATAAATATGTTTGGGAACAAAAAATTAGAGCGGCCTGAGCCTATCCCCTCACCGTTAGCAAATATGAATGCAGAGGTTAATTGATTATGTATGGTTTAGGAATAACAAAAGGATTAGGGGTAACGATAAAGAATCTACTCTTACCGAGTAGGCAATTCAATATTTACCAATATCCTGACAGGAAAGCCAGTCCAATTGATTTAGCAAAATTAGATAATACTAATCCCATAATTTTTATCCTGAAAAACCCGCTTAGGACAGTCAGGTCTTTAATAGGCTTAGAAATCGTAAAAGACCGAATTCCACAAGATGCCAGGTTTAGAGGTCAAGAATTTGCCTGGTTTGAACAACGTTGCACAGGTTGTGCTAGTTGTGCAAAATATTGCCCCTTAGGAATTATAAAAATAGTTACTGACACTAGTGGGGCGGATTTTCAAGAAGGTCAAAGCTATGACATAGAAGTATTTGATATAGATATGGGTAGGTGTATGTATTGTGGGCTTTGTGTCGAAGCATGCCCTTACGATGCTTTACATATGGGAAGTGGATTTGAAGAAGGTCAATATAAACGTAATGATCTAATAATAGATGTGAACCGGCTTAAAAAAGCGGACAAAAAGCCTAGTACATGGTTTAGACCACAACTAACTGATAGAGGTTACGATCCAATGAAAGGAGAGAAAACGAGCTGGACGCAAGTTGGCAGGCACGAGAAGCCTTCTAAAGAAGATCAAGAAGAAAACTGGGTTAATCGATAATGACTGGAACAGAATCTACATTTATACAAGACATTGCTTTCTGGAGCCTTGCTATAGTAATTATTATAAGTGCTATAGCAGTTGTTCAGATAAAGGATCTTTTTCGGGCAGCTTTATTTCTAATTGTAACTTTAGTAGGTGTCGCAGGAATATTCATTCTCTTGAGAGCAGAATTTATTGCAGGGGTTCAACTAATGGTATATGTTGGGGCAATATCAGTACTTATAATTTTTGCGATATTGCTGACACGGGATCTAGAACAAGGAAGCCCTACCCATTCTTTGAGAATTCCCGTAGCTCTAGTATCTATAATATTGATGATTATATCTATATATTCTATAAGAACTACGTCTTGGAATACTTGGAATGCAATATCTGAAACACCTTTAACTATTCAAAAAGTTTTTGAAAACACAATACCTAGCATTGGAGAATTACTAATACGGGACTTTGTTTTGCCATTTGAAGTTGTATCAGTACTCTTATTAGCAGCTGTAATTGGCGCTTTAGCCATAGTAAGAGAAAGATAATATGACACTTGAAAACTTCTTAATACTCGGAGCTATATTATTTGCCATAGGATTATATGGAGCACTATCAAAAAAACATGCAATATCCATTTTGATGTCTCTAGAATTAATGTTTAACGGTATTAATATAACTGCAGTCGCATTTTCCCGTTATACGATCCCTGTCTCTGAAAGTGCTGCTAATTTCGTATTAACTGGTCATATATTTTCTATTTTCGTAATCACAGTTGCAGCTGCAGAAGTAGCTCTAGGATTAGCAATAATTATCGCTGTGTACAGGTCACTACAAACAATTTTAATAACTGAAACAGCGGAATTAAAACAGTAAAATGTGGATTAAATATAAAACAGCATCAAATCTGATGACGGCTGAAATGTGGAAAGACGCATTTGAGGCAGAAGGTTTAACAACTAAGATATTACCCGATGGAGATATTACTTCGTGGGGAGAACGTACCTCTTACATAATTTATGTACCCAAAGGAAGAGAACACGTTGCAGATGAAATTTTGAGGAAACTATAGATGATTAATGAACAACTAATCTGGTCAATTTTCTTTTTGCCTCTAGCATCTTTTATTGTAATTTCTCTTATTGTTAGGCCCTTTTTCAACAAATATTCATTCGTATCTGGCCCTATTGCAATAGTAAGTATTGGGTTGTCATTTTTCCTATCAGTACTTGCTTTTATAAATGTAATGTTTAACAAGGAAAAGGATCTCGTATCCGAACCTTCTAAATGGTTAGAAATTGGAAACTTTGAATTTACCGTAGGTATATTGATGGATCCTTTAACCGCAATCATGCTTGTTACAGTAACAGGTGTAAGTTTGATGGTTCAAATATATTCAACCGGATATATGAAAAATCCTATTAGCCATACTGAAGACAGTACACATGACGGACCTGTAGAATTGGGGATCCCTGTCTATGCAAGATATTTTGCATACATGTCATTGTTTACAGCTTCAATGCTGGGCCTTGTTATGGCTGCGAATATAGTACAGCTTTTCATATTTTGGGAACTTGTCGGGTTATGTTCATACCTATTAATTGGATTTTGGTTTCACAAACCATCTGCTGCAAATGCAGCTAAAAAAGCGTTCTTAGTAACCAGGGTTGGAGATGTAGGTTTTCTGATAGGAATATTATATTTATTTTACAAAACAGCCAATAATGAAACCGGAAATTTTCTTGAGATAGCTACTATTAATACCCATCTACCAGGTGCCGTCGGCGTCGGCGCAACTGCTATCACAATAATCACTATATGTTTATTTATAGGAGCTATGGGTAAATCTGGGCAATTCCCTCTGCACACATGGCTTCCTGATGCTATGGAAGGGCCTACTCCTGTCAGTGCTCTAATTCATGCGGCAACAATGGTAACAGCTGGAGTATTTTTAGTTGCTAGATTCTTCCCAATATTTCAAAGTTCAGAAACTACAATGGCCATTGTAGCCATCGTTGGAGGTTTCACAGCAATATTTGCCGCTTCAATGGGGCTAGTAGCAAATGACATAAAAAGAGTATTAGCCTACTCAACTGTAAGTCAGTTAGGATATATGATGCTAGCACTAGGAGTTGGAGCATATGGTCCAGCAATATTTCATCTATTTACTCATGCTTTCTTTAAAGCTTTGTTATTTTTAGGGTCAGGAAGTGTAAACCATGCAACAGGTACATTTGACATGCGATTTATGGGTGGATTGAAAAATAAAATGCCTATAACTTACATAACTTTCTTAATTGGAAGCCTAAGCTTAGCTGGGATTTTTCCTTTGTCAGGTTTTTGGAGCAAAGATGAAATTCTACTCAATGCATTTAAAAGCGATGACCCTATAGCAACATTTGTATTTATACTTGCGATGATTGCTGTGTTTATGACTGCTTTTTATATGTTTAGAGCTTTATACATGACTTTCGAAGGAGAGTTTAAAGGAGGTTCTGATAAAGACCCTGACGCTCACCCTCACGGACCTGTACACTTAGCTGAATCTCCTTTGAGTATGGTAGCGCCTATGATAATACTAGTTATACCAGCTGTAATCATAGGTATCATCTCTAATGCTCCATATAATATGTTCGGAATTGAGTCACACTGGTTATCTCATATGCTTGAGTATTCATTACCAAAAGGGATGGAGAATCTTGTGCACGTAGAAGGGGCAAACAAATTTAATATACCTCTTGCAATATTTTCATCTTTAATTGCTATTTCAGGAATAGCTTTAGCAATTGCTTTATATAAGCCAAATCCAAAGTTGTCTTTCAAATATCTAGACAAACTCAGTCAAGTTCATAGGATATTAATCAATAAGTTTTATATAGACGAGCTATATGAAGGGATATTAGTTAAAAAAGTATATTATAACGGGATTGCTAATGTTTCAAACTGGTTCGATAAATACATTGTTGACACTTTTGTAATTATATCTGGTTGGATAGCAATAAATATTGGGGCAGTACTCAGACAATTTCACAACGGACAAACTCAAACATATGCAACAGTAACATCGGTAGGCATTATAGCAATATTAATAATGTTTATATTTGGTAATTAGAGGATAAGATGGACGAAATTAATGGAATATTAACAATAGCAATTTTCTTGCCTATCGTAGCGGCATTAGCAATTGTTATGTTCTTCAAAGGAAAAACAGCCCGAAATTTTGCCTTGGTTATTTCAATTATTGAATTACTTATAACCGGTTATATTTTCTTAGAATATCGTTCAGACCCTAATGGATATAGATTTATTGAAAAGATAGATTGGATTCCAATAGAATCTTTCAAAACAGAATATTTGTTAGGGGTAGATGGCTTAAGCGCACCTCTTCTATTATTGACTGGACTCCTTGGATTAATATCTATTTTTGCATCTTGGTCTGTGACAAGCAGAATGAAAGAACATTTCACGTGGCTGCTAATCTTACAAGGTTCTGTTATAGGTGTGTTTACTTCTTTAGATTTCTTCCTGTTCTTCCTGTTTTGGGAACTAGAATTAATCCCAATGTTTTTCTTGATTTCAATTTGGGGAAGTGGAAGAAAAGAATATTCTGCGATGAAATTCCTTATTTTTACAATATTAGGTAGTGCATTTATGCTTATTGGGCTGTTAGCAATATATGCTTCAGCTGGAACATTTGATATGAGGCTATTGCCTGATCTAATGGGAAGCGGAATTGATTTGATTATTCCTGCATCATGGTTGTTTCTACTAACAATAATAGGATTTGCTGTTAAATTACCCGTTTTCCCGTTTCATACTTGGTTGCCAGATGCCCATACTGATGCCCCTACTGCTGCTAGCGTAATGCTTGCAGGAGTTTTACTAAAAATGGGTGGCTACGGTATGTTTAGAGTATCAGCATCAATGTTCCCTGAACAACTACATGATTTTTCATTCTGGATAGCTATATTTGGACTTATTAATATAATCTATGGCGCAATTGTCACTATAAGACAAACTGACCTTAAAAGACTTATCGCTTACAGTAGTATTAGTCATATGGGATTCATACTATTAGGCCTTGCAGCTGCTTCGGGCTCTTCTGTTGCTCTAGGTTTTACAGGTGCAGCAATGCAAATGTTTACTCATGGAACAATTACTGGCTTAATGTTCTTAACTGTAGGTTTCATATATGAACGTACACATACTAGAAACATCCCTGACCTTGGTGGACTCGCAACTAAAATGCCAATATTTGCCGTCTCAATGCTAATTGCCGGATTAGCATCTTTGGGTTTGCCAGGAACAAGTGGATTCGTATCTGAAATACTTATATTTATGGGAAGTTTCGCCGCTTGGAAATTTATAACAGCAATTGCAACAATTGCTGTGGTATTAACAGCAGGGTATATATTGTGGATGATACAAAGAGCTATATTTGAAAAAATACCTAGTAAATTTAATTCACTAACTGATGCTCAAACACATGAAATCGTCCCTATAGCCATGTTAATCATTTCAATCTTATTTGTGGGAATCTATCCAGCATTTATATCCGATATCTTTACATTAGGATTAGAGGATATAGTAGCTTCAGTGGAGGCTATCAACTAGCATGAATTTAAACGACATTTATTTACTATCTCCCGAAATAACAGTAGCTTGTTTAGCAGCAATAATTATTATTGTCGATTTATTTTTTAAAAATAAGAAAATCATTCCATTAATAACCGCAGCCGGAATAATATTATCTTTTTTATTAACCGTGCACCTACATTTAAACCCAGACATAACTGCAAACTCAACCGGATTCTTTAATTCATTTAATGCAGATAAATTTGGTTTATTTTTTAAATATATAATCCTCAGTACTGTATTAGTAATTGTTCTATATTCTTATGATTACGCTGAGAAATTTAAAAATCACCAAGGCGAATATTATTCGCTTATTTTATTCTCTGCCAGCGGGATGATGCTATTAGCTTCAGCCACAGAATTAATTACTTTGTATGTGGCATTGGAACTCACTTCTCTTCCTTCCGCAGCCCTAGTAGCTTTAAAAAGAAGCCGCAATGCAGCTGAAGCAGGAATTAAATTCTTACTATTGAGTGCTATTAGCTCTGCCATATTACTTTATGGAATGGTTTTGCTTTACGGCTTTACTGGTTCTAGCTACCTTAACGAAATAACTACTCAAATATCTCAATCTAACTTAATTTCAAATCCTGCAATACTACTAAGTATCATATTAATAACAGCTGGATTTGGATTTAAAATATCTGCAGCTCCTTTTCAAATGTGGGCTCCAGATGTTTATGAAGGTGCCCCAACACCTATTACCGCATTCTTATCTGTTGCAAGTAAAGCTGCAGGTTTCGCATTAGCAATCAGAATTTTCTACCCTGTATTCAGCGATACTGAAATATCCATGGAATGGGGACAAATAATTGCGATTTTAAGCGTTTTATCCATGTCATTAGGTAACTTAATTGCAATAAAACAAAAAAATATTAAAAGACTATTAGCTTATAGCACTATTGCCCAAGCTGGATACATAATGGTTGGTTTGGCTGCAATGTCCGTACCGGGAACTGAATATGATGGTGGTCCTGCAGGAATACTTTTTTATTTAGCAGGATACGCAATGACAAACCTTACTGCATTTGGAATTATCATTTTAGTCTGCAGCAAAACTGAAAACTATTCAATAAGTAAGTTTTCTAATTTACTAAAAACATCACCTACTCTTGCGGTAGCAATGACATTATCAATGCTATCTCTAATTGGTATCCCACCTACTGTAGGATTCATTGGAAAAGTCTATTTATTCAGTGCTGCAATAGATTCTGGATTAACTTGGTTAGTAATATTTGGGGTACTGAATAGTGTCGTATCTGCATATTATTATCTTAATATTGTTAAGGTAATGTTCATGGGGTCCTCAGAAGAAAATCAAGATAATGTAAGTGACTCAATACCTATAAAAATAGGGTTTATCACAGCAATATCAGCAGCAGTAGCTACATTTATATTTGGTTTATACCCTGAACCGATCATTGATTTAGCTAATACAGCAATACAGTCTATAATATAATTAACTTTATATTACAATCTAACAAATTATTCTATGGATGGTATTGATAGTGGCAGAAAAGAATTTAATATCTTTCATTTATAATGCTAGGCTTAATTCAAGCAAAGAATTAGCTCTCGAGATTATAGAAAAACTAGACCTAAGTGAAACTTCCTGGCTCAGTTCTGCCGGAGATTTAGTGTCTCATGAAATTCAATTATCCAACACCAGAATTGCTATTATTATTGGCGGTGACGGAACTATTTTAAGATCAACTCGTATCCTAAGTCCACATGGTATACCTGTGGTAGGAGTTAAAATGGGTAAAGTTGGATTTATGGCTGAATTGAACCCAATAGAAGTTTTTGAAAAACTACCTCGCTTTCTAGATCCTGAAAATATATCTGATGGCAGTATTCGGACAGAATCTCGCATGATGTTAGAAGCAAATATAACTTCTGATAATTCAAATGGTTCTCGAATGACAATTCATGCTTTAAATGATGTAACAGTTGGGACTAGCCAAACAGCTCGACTAGTAGAATTAGAGGCATATATTAACGAAACTCATTTAACCAACTATCGTGCCGATGCAATTATTACTTCTACTGCAACAGGCAGTACCGGATATGCCTTATCTGCTGGAGGGCCAATAGTATTTCCTGAAGCGGAACTAATGATTTTGCAACCAGTTGCTCCACATACAGGACTCAGAGACGGCATAGTACTGTCACCTTCATCGACAATTAGACTAAATGCTATGGAAGGTTACCAAATATCAGTTAGCGCAGACGGATCCATAGATTCAGTTTTAGATCCAGAAGAATATGTAACTATAACTCGCAGCCCTCATACAACTAAATTTTTACGTGAGCACCAACCTGATTTCTTTTATACAGCACTAAAACTAAGACTGGGTCTCGCTTATAGATCACAAAGATCTTCAGAAAATGACAAATCTTCAGGTTCTTGAAAACTTATGAGCTTACATAGAACATTACATTCTAAAAAAACCTATTATGGGAAAATGATTGATGTGAGGATAGACGAAATTCTTTTGGAATCTGGTAAGTCTACAATACGAGAAGTTGTTGAGCATGACCCAGCAGTTGCCATTGTACCCATAGATAATGATGGAAACATAATATTAGTAAGTCAGTATCGTCATCCAGCAAATAAATATGTCCTTGAAGTCCCAGCAGGTTTAACAGATCCTGGTGAAGACCCTGAAAAAGCTGCCTTACGAGAACTAATGGAAGAAACAGGATATGGAGCTAATCGTTTAACCTTTATTGGCAACATTTGGACAAGTCCTGGATTTACTGATGAATATATTCATTGCTATATTGCCCGAGACTTATTCAATAAAAAATTACCCCATGATGATGATGAAGAAATATCAATTAAGAAAATCCCCATATCAGAAACACACACGTTAATAAAAGATGGAGTAATTAATGATTCCAAAACTATCTCATTAATACTTATGGCTTCAACACTAGAAATAAACTAGGAGTACTCATGCCTAACAATATTTTAAATAATATGTTCGATTATGTAGATGAAATAATCCCTGAGATAATAAAACTGGAACAAGATTTAGTAAGTATCCCTTCTGTTAATACGGGCAAAATGCCTACTGGGAATGAAACACAAGTATGTGAATACATAAAGAAATGGTTATCTGAATATGACATTGAATCAAAAATTTTAGCCTCTACCCCCGATAGGGGTAATATTGTTGCGCATATTTCAGGCACTAATTCAAAAATCGGACTTATATTTATGTCACATACTGATGTAGTTCCTGTTGAAGATGAATCTAAATGGAAATACCCTCCATTTAGTGCAACTATTGATTCTGGTCGAATATATGGTAGAGGAGCATCGGATTGTAAAGGTTTATTAACTGCTCAATTAATGGCTATGAGGATATTGCGTGAATTTAATATTAAGTTAGATGACGGATTATCATTAATTTCAGGAGCTGATGAAGAACATGGCGGTAGGTATGGTTTTAAATGGTTAGCTGAAAACCACCCTCAATTACTTAATGCCCCTTATGCTATTAATGAAGGCGGCGGAACACCAATGATTGAATCTGCAGGCGCTGTAACATACTTATTAGGAGTTGGAGAAAAAGGAAGGCTACAAGTAGAAATCGATATTACTGGATCAAGTGCTCACGCATCGATGCCATGGAATGGGGAAAATGCATTATACAAAACTAGCAAAATATTAGGGAATTTAGAAAAATATCAACCCGAAAAAGATACCTCAATAAAAATATTTGATTACCTTTCAACCTTTGCCATAGAAGACAAACCTGATCGTGACAATATTGATCAAATTATATTAGATTTGGAAAAAGATAATCCTAGGTTTGCTTCTACCTTAAAAGCTTTATCACGAATGACAATAACGCCGACAATGATTAGCGGTGGAATTAAATCAAATAGTGTTCCTGAACAGATACAATTAACTTGTGATATCAGAACCCTTCCACATCAGACAGAAGAATATGTCTACCAAGAATTGAATAAAATTATTGATGGCTTAGACGGAGTATCCTATACAGTAGATTATATGGCAGAACCAAATTCATCAGAATTTGAGACGACCTTATCATCAACAATTTTGGATGCCACTAAAAAATCATTAGATCGAGATGATATTAATTTAATACCATCAATCAGCAATGGTTTTACTGACTCAAGGTTTACTCGACCATTAGGAGTAACTACTTATGGATTTTCGGGAGATCATCCCAATGATGATCCTATGTTAAGCCAAATTCATGGTACAAATGAGTCAATAGGAATAAATAGCTTGATAAGCAGTACTAAAATAATGTTATATACTGCTTATAACTTACTAGCAAGCAATTCTAAAGAGTAAATATATCTCCATATTTCTTAATAAACTCCTGATTTATAGAACCTCCTAACCCGTGCCCATTTGGAATAATTAAATTACCATTTTGTATTAATTCAGAAGGTGTTAATACTATGTTCCTTAAAGAATATTCACCAATAGCATGCTCAAGCGGCATAGCGCCTTCAACTGCAGCTGTAGCATGTCCAGAAAGTAACAAAGAAATTGGTCCTGATGGACTATGAGGGGAGTAACCTTTATTCAAATTTATTGCCATATTACCTATATTGACTGCCTCTGAAGCGCCTCCACAATACTTCAAGTCAGGCATTACAATATCCAAAACATTATTATTTAAAGCTTCAGAAAATGATGATAATCCATACATACTTTCTCCACCTGCAATTGGTATAGAAGTATTTGACTTAAGTTCCATTAAAGAATCCATGTATTCCTCTGTTTCTAATGGCTCTTCAAACCAACCAATACCTAATTCCGATAATATATTTGTCATAATTAATGCTGATTGCAAATTAAACCTTCCATGACAATCAACCAAAATGTCGATATCAGAACCTATGGCATTTCTCATTTCTTTGATTCTTTTGATTCCCTTTTTAGAAGAATTTAATATTTTTTCAGTAGAATCCGATGATATAACTTCATCAAAAGGAGCACACTTAATTACCTCAAACCCTTGATTAGCTGCTTTTTCTGCTGCTTTTGCAAATGCTTTTGAAGTTCTATCAGTTAAAAAAAGTCCTCTGTTTATATTTGCATACAATGGCACATCCTCTTTATAAGTACCTCCCAAATGTTCAGTTAAGGAGACCTCTTTATGAAGTGAGTCAAGTTGTAAAATCGCAGAACGTATTGCACTCAGTGCCGTCGCAATAGGAGACCGGCCTTGGATAGTTTCTTTAATATCTAAAGTAGATAAAATAGAGGTTTCGGTAACCCCACCTCTAATTTTTCTTAATTCATCAAATAATTCTAACAATAAGATAGCTGATTTATAAGACAAGTCTCCATTAGTAAATTCAACATCAGTTTCGAAACCATCTTCATCTGTAATAGATGCAAAAAACCAAGTTGTAAATTGATTAACTTTTAAATAATAAATTTTTATTTCATTAAATTTAATACTCATTTTAGAAACTCTCCATTAGCATTATGATAATTTGTCTGATACTAAAAAACCACAATATCATGTAAATCAAAAATCTGATTTGGAATATATTGTATAAAATGATACACTGCTCTATAAAATAACGTTCATATGGAGAACACAGTAATTGGACGGATTAATAATTCATAATGAAGACAAAGTAAAATTGTCTACCATGGTGGTAGCATTTGCAGGGTGGCCAGATGCAGCAGAAGCAGCAACTAGAGCCATCAGGTACATGGTACGTAAACTACCCACAAATAAGTTAGCAGAAATTGACCCCGAAGAATATTACGATTTTACTGCTACTCGTCCCCACATAAGATTAAACAGAACCAAAGAAAGAATAATAAAATGGCCCACCAACGAGTTCCATAGTTATATTCCTGAAAACGACCCTGAAAATGGAATTCTATTCTATGTTGGAACAGAACCAAACTTAAAGTGGCGTACTTTTTCTGAAACTGTACTAAAAGTTGCGGATATGGTCGGAGTAGAACTTGTTGTTTCTCTTGGGGCGTTATTAGATGCTGTGCCTCATACAAGAGAAATGCTGATTACAGGAAAGGCAAGCAATAAAGATATAGTTAAAAAAGCTAATTGGCTAGGAATTACAGATACTGGATATCAAGGTCCTACAGGAATACATTCCACATTTTCTGAAGGTTGCAGCAATAGAAACTTGTCTCATGTTAATATTTGGAGCCATTGTCCGCATTATGTTCAAACAACTCCAAATCCCATAGCTAGTCATGCATTACTAGAAAAATTAAAAAATATAATCTCTATAGATATTGATATGAATGAATTATTCTTAGCAGGGGAAGCTTTTCAACAAGAAGTTACCCGAGCAATAGATAAGCAACCTGATGTAAAATCTTACGTGTCTAAACTAGAATCTCAGTATGACAAAACACATAAGCTAAATTCTGATATGCCTAATGGAAAAGAAATGGTAGAAGAGATTGAAGAGTTCCTCAGGAGTCACCAAACCGAGCCAGAATAAATTATTATGCCTACTTTACCTGATATAGGAAAAGACAATTTAAGTTTTAATTATCAAACGTGGGGCACAAAAAGTAACCCAATCCTTTTACTCCATGGTCTTGCGTCCAATATACATATATGGGATTTAATAGCTCCAAAATTATCAAAACAAAACCAAATCTTTGCTATAGATCAAAGAGGCCATGGTAAAACTGATAAACCTGATACCGGATATGACTTTCAAACTATTGCTAAAGACACTATATCTGTAATAAAACATCTTGATTTAGACAAACCAATCATTATTGGACATTCTTGGGGAGGTAACGTAGCTGTTGAAATAGCATCACACTATCCCGATTACGCTAAAGGTATATGTTTAGTAGATGGTGGTCTTATCGAAATATCCAGAATACCTGGGAATTCTTTAGACAAAGCGTTAATAAATATGGCTCCCCCAATTTGGGATGGAGTTTATAAAAATGACATCACAAATAGATTAAAGGGAAGAGATTGGGGAGAACAAGATAAAACATCTAAAGAAGCTAATCTAACAGAAATAGCATTATCAAATTTTTTAATATCTGAATCTGGTAAAGTAAATTCTAGGCTTAGCAGGCAAAACCACATGAAGATAATAGAAGAAATATGGAAACATAAACCTAGTGAACTTTTAAAAATGATCAAATGCCCCACATTAATATTAAATGCACGTAATCAGGATTCAGAATCTAGTCCATATCATGAAATCAGGAAATCACTAATATCAGAGGCCTTAAATACAATACCGAAAGTGGAAAGCATATGGCTTGAAGATAGTATTCATGATGTACCTCTGCAAAGACCCGAACTTGTCAGTGAAATAATACAAACTCGCATTGATAATAAGTTTTTTTAAAACAAATAATTCCACTTTAATAATATTCAATGTACCACCCGTGTCTCAAATATATTTATACATGCGTATCTCATATTAAGTCCTTCAAAACAGAAATCACATCTCCCATTGCATAATTGTCTAAAAATTTATTCCAATGTAAAACCCATTCTTGTATTAATTTAAAAAATAACGATATTAAAAAAACTTTTTTCAATGCTGAACCAGAGATAAGTGCATGTTTTTTTCTGAATTTCAAGAAAGTTATACCTATAATCCAAAATTCAAACACATTGGGGAATAACAATAATATATATCTTTCACCTGTGAATTCGAAAAGGATAAGTCCGATCAATCGATAAGCGAAAAGAAAAATTGAAATGAGCTTTTCTTTTCGTTCCCATCTAAGAGAAACTAATAAAAAAGTACCCATATAGGCAAGATCTAAGAATTTATCAAATTCTTGATAATTTCTGACTCCTCCTAAATCTAAATTACCTATTATGAATAAATCAGAAAGATCAATAAGTACAGCAAATATAGAGCCTAAAAAAGCATATTTGAGTACTGGAAAAGACCCTAATAGCCTTACAGAAACAACTATTACTTCTTCAAGAGTCATAACACACCATGGTGAATATTTAGGACATAATATCATCTAATGAAGTATTTAATTAGATTCTTTTAGGCCTCCGTGACCAATACCAAATAGTAAGTCCCCTGTAATCTAAACGTATTCTAATCATTACAAAATCCTATAGACTATACTTACGCAGCAGCAGATGCTAAAAAACAATACGGGACATTCCAAGTACCAAGAGAGCCCATATCAACAAGAGCCTTTCGAGCATATATTTTCATAACTTTGCCTGCAGATCCGATTGAAGGTCCACCCAAAACATTTCCCATATAAATAACTTCAATTCCCTCATTTAAATTTGAAAAATCATTAATCGCTTCATAAGCTGTATCACTATTTTCAAACATATTCTTAGTTTTATATTCTGTCATGTTCCACCTCAACGTTTAGAACATTTTAGAACAGAACAATTGTTCTGTCAACTAATGCTACAATCTTTTAAAGAATTAATATTCACAAAAATAGCATTTATTTACCAAGAGGAAAAAAATGAACAGACTTTTGAACAAGGTAGCTTTAATATCTGGAGGAGCTAAAGGAATAGGAGAGTATACTGCTAGATTATTTGCAACTGAAGGGGCTTCTGTCATTATTGGAGATAAAGACGTAATAAGTTGTGAAAAAACCGCAAAAGAACTATCAGAACAAGGATATTCCTGTTCTGCTCTAGCATTAGATGTAACTAAAGAATCAGACTGGATAGATGCCGTATCTTATGTAACTTCTAATTATCGAAAACTGGACATACTTGTAAATAACGCTGGAATTTACAGTACTATTCCTATAGAAAAAACCCCTTTAGAAGACTTCAATAGTGTTATATCAGTAAACTTAACCGGACTTTTTCTAGGAACAAAACATGCAATCCCTGCATTAAGAAAGTCTGGTGGAGGCTCTATAGTAAATATGTCATCAACTGCAGGATTAGTAGGAAATATAGGAAGTGGAGCTTACGGAGCCTCTAAAGGAGGGGTAAGGTCTTTTACAAAGTATACTGCCGTACAACATGCAATCGAAAACATAAGAGCAAACTCAATACATCCTGGGCCAATTGATACAGACATGCTTGCGGATAAGTTATCGAATTTAGAAAGCAAAGCTGCATCCGAATCAAAAGTTCCAATGGGTAGAATAGGAACTATCGAAGAAGTGGCTATGGCTATTCTTTTTCTAGCATCTGATGAATCTAGCTACATAACTGGCGCAGAACTAGCAATCGATGGCGGTCTTACAGCTCGTTAATTTACTAATTATGCATAATCCTATGACACTCGAAAAAAAAATATCGCATCTTCTAAACTCATTCAAAGGAACTCCTCCTGCATTAGCGTTAGATTTTGATGGAGTAATATCCGAATTGAAAAAAGACCCTCGAACCGCATCTATTGACAAACATTGTTTAAAATTAATAGTAAAATTAACTAATATTCTTCCTAACATTTCTATCATATCAGGAAGAAGTACAGATGATTTAAAATCTAAAGTGGGATTAGATAACCTAACTTATATGGGAAATCATGGGGCAGAATATATTGAAGGTGGGCAAATAGTACGCCAATCTCCAGAAGGAACTGAGGAAATCATAAAATCAGCCCTAGATTACATAAAACTGCAAACATATAAAATAGATGGTCTGGTACATGAAAATAAAACTATAAGTGCATCAGTACATTATAGAGGTGCACGTGACCATTCAAAAACTAAAGAAATATTAACAACTATTCTTACCAATACTCCTAATATCGATAAATTAGACATTTTCTGGGGTAAACAAATATTAGAAATAAGACCTCATTCAAAATTCAATAAAGGATACGCAATCAACGAATTAATAAAAACAAAAAATATTACAAATATTCTATTTTTTGGTGATGACACAACTGATTTAGATGCGATGATTGAACTAAAAAAACTACGCGAATCAAACAATATATCTGGTTTTTCTATTTACGTATCACAGGATAATGAAAGTAATGAGCAACTACTCAACAATTCAGATTGCTCAATAAAAGGAATCTCTGAAGTCCGTAAAACATTGGAGCAAATATTCAATAAATTCGATTCAGTAAGGTAAATAATGAATACAATCAAACTTGACATACTTTTTTATATTTTGCTAGCCTTTGATCAATCAAGGTTATATATTGGTATGAATCATATAAATTCTAAGGTTACAAAGGTGTTCTTTGAATAATCCACATGACCTATTCAAGCCCATAATATTGGCCGCTGGTTCAGGAAGTCGCATGAAGTCCAATATCCCTAAACCTCTTCATAAGATATGTGGGAAAGAAATGATAAATATGATTCTTGATTCTTGTAAAGAATCTGGACTACCATCTGCAATTACAATTGTTCCAGAGAAATTTGATGACTTTAAAAAGGTTACTAAAAACCGTACAGAATATGTGATCCAAAAAGAAGCTAAAGGCAGTGGAGACGCATTACTTCAGATAAAAACATCGACTATCCCTAACCATATAATCGTTTTAAATAGTGATGTTCCATTAATAAAAGCCTCTACAATATCAAAAATGATGGACCATCACATTAAATCGAAAGCAACTATAACACTATTAACATCGATACCCTCCAGCAATCAAGGGCTCGGCAGAATACTCAGAAATAATAAACAGGAAATATTAAGTATAGTCGAAGAAAATGATACAGACGCTGAAACCCATTCAATAGATGAAATAAATGTAGGAATATATTGTTTTAAATCATCCTGGGTAACTAAAGCAATTAATGAGTTAAGCCCTTCGTCCAATGGAGAAATATATTTAACAGATTTAATTCATATAGCTTCAAATCAAAATGAAATTATAAAATCTGTAATGCTTAATAACAGTAGTGAAGGATTAGGCGTTAACGATAGGTCTCAATTAGCGAAATTAGAAAAAATCGTACGCAATCAAATAAACCGTGACTTCCTTATCCAAGGAGTAACTATTATTGATCCCGAAACATCTTATATTGACCAAGATGTAAAAATATCTGAAGACACAACAATATATCCAAACACTCACATAAAAGAAGGATCCATAATAGGTAACAACTGTATTATTGGTCCCGACTGTAGCATAAAAGGATCAAATATAGGGAATAATTGTGTAATAACTTCTTCCTCAATAGAATATTCTCAAATATATGATGAAGTGCAAATAGGCCCTTATAGCCACATAAGAAAAGATAGTATATTAGAAAAAAATGTAAAAATTGGAAATTATTGTGAAATTAAAAACAGTAGCATCGGTCAGAATAGTAAATCAGGTCATTTTTCGTACCTAGGGGACTCAATGATTGGTGAAAATGTAAATATTGGAGCAGGCACTATAACTTGCAATTACGACGGAACCGACAAAAACAAAACAATAATAGAAGATAATGCGTTTATAGGATCGAACACCATGCTTGTGGCTCCAATAAAAATTGGGAAAAATTCAATAACAGGAACTTCATCTGTAATCACTAAAAATGTCCCTGAAAACTCTAAGGCTATTGGGGCCCCTGCCCGAATATTTAAAAGGGATCAACCTAAACAGAAATGATATTTAATATTAATAATCCGGCCTTAGTTATATTGCTTATAGCAATAGGCTTGTTTACTTTTATAAGTCTAGTTAAATACGCTTTTGAAACTATCAACCTTGAAACACTTTATTTATGGCGTAAGGAAAATAAAAAAGGTATAACCAGATTAGAAAATTTAATACAGAATCAAATTCAGTCAAATGCAGCATTCTCAATATTAAAATATCTGTCCCTAATTGTTATGATTTCAACTCTAAACATATATTATTTTAAAGAATTTCCATACTCATCAATAAAAATTGTTAGCATTAATATAATTTCTATGATAATTATCGGGCTTATAGAAACCTTGAATCATAGCTTAACCAAAAAAAATGGTCCTTCAATAGCATACAAATTATATTACCTATCCATAGTATTAAATTTCTTATTACGTCCTTTGACGCGTTCTAAAGAAAGAATCATAGAAATAACAAACCCTGATGACGAAACTACTGACAGCAGAGATGAAACTGAGGCTAGCAAAAGAATCGGTATACAAATGGATGATGAAGGAGAACCTCTAGAAGACCACGAAGTCAAAATGATTAGAGGAGTATTTCAATTAGATCGAACAACAGTTCGAGAGATAATGATTCCACGTGTAGACATGATTAGTTCTGAGATAACATCAACAATAGAAGAAATATCCGCAATAATGTTAGAAACTGGTCATAGCAAAGTACCTATATACAAAGATGACATAGATCATATTGAAGGAATTGCTCATTCCATGGACGTTTTGAGATTTATATCCGACGCAAACAATGCAAGAGCAATAAACATCGGTAAATTTCTTCGAACAGTATTATATGTACCAGAATCAAAAACACTTGAAGATCTACTAACTGAATTTCAAGAAAAAAGAATGCAAATGGCTATAGTTATTGATGAGTACGGAGGGGTATCAGGATTAGTTACAGTAGAAGATCTATTAGAAGAAATTGTCGGAGAAATCCATGATGAATTTGATAGTGGAGAAGCACAAATAAAAAAGATTTCAGGCGGAGAATTCCACATAGACGCCAGAATAGACATAGATGATCTAAGGGATACATTGGGAATTGAATTCGAGGGAGAAGGGTTCGATACTATAGGCGGGTTTGTGTTACATCAATTAGGCAAAATACCAAGTCCAAGTGACAGCCTCCAATATAATGGATTTAACATAGAAGTTTTAAGTACGGTTGGTAGACGTATTAAGACATTAAAAGTTAAAGAGTTACCACCAGAAGAAGAAAAGTAACAAGTTATTTCCTATTTTGAAGATATCAGTAACGGAGCAGTAGCTTCAGACCCTTTTGAGCCATTAGCAACCATAGAATAAAGTCCTTCTGCCATGCTTACCGAAACGTCTATATTGAATGCACCGTCGCTATTAGCTGTTGTTCCTGCTAATACTTTTCCGTTAGCAGTTAAACTTATAACTTCTCCAGAAATAAATCCAGATCCATAAACCGTAGATTCCTCGCCTGATTCAACAGGAGTAGCCACTAAAGTAGATGATACTGAGGCTACAGACTTAGAATTTTCAACTATATTAACGGGAACAGATGCCGAATTGCCCTCCCCACCATCTGCTATAAGTGTGGAAATACCAGCAGCTCTAGATATAATATCTGAGTTAGAACTCATATTGTCAAAATAAGCTACAAATGCTCCTGCACCATTAGCAACAACTTGAGCAGATGACCCATCGCCTACAATGGGTGATAGGCTACTATCAATCTGCAAAGAAATCATAATTGGTTCACCTGGAATAAATCCAGATCCATGAACTTCAAAAGGTTCAGACATTGTCAAAGAGTTTTTACTTATTATTATGGTGGAGTAAGAAGATATTCCTGCTGAAGAAATATTACCTGAAGGTCCAGCTGGACCTTGTGCCCCAGGAGCGCCAGGGCTACCAGGAAGTCCTTGAGGCCCCTGAAGTCCCACTGGACCTTCAGAACCTGCACAAGCCAGTGACATAATTATAATCGAGAAAACCAAAGATACAACAATACTTTTAGATTTAAATATCTTTCTCATTTAATCTCCTCATACATATAATTTATATATAAAAAATTTTAATTTCTTTTAAATATAAAAGTCAACCAGATAAACAACACAAAAAGGCCCCTCTCCGAAATGAAGAGGAGCCCTTTTCTTCACAAGGAAAAGGATTTTTTAAAAAGTTTTCCTTATTTTGATGCTATTAGCAAAGGAGCTATAGCTTCTGAGCCATCTGACCCAATAGCTGTAGCGGTATACATGCCATCTGATAATGTAACTTTAGCATCTGCAGCGAAAGCACCTTCATCATTAGCTGTAGCACCACCAATTATTCTACCGCCAGCAGTTATGCTAACTGTTTCCCCTGCTCCGAAACCTGCTCCATACATCGAAGAAGTTCCACCTGACTCAGTAGGGGATACCGACAACACTGCTGAATGTTCAGCATGTTCTTCTTCTTCTTCATGATGAGCATCTTCACCGGCAGGACCGGC
>CEQN01137313.1_pt1 | contig 20760 bp, 17 predicted proteins | sample 427011 | NCBI WGS metagenome assembly CEQN01 (sample SAMEA2621277, study PRJEB7988) | marine metagenome | biome: marine biome (ENVO:00000447); feature: deep chlorophyll maximum layer (ENVO:xxxxxxxx); material: "saline water (ENVO:00002010), including plankton (ENVO:xxxxxxxx)" | depth 120 m
GGTGGAGCTTGCAAAAAAATATACTTTAGCTGGAGGTCCATACACCAATATGGTTTTTCCTGAGGCAAAGCCTGAGGAATGGTTAAACTGTGATCAATGCACTGATTGCTTCAAGCCATCATTTAACTATAGACCTAAACAATCTGCTCAATATGCTCTTGCTATATCAAATTTTTCAAAATCTTTAGATTCTCCTTATAGATATAATTTTGGATTTATAGCTTCAACAGATGACCATACTGCAAGACCAGGAACAGGTTATAAGCAGTATGAAAGACGAAAGATGACTTTTGCTACTGGTGTTAAATCAAAAATTTGGGAATATCAATATGAGGCTGAAGATCCAAATTTCCCTGAAATTCCTAAAATTACACCTGGCGAAAGCCAGCCTGATAGTGAGAGGGTTTCTAGTTTCGTATATCCTGGTGGCATCTTAGCTGTGCACGCAGAGGGAAGAGGGAAGGATCAAATTTGGACTGCTTTAAAAAATAAAAATGTTTATGGCACCAGCGGTCCCAGAATATTGTTATGGTTTGATTTAATAAACTCTCCTGAAGGACAAGTCCCAATGGGCTCAGAAATTACAATGAGTCAAAATCCACGATTTATCGTTAGGGCTGCTGGAAGCTTTAAACAAAACGAAGGTTGTTCAGATGAATCTATAGATTCACTTTCTTCAGAAAGGCTAGAATATTTATGTGCAGGAGAGTGTTATAACCCAAGCAATGAAAGAGAGACTATTGAGAAAATAGAAGTTATCAAGATTACCCCACAAATTTACGCAGGCGAATCAATTAGTCCTTTAATCCAAGATCCATGGAAGACAATCCCATGTCAAGGAACAGGTGAGTGTATTGTAGAATTCGAAGATTCAAATTTTTCTAGAGATAGCGTTTATTATGTAAGAGCAATTCAGAATCCCACACCTGCAATCAATGGCTCACCTCTATTCAAAAGAGAAAGTTTTGAACTTTGCAAGGGAAGCTTCCGGACCGATCTTGAAGATGACTGTTTAAGCCTGGCATATGAAAGAGCTTGGTCTTCCCCAATTTATGTAGATAAACCTTAGGTGGCTTGTTGTTTTATCTGGTTTGCAGTTGAACGCTTTACTTTAATTAACTCGGCAATCTTAAAATATAAACTTTCCTCATACATATCAATTACATCATCTATGGCAACTAGCTCCCATAAATTTTTGAGAAGTTCATATTTTTCTTCTTGTGTATGAGTTTCATTAATCTTTTTAACAGTTGGGTATAGAGAAACTGAAGCTTCACTTTCATCTATAATTTTTTTAATTATTGTTGAGGCTTTTTCATTACCAATAATTATCTTATCCGCTCTTTTCTTTATTAAATTTAATTCTGCGCTATCAAGCTTGCCATCACTTATTGCGATTTCAAACATTAAACGAAGAGCCACATCGTTTTGATGGATGTTAACAGTCTTTATAGACTCTTTTTTTTGGAAAAACTTTTTAAACATTTCATACCGATTTTAAATTTATATTTATTTTATACTTAATGGATATGTACTTTCGAGGATATTTAAAAAATGTTCCAATCAAGATCATTGTTTTTAAGAGAAATGATTCATTCAAAACAAATATTTGATCTACCTCGGCAAGTTTTTCTGGATTGCTCATATCATATCCTAGTATCTGAGCTAGGCCTGTTATACCAGGCTTCACTGAAAATATATCCTTGGCAATTCTTGCGTTCTTAAGCTCTAATTGATTCTCAAGACCGGGCCTTGGACCAACTAGGTTTAGATCTCCTTTTAAAACATTTATCAATTGAGGCAGCTCATCGAGTTTGAGCGCTCGAATAATGCGGCCTGTTTTAAGTTGGAACACTTTATCAATATTATGAGTGCCTAGTTCGGGAGTATTTTTTTTCATTGTTCTAATCTTAAAAATAGCAAATGTTTGTCTGGAAAGCCCAATACGTTTTTGCACAAAAAATATTGGGAACCCATCTTCAATAAAGATTAGCAATGTTATAAAAATTAAAAAGGGCAGCATAACCAATAGCCCAATTATGCATATAAGGTTCCTTAAAGCTATTATGATCATTATGTACAAGTTAAAATATTAATTTTAAAACATAATTATGATTATTGCTGTAACTGGCGCATCAGGTTTAATTGGAAAAGAGGTTATACCCTTTCTAACTTCTTTGGGTTTTAAGGTAATAACAATTTCTTCTTCATCACCTGCTGATGGAGAGTCTATATTTTCTTATGATGATTTAATAAATAATAAGATTAATTTAAAAATTTATTTTGTTATTCATCTTGCTTCTAATAATTCTAATTTAGACGATGGAAAAATTTCTAATGAGTTAAATTTAACAAATAGCATATTGGAGGCTATGCCAAACTTACAATGTAAAAACTTAATTTTTTTTAGCACAGCAAAAGTATATGGGGACAATAGCGAAGAGCAATATATTTTTGATGAGCATTCTCCTCTTAACCCAAGCTGCCCATATTCAAAGGCAAAAAAGCTATGTGAAGATCAGGTCATTACTCAATCAAAAAATAAAAACTATAATTCAGTTATTCTTCGATTACCTCCTGTTTTAAATGAATCTCAATCATCCAATCTTGGTAAGTTAATGAGCATTGCTCAAAAAGGATTACCATTGATTATGTTAGCTCAGGGTGCGAGTAATAAAAGAAGTTTTATTTCAATGAATAATATAAAAACTACAATCCAAGCTTTATTAAAAAGAAAGGAGCCTATAGCAAAAAATGAAATCTATAATCTCGCGGATAATCAATATATTTCTTTGAATCATTTATTAGAATTTCATAATAAAAAAAATATTTATACCTTGCCAAGAATTATTTCTAATCTCATCTTTAATATGCCGTTTTTAAATAATATTCTATTAAAGCTTTATGGAAATTTTATGGTTGATAATAAAAAACTTCAAAGCAATATGAATGTTAAACTTACCACTACTGATGAATCGTTATCCATAATTTTTAAATGAATGCAATAGGAACCAGATTAAGCAGCTTAAACCGTAAAACAAAGTTTTTAATCGTTGTTCTAAATGATTTTTTCTTTGCTTTAGTTTGTTGGTTAGTTTTTGGCCCTCCAATGGCCACTTACATAGCTTCAGAGTTTTCTACTGGAATTTTTGAGATTTTTTTGGATGAATGGCGGTCCTTCTTTTTTCCTGCCTTGATTGCTATTACTTATTTATACACATTTGGGTTTTATAAATCATTGATCAAATTTTTTGATTCAAAAGATTCCATTCTTCTTTCACTAACAGGCTCTTTAGTATTTGGTTTTACTTGGTCTGCAATGCATGTATACCAATTTAATATTGTCTCAACTTCATTTTTATCTATTGCTCTTTTGCAAGGATTTCTTCTGTCAGCTGTATTTTATGCATTTCTTAATATTTCGCGTGATATTGCTAAATATCTTTTGTATCCATATAGCACAAATATTGATGCTAAAAATATTGTTATTTATGGAGCTGGCGCATCAGGGAATGAATTATTTCAATCAATTCTTTTAGATCCATCAAAAAGACTCCTTGCTTTTTTTGATGACTCAAAAAATCTAAGAGATAGACAGATAAATAACATTCCTATCCTTGGCTCTTTTGATCAATTGATAGCTCTAAAAAAGAAATTTGTTGATTTAGAGGTTCTATTGGCAATTCCAAGTATAGCCACAGATGAAAGACGCAAAATTATATCTAAGTTAGAGAAAATTAAGGTGGCTGTTCGAACAGTTCCTTCATTTCATGAATTGATCGCAGATCAAAAGAAAATGACAGATATTCAAAATCTTTCACTTGATGACTTATTGCCAAGAGCAAGAGTGGCCAAAGATTTACTTGAAAACGCAAAGCTTAAAACTTTATTTGTTTCAGGGGCTGGAGGTTCGATAGGTTCTGAGATAGCAAGGCAGCTCCTTGAAAATAACCCAAAAGGGATTATTTTATTTGATGTCTCTGAGTACAATTTATTTAATGTAGAGAGAGCATGTATTGCAATAAAAGAATCTAAGGATTTAGATACTGAAATAATACCAATACTTGGAGATATAAAAGATTCATCAAATCTAAATTATTTATTTTCAAAGTTCTCTGTTGATTGTATTTACCATGCGGCTGCTTACAAGCATGTTCCGCTTGTTGAGGATGTAAATAATATAACAGTAGCCTGCGAAAATAATATTATTGGAACATATAATTTAGCGCTTCAAGCAATAGATCATAGGATTCAATCATTTGTAATGATTTCTACTGATAAAGCAGTTAGACCTTCAAATGTAATGGGGGCATCAAAGAGAATGGCAGAAATGGTTATTCAATCACTAAACACATCTCAATCCTTTACAAAATTTTCTATGGTACGTTTTGGCAATGTTATTAATTCATCAGGCTCAGTTATTCCTTTATTTTTGGATCAAATTGCAAAAGGTGGACCATTAACAGTGACTCATAAAAATGTAACAAGATATTTTATGACCATTCCCGAGGCATCTAATTTAGTTTTGCAAGCAGCTCAGATGTCAGAAGGCGGCGATGTATTTATTTTAGATATGGGCGAACAACTAAAAATTTATGATCTTGCAAAAAAACTAATACATCTCTCTGGAAGAAATATTGCAGCTGAGCCTGGTGGAGAAGGAATTGAGATTATCGAGGTTGGGCTTAGGCCTGGTGAAAAAATGTATGAGGAGTTATTAATATCTGGAGATCAGCTCCCAACAAATAATCCAAAAATTTTTAAATCAATGGAGTCGTTCCCGTCCATTGAAACTATTGAGTCTTCTTTGCGTTCTTTACAAACCGCCATGAAGACTAATGACTATAAGCAAATCATTGATACTTTGAAAAAAAATGTTGAGGGGTATGAAGCATGAGGTTAACTTTTATCAATTTATTCTTTTTGTTATTTTTGATAATTGGATGTCAAAAAGAGCAAGCTAAGACAGCCTTGACCAGTCCAGAATCTATTAACTCTAATGTAGACAATCTATTTATTGATTCAAGGTTTGAAATTAAAATTTTTGCCTCAGATATTGATACCCCAAGGCAGATGGCTGAAGATAGCGAAGGAAGAATATACGTTGGATCTAGAAGATCGGGAGAAATTTTTGCGTTAATTGATTCAGATAATAATGGTGAAGTTGATGAAAAGATTTTGATTGCAAATAATTTAACTTTCGCAACAGGAATAAGCTTTTTTGATGGTGATTTATTTTTTTCAGAAATTAATAAAATTTGGAAAATTGAAAATATAAGTAAATATTTCAGCTCGAATCTAAGCACTTTACCCCAAAAGATTTTGATAACAGAAAATCTACCAAGCGATGAATGGCATGGATGGAAGTGGATTAAGCATGATAGAAAAGGAAACCTATATACAAATGTAGGAGCGCCATGCAATGTATGCCTCGAGGATGATAAACGATATGCAACTATTCTTAGATTGAACGATGATGCCTGGGATTATGTTGCAAGGGGTGTAAGAAACTCAGTTGGGTTCGACTTTCATCCCACCTCTGAAAAACTTTATTTTACTGATAATGGAAGAGATTGGCTCGGAGATGATTCACCTTCATGCGAATTGAATAGAGTAGATATTGAGGGAAGCTTTTATGGTTTTCCTTTCAAGCACTCTATGGACGTTATTGATCCAGAATTTGGAAATATAAATTCAGGCTTTAATTTTATTGACCCCATTCTTGAGTTGGGGGCTCATGTTGCTCCAACAGGTATTTCATTTTATCAAGGACCAATGTTTCCTGAAGAATTTCAAGAAAATTTATTTATCACATTGCATGGTTCATGGAACAGGTCACAAAAAGTAGGATATAAGGTTCTTAGGATTACTTTGAATGAAGAGGGTGATGTGGAGGATAGCGAAGATTTTATTACTGGGTGGCTTGATTCTCAGTTGGATGAGGATGGTAATGTTATTGAGACTGTTCATGGAAGACCTTCAGCAACCTTTATCAAGAGCGATGGAAGCATGTTAATTTCAGATGATAAGGCAAATCTAATTTATAGAGTGACATCTCTCTAAGGAGAATTAATGGAAGATTTAAATAAGCTTTTAGATATTGCAAAAGAAGCTGCTATCCTGGCTGGAGATTTTCTTGCAAATAATCTAAATTCAGATTTAAAAATACTCAATAATGAAGGCAGGGATTTAAAGCTTCAGATAGATCAAGACACTGAAGGTTTGATAAAAAATTACATAAAATCTAGAAGTGATTTACCTATTTTAGCTGAAGAGTCTGGTTTTTCAGAAGAGCTAGGAGAATCATTTTGGGTTGTAGACCCTCTTGATGGAACCTCTAATTTCTTGAGAAATATCCCTATTTCTTGTGTATCAATTGCTTTAATTCATCAATCAATTCCAGTGCTTGGAGTGATTAATGATTTCAATAATAATCATCTGTATTTTGCACATCAAGAAATGCAAGCCTATATGAATACAGTTAAGATTTCTGTTTCAGATATTGCCTCTAAATCAGAAGGTACATTAGTAACTGGAATACCTGCAAAGAAAAATTATTCTGATAAAGAATTTTATAAAATGGTTTCTGATTTTCAGACTTGGAAAAAAGTAAGAATGATAGGCTCAGCAGCAATGGCTTCGGTATATGTAGCTTCTGGAAAGGCTGATGCATATTCAGAAAGTGGAATCTTTCTATGGGACATAGCTGCTGGCGCAGCAATTGTTAAGGCGGCTGGCGGAAAAGTAAAAATATCTCATACAAACAAAGACTTTAGAGTGAATGCAAAGTTTTCAAATTTGAACATATAAAGGAAGTACATCTAATGAATCATCAAGATGTTGTAGCAGTAACCTCTAGATCATTTTCTAATAATGATTTTTTGGTTCATGAATTAAAAAAACTATATTCTAATGTGCTACTTAATTATTCAGGCAAAACACTCAAGGGTATTGAGCTTATTGAATTTCTTAAAGATGCTAGTAAAGCAATTATTGGAATAGAAAAAATTTCTGATTCAGATTTATCTAAACTTCCAAATCTTAGAGTTATAAGTAAGTATGGTGTCGGATTGAATAATCTTGATTTGGAGGCACTGCAAACCCGAAATATAAAATTAGGATTTACCCCAGGAGTAAATAAGCAAAGCGTTGCAGAGCATGCATTAACATTGATACTCACTGGGCTAAAAAAAATTCAAAATAATAATGTTGATATTCTTAGTGGGAATTGGTCTCAAGAGAAAGGTTCAGAGCTTTTTGGAAAAACTGTAGGCTTGCTTGGATTTGGTAATATTGGTCAAAAATTAGCCTCTTTAATTCAGCCCTTTAGTTGCAAAATTATTTTTTTTGATAAACAGGATTATACTAATGAAGATATATTTAAAATATCTAGGGATTTAAATCTAAATCCTGAGTTAATTGATCAATTGCCTTTAGATATAGTTCTATCTCAATCAGATATTATTAGCATTCACCTCCCCCTTATTAAAGATACAAGAAATATAATATCTTCAAAAGAACTTGATCTATTAAAGTCAACTATATGCATCATAAATACTTCTAGAGGAGGAATTATTAATGAAGATCATTTGCATAAATTTCTATTAGATAACTCAGCAGCCTTTGCTGGATTTGATGTTTTTGAAGAAGAGCCAGCATTTGATAATCCCTTGTTAAAATTACCAAACTTTTTTGGGACATCTCACCGCTCCAGTCTTACTCTTGAAGGAATCAATGCTATGGGCCTAGCAGCTATCAATGGTTTGGATGATAATATTAATACCAAACAATAGATTTAATATATGAGCAATCTTTCAATTGGCACCTGGCAAAGTCTTCCGAATGAGTCCATAGCAGAGATTTTTGCAAAAGTAGGCTATGAGTGGATAGTAATAGATCTAGAGCACAGCAGCATAAATATCAATCAGGCTGAGCGACTTATTAGAGTGATTGATTTAGCAGGCTCTAAGCCATTTGTCAGATTATCAGGACATGATGCCGAACAAATTAAAAGAGTGCTTGACGCTGGTGCAAAAGGTATTTTGGCTCCAATGATTGAAACAACAAATCAGATGGAAAAAGTAATTTCTGCATGTCGTTATCCTCCTCTAGGATCTAGAGGTATGGGTCTTGCTAGAGCACAAGGTTATGGAGAAAATCTAACTAAAAATGATTATATTTTAAATCGAGTTCATGATATTGAAATATATGCTCAAATTGAATCTATGAAGGGTGTAAAAAATTGTAAAGAAATATTTTCTCAAGGTATTAAAGGATATTTTATTGGACCATATGATCTCTCTGCTTCACTTAATAATCCAGGAATATTTAATTCAGAAGAGTTTCTTGAAGCTGAGAAAAAAATTCTTTCTTCTGCAAAGGAGGAGGGCATCAGACGTGGATATCATCTCGTGGAACCAGAACCTAATCAAATCAAAACACTTCAAGCAAGAGGTTATGACATGATTGCCTTTAGTGTTGACATAAGAATGTTAGATATTGTGGCTAGATTACCTTTCAAAAATTGATGAAAAATACTCTGGGAGTAATTCCTGCAAGAATGGCATCATCTCGCTTTCCTGGAAAGCCACTTAAAAAAATTCTGGATATTCCAATGCTTGGTCATTGTTATGAAAGAGCATTATTGTCTGGGGCTTGCGACACATTGGTTGTTTCCACCCCTGATCAAGAAATTATAGATTGGGCTAATTCTCAAGATATCCCCTCGGTATTAACTAGTCATAGCCATCAAAGAGCAACAGAGCGGGCTAAAGAAACTTTGGATATTCTCTCAGAAGATGGCAATTCGTATGATCTTGTTCTTTTGCTGCAAGGCGATGAACCGCAAATTTTTCCAGATGATGTCACTAATTTAAAAGATGCTTTTTCAGGAAAAGAATATGAATCAGTAAATTTAATTTACCCAATTAATGCTGAGGATCTTAAAGATCCAAATATTGTAAAAGTTATAGTTGATAAAGACTTTAATATTAATTTTTTTTCACGATCTCACATCCCGTATAAAAGTAACCACGGTTTTAGACAGCTTGGAATGATAGGTTTTACAAATAAAGCTTTACATCATTATACAAGCCTCTTGCCAACACCGATGGAGGAAATAGAATCTATAGATATGATGAGATTTTTAGAAAATGATTTTTGTATCCAAGGTGTATTATCTTCATCGCCAATACTTGGAGTTGATAATCCAGAGGATATTTCCAAGATAGAAAAAATGATGTTGAATGATAAATTAATAGGTATTTACAAAGACAAATATATTTAAGAAATGAAAAATATTCTTATTATTAGTGATGGGATACCTGGGCACTTTAATCAATCAAGAGGAGTTGCATCCCTTCTTTCCAATAGACATTCATCTAATATACAAATTACTGATATTACTTTTAAAAGCCATAAATTCAGAGGCTTGATTAAATTTTTTTCAAGATTTTTAATGAGAATGCCTAGTTACTTTACTGCCAAGACTGCCTTTGGCTTGTATTTTCCTATAAATACTAATGGGATAGACCTAATTATCTCAGCTGGCGGAAAAACAGCTCCATATACGGCTGCTATAAGGATTTTAAAAAACATACCAGTCATACAGCTTGGTTCCCCAAGGGGACTGCATTCATCCATATTTGACGCTCTTGTAACAGTTGAAAGGTATTACCAAGATCCCTCAAATATAATTGCTACTATTACCCCAACTCTTTATTCCCCAATAATTTGTTCTAAGGCTGCGAATGAAAAAGGTTTGAATGAGCATGTATTATTTTTAATAGGAGGAAATGGTACAGGATACTCTTATGAAGCTAGAGATTGGGAATATTTAATTGCTGGAATTAAAAATATACATAATATAACCAATCTTCCAATTACTATTGTTACTTCAAGAAGAAGTGATCCTAATGTAGAGAGAAAAATCCAACTAGAATTACAAAATCTCCCTATTAATTACTCAGCATGGTTTCATCAAGGATCAAAAAATTTAAACTTAGCTGCTTTGTTTGGTTCCGCTACAAATATTTTTGTTACAGAAGATAGTACTATGATGATTTCAGAATCTATTAGCAGCGGCAAACCAGTTACCACACTTTTTCCAAGAAATATTAAATCTCCCAAGAGATACAAAGCACAAATTCAAAAATATTTAACACTAAATTTAATCATAAGAGAGCCAATTGAAAATTTTTGTATAAAAGAGATGGAGAATTCATCTATAAATATCCAAAGCCATTTATCTGAATTATGCGATCAACTTGAGGAGAGGATTCAATGGCAAGAGGGCTAGTTTGGTTTAGAACAGACTTGAGGCTTGATGATAACCCTGCATTGTCCAGTGCATTGAGTCAATGTGAGGAAGTTCTAGCAATCTATGTTTTTTCTGAAGCACAGTGGGCACTCCATAATGAATCAAATATTAAACAAGAATTCTTAATAAATAACTTAATTCTGTTAGAGAAATCTCTTACAAAATTAAATATTCCATTAATAGCAATTAATACTAAATCATATAAAACTCTCCCAAAAGATTTATGTTCATTAGCAGTCCAGCAAAAAATAGATCATGCATTTTGGAATAATGAGTTTGGGCATAATGAGTCAAAGAGAGATCAAATTTCCATAGATGCCTTGGAGAAAATAAATATTCAGACCTCTCAATTTAATGATCAAGTTGTTTATCCTCCAGGTTTTCTCAAGACAGGTCAAGGCAATCCTTTCTCAGTTTTTACCCCATTTAAAAGAAGGTGGGTTGAAAATTTTAAAATGGATTTTTTAGATATTACTCAGCCAACTCCTGCAAAAAAATCTTTCTCAAGTAAAAGCAATTTATCTGACATAAAATTTGTAAAAACACATTCAGCCAACATCAATCTTTGGCCTGCTGGCGAAAGGGCTGCTCAAGATAGACTTGCAAATTTTCTTCAATCAAAAGCAAGGCTATATAGTGAATCAAGAAATTCTCCTATCATTGATGGAACAAGTAGAATTTCACCTTACCTTGCCCTAGGCGTCCTATCACCTAAACGTTGTATATTAGAGGGTTTGAAACTTAATAACTTTGAATTTACCTCAGGAAATAAAGGGATTTGTAAGTGGATTGATGAAATTGTTTGGAGGGAATTTTATAGAAATATCATGTATTCATTTCCTAGAGTAAGTCAAAATATGCCTTTTCAAGACTATACAAATTCTATTAAGTGGAGATATTCAGATGATGATCTGAAATCTTTTTATGCAGGTAAAACAGGCTTCCCTATTGTTGATGCTGGGATTAGGCAAATGCTTGCTGAAGGGTGGATGCACAATAGATTAAGGATGGTGGTCGCAATGTTTTTTACAAAAAATATGCTGCATGATTGGAGGTTAGGAGAAAGGTTTTTTATGCAGAATTTGATAGATGGTGATTTTTCTTCAAATAATGGGGGCTGGCAGTGGAGCTCATCAACTGGAACAGATTCCGCACCATACTTTAGGATCTTCAATCCTATAACTCAGTCGCAAAACTTTGATCCTACAGGAGAATTTATTAAAAAATTTATTCCTGAATTAAAAGATATTCCTATTTCACAAATTCATCAGCCAAAAGACGATCTTTTTTTATCGACTGATTATCCTGCGCCTATACTTGATTTGAAAGAATCTCGTATCAGAGCTATTCAAGCTTTTAAAGATGCTCGAGAGATGAACAGTATCTAAGTTATAGAAGTGCAAAATCAATGATAGTGATAATTAAAAAACATCCGTTATAATTAAATTCAATTTATAGTGAGGAATTAATATGGCTGATCATCTTAAATTTTATATAAATGGAGAATGGGTCGCTCCATTGAGCTTGGAGACCATAGAGGTTATTAATCCATCTGATGAATCTGTGATTGGTTCAATATCAGCTGGCACTAAAGAAGATATAGATTTAGCTGTTGCAGCAGCTAAAGAGGCCTTTAAAACTTTTGGTTTTTCTTCTAAAGAAGAAAGAATTAATCTTCTTGAAAACATTATTTCAGAATACGAAAAACGTTCAGAAGAATTAGCAAAAACAATCTCAGAAGAAATGGGAGCACCATTATGGTTATCTACTGTGGCTCAAGTGACTTCAGGCTTATCTCATTTCAAAGATACTTTAGAGGTATTAAAAACATATGAATTTGAAGGGACTGAAAATAACTACTTAGTCAGGAAAGAACCAATAGGAGTAATTGGAATGATTACACCTTGGAATTGGCCAATGAATCAGATGTGTACAAAGGTAGCTTCTGCAATTGCATCTGGATGTACTATGGTCTTAAAACCAAGTGAGATCACCCCATTTTGTGGAATTATATTTGCTGAGATATTAGACGCTGCTAAAGTCCCAGCTGGAGTTTTTAATCTCGTAAATGGAATGGGTCCGATCGTTGGAGCTGCTCTTTCCGAGCATCAAGACATTGATATGATGCACTTTACAGGCTCAACAAGAGCTGGAGTTGCTGTAGCTATTGCCTCAGCTCCAACCGTTAAGAGGGTTGCTCAAGAGCTAGGCGGTAAATCAGCTAATATTATTTTAGATGATGCTGATATTGAAAAAGCTGCCAGCGCAGGAGCAAATCATTGTTTTATGAATACTGGACAATCGTGCAATGCACCAACCAGGATGCTAGTTTCATCTAAAAATTATGACATGGCTGTTGAAGCAGCTGCTGAAGTGGCTAATTCAACAATCGTTGGTTCGCCAGAAGATGAGGGAGTAAAAATAGGACCAATATCTAATAAAGTTCAGTATGAAAAAGTTCAAAGATTGATACAGATTGGTATTGATGAGGGCGCAAGATTAGTCGCTGGAGGGCTGGGAAGACCCGATGGTTTATCAGAGGGGTACTTTGTAAAACCAACAGTTTTTGCTGATGTTACTAATGAAATGACTATTGCAAGAGAGGAAATTTTTGGTCCTGTGCTCAGCATTTTAAAGTATGAATCTGAAGAGGAGGCTATAGAAATTGCTAATGACACTGAGTATGGATTAGCAGGTTATGTGCAATCTGGTGATGAAGATCATGCCAAGCAGGTTGCTAGAAGAATAAGAGCAGGTCAAATTAGTATTAATGGTGGTTCAAGAGGTCCAGCGGCACCATTTGGCGGCTTTAAAACTTCTGGAAATGGAAGAGAGCATGGTTTAAGCGGGCTAGATGAATGTTTGGAGACCAAAGCAATTATTGGTAGCTAATATTTATTCGAATAAATCGGGTTCTTTTTGAGTAATCATGTCATATAGCGGCTGAAAACTTGCCCAAGCCGCTAGTTCGTTAGCTATAAATTCTCTAGTTTTAATTGCAGTATCATGAGGTATTAAAGTAGGCTTGCCAGCTGCTTCTGCCATAAGCTGCGATTGACAGCAACGCTCAAGAGAAAAGAAATACCATAAAGCTATATCAATTGAAGAACCTGTTGATAATATTCCATGGTTTTGCATTAATAGCACTTGCTTATCACCAAGAGCATTAGCTATTCTATCACCTTCATTAGTATCTTCTGAAACGCCTGAAAAATCATCATAAATTGCTTGTCTCTCATAGAAAGCACATGAGTCTTGAGAAATTGGATCAAGAAGTTTACCAAGGGTTGAAAAAGTTTTTCCATACATAGAGTGAGAATGAGCCGCTGCATTAACATCAGGTCTTGCCATATGAAGGCGAGAGTGAATTGTAAATGCTGCTATGTTTACAGATCTATCGCCCTGAACAACCTCACCCTCATGATTTACTAGCAATAAATCAGATACTTTAATCTGTCCAAAGTGAACACCTATTGGATTAACCCAAAAATGATCAGAAAACTCTGGATCTCTGACAGTAATATGCCCAGCCACTCCCTCATCATATCCAAAATAAGAAAATAACCTAAAACCTGCTGTGAGTTTCTCAAGCTCATGCCGTCTTATTTCTTCAATTGATGAGTATTTCACTGTCTCATTAATACCTTTTGGCTTTTGAGGAAGCTTTCCTTTGTTAATATCGATGCTAATTGGTACAACTTTTGCCATAATGAATTCCTTAAAGTGTAAAATAGTTTACCCAATTATGGAGCTAATATGAAATATAGAATTGAGAAGGACACAATGGGTGAGGTTAAGGTTCCTCATGATGCACTTTGGGGAGCGCAAACTCAGCGAGCTCTAGAAAACTTCAAAATTAGTGGCATTAAATTTGCTTTTCCGTTCGGTAGAAGTTTTATAGAAGCCTTGGGGATTATTAAGTATGCTGCTGCAGCCTCTAACCAAAAACTTAAGCTGCTTGATGGTCGCAAAGCAAAGGCAATCAAAATGGCATCAAAAGAAGTCCTTTCTGGCAACCACGATAGTCAATTCCCACTTGATGTTTTTCAGACTGGCTCTGGTACAAGCACAAATATGAATGCAAATGAGGTGATTGCAAACTTAGCGACAAAAAAAGCCCGCATTAAAATTAATCCAAATGATCATGTAAATATGAGTCAAAGCAGCAATGATGTTATACCCACAGCAATTTGTATTTCTGTATTATTAGATGCTCATAGACTATTGCTACCATCATTAGGTAGCCTTATTAAAGTTATAGATAAAAAAGCTTTATCTCTTAGAGGTCAAGTAAAAACTGGAAGAACACATTTAATGGATGCTATGCCCATAGATTTTTCACAAGAATTATCTGGATGGAGTGCTCAATTAAAAGCAGTCGAAAAGTCTATAATTTCTGCTTCAAAAGAAATAGCTTATTTGCCTCAGGGAGGAACAGCGATTGGAACCGGTATTAATACTCACAAGGATTTTGGAAAAATATTTGCTTCTGAGGCTTCAAAATTAACCAAGCTCAATTTAAAGACTTCCACAAATTATTTTAAATCTTTAAGCGCTCAAGACTCAGCAGCTCAAGTATCATCTGCTGTTAAAAATCTTAGTTTAGTTTTGACTAAAATATCTAATGATTTGCGATGGATGAATAGCGGACCGCTAAATGGGCTTGGAGAAATTGAACTAGAAGCTTTACAGCCAGGAAGCAGTATAATGCCGGGTAAAGTAAACCCAGTTATACCAGAAGCAGTTGCTATGGCTTGTGCAGATGTAGTTGGAAATGATCTAACAGTATCTATAGCAAGTCAGTCAGGAAATTTTCAGTTAAATGTGATGCTTCCGGTAATTGCATATAACCTTCTAAAAAGCATTAGCCTAATGTCTAACTCAATGCCACTTTTAGCTAACAAAGCTATCAAAACTTTTAAAGTAAATAAAAAAAATATTGCAGAATCAATTGGCATGAACCCAATACTGGTCACAGCATTAAATAGAGAGATTGGTTATGAGAAAGCTGCACAGATTGCTAAAAAAGCTTATAAGGAGAAAAGACCTATTATTGATGTTGCACATGAAGAGACTGGATTGCCAGTCTCTAAGTTAAAAGTATTATTGAATCCTAGCAAACTAACTAAGGGCGGGGTATGAGTGCCCTTTTAGAAAAAAAATGTACGGCTTGTGAGCTTGGAGCGCCAATAGTTCCAGGCGATGAACAGATTGAGCTTCTCAAAGATCTAGAGGGTTGGCTAATAGATAAATCAGATATTTCAAAACTAGTTAAAATATTTAAGTTTAGCAATTATCTAAAAACTCTTAATTTTGTAAATTTAATTGCAGAGTTAGCTGAATCTGAAGACCATCATCCAAAAATAACTTTTGAATGGGGCAAAGTAAGCTTAGAGTGGTGGTCGCATAAAATACAAGGTCTACATATGAATGATTTTATTTGTGCAGCCAAATCAGATGAAATATACACTAGTTTGAAGTAGAGCTGAGCATTGATTGAAGATTTAAAAATCACTGTTATTTTTATTCAAGAAAAATGAAGTTTTTAGCTATATTTTTTTTATCTTTATTTGTCTCATCAGAATCTATGACAGAGTATGAAATAGAGCATGAATCAATCAAAAGAACTTATCTAAAATATATTCCTATCGATATTGATTTAAAAAATGAAGTTGATTTATTTATAGGACTGCATGGCTATACAGGAACCGCTTCTGGTTTCGAGAAACAAACCACTGGAGGGTTTAATGAAGCTGCTGAGAAGTATCAATTTATAGCAATTTATCCCCAAGGATTGTACTTCAATAGCATCGAAAACAACTCGAGTTCATTTGTATCTTCTTGGAACGATTTAGTAGGCTCTAGAACCAAAACACCAAATGGTGAGATATGTTCAATTGATGCATATAGCTATCCACAATATCCTAATTGTAGTGAAGGAGGGCGATGTTCATATACCAGCTGTAATGATGATCTAGGTTTTATAAAAAAAGTAATTGATCGCGCAAAAGCAGATCATAAAATAAGAGATATATATTTGTTAGGTATGAGCAATGGCGGCAATATGGCTCAAGCCCTTGCGTGCAAATACCCAACTATTTTTACAGGTGTTGTAAATATTGTTGGCATGCAACATAAAGATCTTAGTTGCACACCTGATAAGCCAGTAAATTTTATTATTTATGGTGCCATGAAAGACACGATAGTTCCCCCAATTAATATTAAATCTTCAGATGGTTATTTCTATGAGCCAATGAGAGATACTTTTAACGCCTGGTCAGAAAAATTTGATTGTAAGTTTATAAAACAATTAAATTTTAATTTATATGATGATTTTGAAAAAAATATAGCTTCTGGTTGCAAGAATAATGTGCAGATCATTAGTTTGCTCAATAGGGATAAAGGACATCTTTGGCCAGGTATAGATAGAAGTGTAGGATATTGTTACTCTCAACCCCAATCAAACCTTGATTATACAAAGTGCGATTTTTCAATTTCTAATGAATGGGGCAACGACTTTCTAATAAATTTGTTATTTGGCCTAAGAAAATGAACAAGTTGATTTTATAGGGTTGCAAACTTGTTTTTGTGCACCATTTACTTTATAAACATAAATACATGAATTTAATATATTGGGGGAGATATAGATGGCATCTATTTACTTAAAGCCACTTTTTGAAAAAAAAGTTGATCCTGTAACACTTATCTTAAGAGATATTTTCAAAGAAAATAATTTTGCTTTGCCTTATCTTGGAGCCTTAACCCTTGGATTAGGCGTAGCTCAGTCGGCAAATGTTCATGCTGAAGATAGCCTTGAAGAGGTTGTTGTAACAGCAAGCAAAAGGTCAGAGAACTTACAAGATATTCCAATGAGTGTTCAAGCCATTGGTGCAGCCGAATTAGATCTTAAGAATGTTAAAGGCCTTGATGATATTGCTAATTTATCTCCCGCAGTAACATTAGATGCAGGCGGTCCTGGTAACTCAACTTTTTATATTAGAGGCGTCTCAGATGGTGGGTTTGGAAATCCTTCAGGCGCAGCTTCAACCACAGCTTTATATTTGGATGAACAACCTTTAACTACAATTGGCCAAACACCTGATTTGCATGTTTTTGACGTTGAGCGAGTTGAGATATTAAGTGGACCACAAGGAACTTTATATGGCTCAAGTTCAACATCTGGAAACATAAAAATTATTACAAAAAAACCTGATGTTACCTCTTTAGATTATGGTGTTGATCTTGAATATGGATCTATTACAGATGGATCAAATGATCAATCGTTAGAAGCATATATAAATATGCCTCTTGGAGCTAATACTGCTGTAAGAGTAAGTGCCTATGATCTGCAAGATGGAGGCTGGATTGATAATGAACTAACATCTAAAACTTTTACAAATAGCGGCTACACAATTGATAACAGTGCTCATGCAGAAGATGATTACAACGAGCTTAACAAGAGTGGATTTCGAATTAGGTTAGCATCCGAAATCATGGGGCAAAACCTTGATCTATCGATGCTAGATCAAACCTCAGAATTTGGAGGATCTTGGGAGACAGATGAGGCCGTAGGACCTAGATCGAATTCTCGATTTAGTGAAGAGCATTTTGATGATGATTTTAGCCAAGTTTCATTATCGTTAAGTGGCGATTTAAATGATAACGTTGAGTACATTTTTACAGCATCATCTTTTGATAGAGATGTTGATTACACTTATGATTATTCTGAATATGTAGAATATTACAATTACGATGGCCCTACATATACCTGTGATTATTATGATTATTACTATTATTACAATATTTCAGGCTGCCAAGATCCAAGGATGTCATACACGCAAATCGATAATCATGAAAGAGATTCATATGAAGTAAGAATTCAATCTAAGGGAGATTCAGGCTTTCAGTGGATACTTGGGGCATTTAGCGAATCTTCTAAAAGAGATTATGAAATTGCTTATCTATGGCCTGGATCAAATCCAGGCAATTTGTCATGGAATGTTCCAAATGGCCAGTGGTGGAATCTCGATAATACAAGAGAAGAAGATACAGAGGCTTTCTTTGGAGAAGGTCGTTTCAATCTTAATGATAAAACCAAATTAACTTTGGGCTTCAGGTCGTATGATCAAGACACTATGGTTGATGCTAAAGATGGTTACTTTGGTGTGTTTGATGGAGTGGACAAAGTATTCAATTCCAGTGATTCAGGAGTTGTGCCAAAAGTTAATATTGCCCACAACTTCAATGATGATGTTATGTTGTATGGAACATATTCTGAAGGCTTTAGGGCGAGTGGTATTAATAGGGTAAGGCCAGCTCAAACTGCCTTTATTCCCGAAACATATGAATCTGACTATTTAGAAAGTCTTGAGCTTGGATTTAAATCAACCCTAATTGACGGGAAGCTTACTCTAAATGGAGCGTATTTCATGATGGATTGGAGCGATTTCCAATCTACTACTTATAATTTAGCGTATTCGACAGTAGCATTTGTCGATAATGTAGGTAATGCAGAAATAAATGGCCTTGAGCTTGATGCAACTTATAAACCAAATGACACATTAACATTGTCAGGTTATGTAGTTTCTAATGATCCCTCTTTATCAGAGGACTATTATGACGTATCTGGCGTACTCCAGGCCAATTCGGGAAATCAGCTTGCCTATGTTCCAGAGCTTTCTTATGTTCTTGGACTTGATAAAGTATTAAGTATATTTGGAATGCCCGGATATATATCTATTGATTACTCATTTACAGGGGATAGATATACAAGTCAGGCCAATGAACTCACTCTTCCCTCATACTCTATTGCAAATATGAGAGTAGGGGTTGAATCAAACAATAGATCTATGGAAGTCTTTATTAGTAACATAGGCGATGAAGATGCCTATCTATCTCGATATAACGACTTTGGTGATATAAGAAGAACTCAAAACAGACCAAGAGTTATTGGACTAAGATTTAGGTATAGATACTAGGAAGAATTCCATGAATTCGGTGCCTTTATCTACAGATGAAGGCGCGATGTTTTTGTAATCACATTAATATTTTTAACTACAGCAATCATTAGCAAAAGATATATAAGCAATAATGGAACAGAAAATATAACCATTATCCACTTAAACGAATCAACACCACCAAGAAACATTAAGAGCGTTGGTTGAATAACCAGTAATATTGCAAAAATCAGTCTTAAATTACCTGAGCTCTCTATGTTTGAGCCCTTCATGGATGCTGAAGCAAGAATGTAGGAGGTTGAATCATAGGTTGTACATAAGAAGATAATGCAAATCACACCAAAGCCAATCAAAAGATAATTACTATAATTCAAGGTGGATAAGGTTTTAATTATTATTTGTTCCCTAGTCAATGCACCATCTTCTAAAAGAGCGGGAGCATTTAAGAGACCTGATTCAAATAAATAGATTGATAAATTTGACAATATAGACATGCTGACCATGCAGCCAATGCTTCCAATGAATATTACTCCCAAAATAATAGATCTCAACGACTTGCCATTTGATATGTTCACAATAAATGCTCCAACCATTGGAGCCAACGCCATCCACCACGCCCAATAAAAAACAGTCCAATCTTTGCTTATTGTTGTGCCTGTAGCAAAACTCAATTCACCATACTCCTCAAATAAGAAAACGTAACTCTCTATTGATTTTGAGAAAATATATTGAGTTGGACCAAGAATAAAAACAATAAATAAAAATGTAAAAACTAGAATAATATTGAAATTGCTCAGCCTTTTTATCCCTTTTTGAATTCCAAGATATGCACTAGTTGCGAAAATAGAGAGACAAACAGCTATTGTAAAAATATCTAGATTGATTGTGCGCTCAATATTAAATATATTGGATAAAATTGAAGATATTAATGGAAAGGATAGACCCAATCCAACCCCGGCACCGCAAAGTATTGCTCCAATAAACAATGAATCAAATATAACTTCTAAGAATTTATTATTGATATTAAATATTCCAGAAAATGTTAATTTTGATTCCTGATTGATTGTGATTGCTAAGCCAAATGCAATTGCTGGTAAACAATATATAGCCCAAGCTGTAAATGACCAATGAAAAACGGGATAAGTTCTTGAGTAAAGCAATGCTCTATCAAGATCTAAGTTTTGTGTTTTTAATATATTAAAATATTCTACCCACTCAACGGTTGCCCAATACAAGAGCGCAGCTCCTATTCCAGCAGCAAAGAGCATTGAGCCCCATGAAAAAAAAGAATAAGTTTCCTTGTTCCTTAAAGAAATTTCTATTTCGCCATATTTCGATAGCGCAATAAAAATTAAAAAAATTAATACACCAAAACTTCCATACATATAAGTAGGCTCAAAGAAAGTTGCTAAAGAGTCATATGTTTTAAATAGAAGCTTGGAACTTCCAACAGGATCAGACAACACATATATTGATAAGAGCAAA
>CEQN01014634.1_pt1 | contig 20608 bp, 17 predicted proteins | sample 427011 | NCBI WGS metagenome assembly CEQN01 (sample SAMEA2621277, study PRJEB7988) | marine metagenome | biome: marine biome (ENVO:00000447); feature: deep chlorophyll maximum layer (ENVO:xxxxxxxx); material: "saline water (ENVO:00002010), including plankton (ENVO:xxxxxxxx)" | depth 120 m
CCGTTTGAATTAGCGAAAACCACCTGAGAAGTTGAGGAAAGCAGGAAAATCAGAACAAGGCCGACCGTGAAGCCACGTCTCGTCATAACTCGCGATGGGGGAGGCGACTGAATATGTTGCTGATGGTGATGGCTTCCATTCTTCCGCTGCATTCATGGATTGAACACTGGTGGGCGGTGCATGCGCCCCATAGAGAAAGTGGCAGTAATCGGTGCGGGAAACATGGGCTCTGGAATTGCACAGAAGAGTGCGCAAGAGGATTTCGAGGTCCAGATGGTGGACCGTGAGGAGAAGTGGGTCAAGAGGGGGCAAGAGATCGTCTCGGAATTCCTCTCTGAGGCTGTGGAGCGCAGGATATTCAAGCCAGAGAAGGTTGAGGGCATCAAGAGCAGGATTACAGGCGTCGTTGGAACGGAGAACGTGGACCCAGGGACGGACTTAGTCATCGAAGCGGTTTTCGAGGACTTCGACATCAAAACAGAGGTTTTCGCCAAGCTGGATGAAGTCTGCGATAGCCACACGGTTCTGGCGAGTAACACTTCATCTCTCTCAGTGAACGAACTGGCTCTGGCCACAGGACGTCCTGACCGGTTTGTTGGTCTGCACTTCTTCTACCATCCAGCAAAGAACAGACTGATTGAGATCATTCCTGCTGAGACTACCTCTTCCGATTCACTGAGAGCGGTAGAGCAGTACTGCAAGACTATGGGGAAAGTTGTGATTGTCTGTAAGGACAGGCCGGGATTCGTCGTTAATCGGTTCTTCGTCCCCTGGCTCAACGAGGCCTGCCTGCTTCTGGAGGAGGGAGTGGGGACAACTGCTCAGATTGATGCTGTTGCGCGGTCGTCATTCAGAATAGGCATGGGTCCTTTCGCACTCATGAATCTCACCGGGCCACCGATTGCACTCCACTCCACTGACTACCTTTCCGAGCAACTTGGAGTGGAGAGGTTCAGAGGGGCTGCGAATCTTCGTTCATTGGTTGAATCGGGTGAGATGTGGGAGATAGGCGAAGTGGAGGAATGCGATGACGCTTCCTCCGCGATAATCCGCGAGCGGCTAATGGGTCAGGTTTTCTCGGTTGCAGCACAGATTGTCGAGGAGGGCATATGCTCGATGGAGGATGTTGACAGGGGTGCTAAGGTAGGCCTTAGATGGGCTATTGGCCCATTTGAGATTGCAAATAGGATTGGAATAGAGGAAGCTATTGGAATGGCATCTACTTATTCTGAGCTTGCTGATCTAGAGTTGCCAATGTGGTTCAAACAGCAGGTCCATGCGTTCGAGTTCTCGTATGTCGATGTAGACGTGTCAGAAGGAATAGCGACGGTTCGGATGAATAGGCCGGAAGCAATGAATGCGCTGAACGTTACATTAGTCAACCAATTGGGGGAGTGTCTGGACAAGCTGAATTCGAGAGAGGATGTTTCCACGATAGTTCTGGAAGGGGCCGGTAAGGCGTTCGTTGCTGGTGCTGATGTGAAGTTCTTTGTAGACAAGTTGAGAGCAGACTCTTTCAAAGAAATTTATGACTTCACGGCAAAGGGGCATGAAGTGCTTGACAAGCTCGAGCGGAGTGAGAAGACCACTATCGCTCTGACCACGGGGCTCGCACTTGGAGGGGGCCTTGAGTTAGCCCTAGCCTGCGATTACAGAATAGGGACCAGGAGGACCCAGTTCCGTTTTCCTGAGACGAGCATTGGGATTTACCCGGGGCTTGGTGGGACTCAGAGAACGACTAGGATTTGCGGCATAGAGTGCGCTAGGTATTCGGTTCTAGCTGGTAATTTCATCGATGCCGTGACTGCTGGGGCGCTAGGTCTGGTAACTCACCTAGTCGATCCGTCCGAGGTAGATTCCACTATTGTGTCGCTCGCAGGAGAAAAGCCGGATAACAAATATCCGGGGATGGCTTCTGATGAGTCGAATCCTGTCGTTGCCTTTGCTTCCTCATTCTACTCGGATCAAAATATGGATTCGATATCTTCTGGGGTCTGCCCTGATGGCTTTGACGCCAGTGACAAGGCCGTAGGGATGCAGCTCAAGCTCCTTTCACGCGGAGCCCCAGTAGCTGTTCGCATGGCGAGCACGCTTCTCGATGAAGCGATCCGGACGGGAGATGACCTAGATGCAGGGCTGTCAAGAGAGTTACAGAATCTAGAGTCCATTTTTGGGACGTCTGACGCTCTTGAGGGGCTATCGGCCCTGATAGAGGGGCGCAGGCCAGACTACGTAGGCGAGTAATCCTCTTACTCACATTCCCCTTAATGGGGACTGCGACCACGCGGGTGCCCTGTAATTTGCGATCAACGCGTAGATGTAATCTCTAATCCTAACTCTAGAGATCTTTACTTTCATCGGCATCTCTCTGCTATCAATTGTCTCGTCTATCCAGTTCTTCAGAAATTTATCCATTCGGTTTCCTCCTCATACTTAGTGCAGTATTCACACCAATCCACCAAGCCAGCATATATGATTGGATAGGTTATGGTGATTACACGTAGGTGCATTTTATACACTAGATACCTTGTGGCCAACCTGTTTCACATGACCTCGTACCCTACGCTACAATTGACTAAGACTGACGTGAACAAAGTACAGCGCTCGATTGACGATGTTATGGTCGAAGGGAGCGATATCAGGAGAATTTTCGGGAAATACAATGACGAGGTGTTTGATGTCGGCTGGGAGGTCGATGCTGCTGTGGATGCGTTTTCTGTATTCAGCTCAAGGTGGACCACGGAGATCCTAGCAACTCTGTACATTGCGGGTGACAGGAGATTCAATGAGATGAGGGGTTTACTCAGGGGTATCAGCAGCAGGACTCTTTCGGATAAGCTGACGACTTGCGTAGAGCATGGCCTCGTCCAGAGGGTTGTCGAGGAGGGTCCGCCTGTCAGGGTGAAGTATAGCCTCACGGAGCATGGTAGGATAGCAGGTAGATTGCTTGGACCGCTGGTAGCCTACATGAAGATACATCAGGGCCGGATCATCGGGCCTAAGTGATGCGTTTGTATAACGAGCATTTAGTGAGCTTTTAGACGCATCATTAAAACCCCCTAGGTAGACCAACGACAGTATGGCTCTGATTGAGCAGTGGAGAAAATCCCATCCCTGGTTCGTTGATTCCATTGGCGCAATGGCTGGTGCAGTTCTAGGACTGGGTGCCATTTCGCCATTCTTTGTGCCAGCCGCGCAAGGAACTCTCATCGCACCCAGGGAGAGGGATTGGGAGCATCCCCTCAGGAGGAGCATTCTCAATACACTCGAGAGGTCGCCTGGAATTCACTTCAGAGAGTTGCAGAGGAGTCTCGAGGCCGCCAATGGGACTCTTCGGCATCACCTGAACATCCTTTCAAGGGAGGGTTCAGTTACAGTGGTCCCTGTTAATGGTAGGACTTGCTACTACGCGGGAGCGCCCGCTCGAATAGAGATACTGGAAGGTACTGGTGTGGAGGATGAGAGGAGGGCAGCAGCCATGATGCCTGTTGGACTATCAGAGGTTCAGAGGGTGGTAGTTGCTAGACTTACCAAGGAGGATATACCCGGATCTCAGGCACAACTGGCTCGGGATCTTGGAAGATCGAGGGCATCAGTCCATTCTGCGATCTCTGTACTCCGAGACAGGGGGATTCTCAATCAAAGTGGACTATCACTGGCACCTCACCTGAGAGGATTGAGTGGATCGAGTGTTGACTACCCTTGGTTGGACATCAGAGTCGAGTGCTAGTCGCTACTTCGAATGAGTCTCGTAATGAGGTTCAGAGGCACTCATCACGGCGAATTCTCTTGAACCCCTTCTCCCGGGGTCGGCTCGTGTTCAGAATTAGGCTGGTGGAGCTACCGATGCCCACGGGAAGCAGGGACCCAGATATTCTGCTGTCTTGGCTCCTAGATTCGATGGGTCTAGTCCGAAGGAAGACTGAGTCAGGGACACTAGATGAGGGACAAGGTGCACTTCACAGACTAATGAGGGGGACGCTTCTCTCTGAGCCACTGGCTGGATGGGATGCGAAATCCCTCGGTGAGGAATCTGGTTTGTCTCAAACCGGTGTCCATCACCAATTAGTGAAGCTAAGGGAGTCTGGACTAGTCTCGGCGGAGACGGATGGTAGATGGCATGTTCACGTACTTAGGGGGGGTTCCATCACTGCTGCTGTGGAAATTATGTCTGCCGAGGCTAAAGCGATACTGAAACTTAGGATGTCTGAGTTCGAAGAGTATGTAGTTGATTCCGAAGAGAGGATGGCTATCTCGATGGAGGAAGATGCGCCTGAATTCAGGGTAACTATTTCTGAACCCCGTGCGAGTGTGGAGGGGATTGACAATTTAGGAGCGCTCGTCAATGACCTAGGCCTATCAGGAGACCGGGCTAGATCCGATGACAAGATTGCCCGAATGGTGCTTGAAGAATTGGCGAAAGGGACCTCTGCAATCACAATTCTAGCACTTTCGGAAAAAGTAGGAGAGACTAGGTCCAGAGTAGGTAGGGCGATAGAGAGAATGAGATCCGCGGGAATCGTTGAAAGGGTTCCCATGATGGATAGGATTGCCCAGGACGTCTATCTGGGCATCATGAGGCAGCATGATGCTCGGGGAGTGGACTGGTTGATGACAAGGGGCGGCCTTGGAAGAATCGACGAAGGCGTATCGAAGAAGTTACTGAACGGATTGAAAAAGAAATCATTGAACATCGAGAAAGTACAATCGATACTGGAACCTGTCCCTCTCGATGCACAGAAAGTATTGCTAAACACTCTCGGAGGCAGGATGCCGTATGGATTCAGACTTGCAGGCAGGGACGCGAGTGCAGTTTCCGAGAGGGTGATGAGGAATACGGATAGGACGCTCAGAAGGTTACGGACCGTGGCCCAGCGCCTTGATGAGGCACTAGTCGATTAGGCCACTGTAGCCGTCTGAGCCAAGCCATCTAGATATCGACTAACTTCAAGCCCAAGTTCCCTGTTGTCTTGTATCGAATGTAATTTGACCCTCATTGCAGAAGCCCCGTGTAGTCCCTTTGTGAAGGAGACTGCATGCCTCTTGAGATTCTTGCTTCCTTGGGGCCCGTAGACTTCGTCACTTAGTTCCAAGTACCGGTCCCAACACCACTTTCTGCCCATCGACTTGTCTTCATGGCCCCATGGAGGTTTGGAATCTGTCCAACCTAGATCCCTCTTGATCTCATGAAAGATTGTCGGATTCCCAATCGCCCCCCTGCCGATCATAATACCAGATGCACCAGTGGACTCCAGGCAGGAGCTGGCCGAGTTTGCATCTATGACGTCCCCGTTGGCCACGACTGGGATATCGACAGATTCTGAAATCTGACGTATTTCTTCCCAGTCTGCTATTCCGGAGTACCTCTGTCTTAGAGTCCTGCCATGTACGCATATCCTCTCAACTCCTTCCTCCTCGAGCCTCTGTGAAATCTCCAAAGCTGTATTCTCCCCACTGCCAGTTCCTAGCCTCATCTTTACCGTGATGGGCACATCTGAAACTTCTATACATGCTCTGACCATGGAGACAACTCTGTCTGGGTCCCTGAGTAGGGCAGCACCCGCGTCGTTTCTACATACCTTGGGTGCGGGGCACCCGAAGTTGATATCGATCACGTCAGCCCTGTCGTGGAGCATTTCGACTGTTTTCGCCATCTCTGCTATATCTCCGCCAAAAATCTGTGGAATGAATGGGTCTTCCCGTGGGTCTGTCTCGACCTTGAGCCAGGAGTACGTATTCCTACGTGTCAATCCTGATGCAGCAGTGAATTCTGTTACTGTCACGTCTGCGCCGCACTCCCTTGCGAGCAGTCGGTAGGCAAGGTCCGTGACGCCTGCCATGGGAGCAAGGAATAGTGGGACACGTTCGACGTTCACGTGCATCGGCAGTAACTCCTAGTTATCACAATACACCCAATGAAGGCGGATAATGCCCTAGAATGAGGATTCCCAGTCATCGACATTCTGGGACCTTTCCCAATCAGCGTCGGTGATTGAGTCGCGAATCTTCAGTGTCTCTCTGGATAGGAGCCAGTAAATTAGTGCTAGTGATCTCCTACCCTTGTTGTTTGCTGGAAGGACGAGGTCGACGTTTCGCAGCTTATTGTTGGCGTCGCAGATTCCGACAACGGGCATTCCCGAGCTGACCGCCTCTGAGAGGGCCTGAGAGTCTGCTGCTGGGTCGGTGACCAGAATTACCTCTGGTTCGATGTAGGTCCTCAGCCTCGGGTTGGTCAGTGTGCCTGGAATGAACCTACCAACTATCCTCTTCGCTCCGATCGCCTCGGCGAACTTTCGTGCAGGCCTCTGACCATACTGTCTCGCGCTGACAACTAATATGCGGCTAGGGTCGTAGTTGGCGAGGAATTTGGCGACTGTCCTGATGCGGGCATCTGTCTGACGAATGTCGATGTGATGAAGCCCGCTGCTGTCCTGTCTGAAACTGTCTAGGAAGCGCTTCATGTCAGCAGACTTCTGATTGGTTCCAATGTGAACGGCGTGCAGCTCGTACATGTCCAGAGGCACTAGGGGGCTCAGACTGTCATCCACAATGATTCCTCAGCGTCGCGGCGACCTGCCGGCTCCTCATAAGCGCTACGCATGGACTTGGGTGGGATAAATTGGCTCAGTCCATATCAGAGAGGGGCGTGCAATCGGGATAATCGTGTATTTCTGGGAATCTAACGCATGGTTTCGTAACCCACAGGGATACTCTGAATTCATCTTGGAACGAGAGGGTGTCAATTGGCGCGGCGAATGCATAGCCACGCGCTCTTACCTCTAATTTCCATTCGCCCTCTCCGAAACCGGAGACGTTGGAGCCGGAACCAGATTCGCAGTCATTCTCACCATCCCACTCCTCTTCCAGAGAAACTGTGCTTGTAGCCAAATAGCTCCAGCAGACTTCCTGGTTTGGCTTACGCAGCATAATCTCCACAAAACGGATTTCATCTGTGTTGTTACCTAGGTACTCGCCAATTGTTCCTGACCACTCAAAGGTCACTGAAAGATCCAGTGACATCTTGGACACGGTTTGGTCGACGCGGATGGTGGTGACGTTCGCATAGCAGTCAACCTCCTGCACATCCTCCTCGCCTCCAGGGAGGACGCATTCATTCTGAGAGAACTTGTGCTCCCATCCAGTGGGATCGACAGGGATATTGTCGATTTCGTAGTCTTCTCTCAGATCCTCCATTACTTCTCTTTGGATTGCAAGGCCCATGCATCCGCTAGAAAGGATCGAAAGTAACATCATCGCTACTAGCGAGAGTCCCAAGGTTTGCCTTCCCATCAAATTGTCCGAAAACACTGCGTGACTTGAATGCACGTATGAAATGGTGCCTCTCGGTACTCATAGGGAACGTCAGTGCCGTTGGCTCAGTCCACCTTCGTCGTCATTGAGGCGTCTATTCGTGATGGCGACTAGGGAAGAACCCTGCGAATCACTCTTCTTCTTCTATTGCCCTGGGTTCATGCACTTCGCGGAACACGATGGTGCCAACACCGATGTGGTCCCTGAGTGTCCTCACGAGACTGAACTTGGCGTATGACCAATTCTGGTCGTAAGCTATTGTGTCGGGAAGGGTGACTGTGAGGTCGTCCTTCTTGAATTCGATTTCGAAGTCATCTCGTCCAGTATTCATGTTGAGCAGGGTCTCGACCTTCTCCTTGCGGTCCTCAACTACCTTCACTATCCGGTAGTTGTAACGAAGAGTTGACCCTGCGAGGGGGTGGTTGTAGTCTATTCTCGCGCGTCCCGCGCTCATGAATTGCAGTATTCCTTGTCTTCCCCCGATTTCCACGGGAGCGCCTATTGCAAGCGTATTTGGATCTCGGACGCTTCTCATCAAGACGTTCTGGCCTATTGTCTCGACTAGGCTGGCGTCCCTCTCCCCATATGCATCTGCAGGCTCTATGTCGATTTCGTAGTCCTTGTCAGCCTCTGCCTCTGCCAATGATGACTCGAATCCAGCGATGAGTCTGCCATCTCCAATTACGGTTACGAGAGGTTCGTATGTTCGGCCTTCCTCATGCATTTCGTGCTCCTTGGCGACCTCCTCGCGAGTGGTCTCGATCAGCCTCTCAGCTTCACCTTCGTAAAGGTCGTAGTCAATGTGGACTATTGCACCGCTATCCATGAATGGGCCTCCTAGGCGTCCGGCCGACCCGCTTCCCCTTTTTCATACAAACGGTGGCACTACTATCGGGCTAGGGTGTACTACTCCTCTTCTAATTTACTTCTTTCACTGGATAAAAAGGCTAGACCGGACGCAAGAATAGTGATTGCCCATCCGCCCCAAACAAGATGGCTTCCCTGGAGTTCGTGAACCGTCACGCGTATCCTGTCAATTTCGCCAGTCTCATTCAGGAATATCGAGGGCATCAGGTCCTGAACTTGGAAACCGTCGAGGATGAGAATCGTGTCTCCGAACAAACCAACGTGCCTGTCTACTTCGGATCTTCCCATGACTCCAAATCTGAGAATGCCTGGCTCAAGTGTATCTACCAATTCCCCATCCTTGCTCATCTCGACCACTACTCCGAGATACGCATCGCCGACGTCGAATCTGAAATCCTCATCTTGATTGTCAATGGCGATGGTTTCTACCAGAGTGTAGTCGTAATCTCCATGCTTCACTGGTTCGTCTTTCACCAGTGTGACCAAGTGAGAGGGGTCCGAGCGATCGACAAGTGTTGTCGTCATAACGTGGCCGACTAGGAGCAATAGGATTCCCAGGTGAGCCAGATGGCTCGCTAGCAATCTGATGCGTGCGGGGGGCAGTTTCCTTTTACCTGCTTTAGAGACGGATTTGTAGGCGGATGAGGATGTATTCCATGCCTGCCTTGCAGCTGGCAGTAAGGAGAACGCTAGGAGGGTAATCAGGAAGATGGATAGAGCCCCCCTTGTAGCGAATGAGGTGATTGGCAGGTGAGGATCACCGGGTAGGCTGAACATGTCTGCAAAGTATGCAAAGGCTAACGAGAGCAGGATTGCTAACGTTAGGAGCGCATTGCCGGTCCTTGAGTCTACGGAATTGCCCCATGAATATACGGCCAGTGAGAGGGCGAGAGCTCCGATAATGGGGGCGCCATAGAACTCGTGCGCCTCTAGACTGGTACCATCAATCTCGACAGTTAGAATCATCCAAGTCAGTAGTAGGAAGGCGGATCCTCCGTACCACGGGAAGCTCTTTGCCGCGCGCGTGCGCGAGGAAACGCTGTTGAAAATTCCCCATGGATCGCCTTCTTCTTCCTCCGTGATTATCCATGGGACGAAGAATGGTATCATCCCTGCGAATGCCTGGTACCACTCGGAGTTCCAAGTCCAACTAGAGAAAAGCATCAGTGTAACTCCCAAAGCGACCCAGTGTGTTGGTGGCTTCTTCGCATCTCCCTCCACTAGGAGGACTATTGCCGAAAGTCCCACCAGGAAAGTGGCTACTGAGCCAATCCACAGGGAAATCACGATGAATGAAATTACCAGTATCGACGAAAGGTTCCTATTTGACTCAACTAGAGTTTCCCTTCCCAACTTCCTAAGGGAGTCTGCCTGTTGACGCCTTAGGTGCAAAACTGAGTAGTAGCACAAGAGTACGATTGAGATGATGTACCCTAGGATCTCCGCTCCAATAGCATCGAATTCTACAATCTCGAGAACCCTTAGGTAGGGATCCTGTGGAAGGGAGCCCTCGCCATCGGAAACGAATGCGTGAACTGAGGCCCAGACTCCATTGGCTCTGGTTACAAGAGTTGCATGGAAGGCGAGGGCTCCTGCCAGCATTCCGACAGCGGGGGACAGGTGTGTGGCGAGACTGTTGGTGTTGGCCCTAGCGTGCATCACAATGAGTAGTGCGAGCCATGGGAGAAGCGACCCTGTCTCCACTGGGTCCCATGCCCAGTATCCCCCCCAGTCCAAGACTGTGTATGCCCAGAGACCGCCAAGCCCTATTCCGATTGTTCCGACGAGAAAGCCAGCCCTAGCCCAATGCAGCTGTGAGATGTGGATTGCAAGGGGGTCGTCGCCTCTAACTACCCCGGCTAGAGCTGCACTGGCTGTAGCGATGCACAGTGAATAGAAGGCGAAAACTATTGGTGGGTGGATTACCATTAGATCGGTCTGAAGAAGTGGATTTAGGCCACCCCCAATCAGGCTTGATGAGACCTTGAATGGATCGAGCAGTGAGGCCAGAATTAGTAATAGAGACGTCCACCCGTGCATTATCCTGATCTCCAGAGGGGTCTCTGGTAGCTTCCTGGACATGCAAAAAGTAACTATTCCCATTATTCCTGCCCATAGGAGCAGTGGCCCCGACCTGCTACTCCAGACGGCAGAGATGCGGTACAAGAGTGGAAGTTCTGATCCGCCATACCTAACTACGAGATCGAGGTTTTCGGCATCGATGATAAATGCGACTGCAAGCAGCAGGAAGGGGGATGTTTGGGAAGCAGCAGTAACAATCCGAATGAATGAGTCAGCTGACTTTTCGGGTCTGATAATGTGATGGAGGGACGCACAAATGGCAATCAGCAAGAGCAATTGCCCTAGAAGGGAGAGCAATAATTCACCAACCGTAATATTTGGCTCGACTGTAGCCGAATGCCAACATGGCCGGGACTATCTTCTTCAGATACAATCCCGGCTTGCGTAGTAGAATCCTGAAGCCGACCATCGCCTTTCCACCGGCACCCATGTCAGACATCTCGTCGGGGAAGCACCTAGCCATCAATGACATCTCATCGTCTGACAGATCGAAGAGTGCGTTCTTACCCTTCAGTATCTTTCCATAGGGAGGGAACTCTTTCTTCCAGAGTGCGGGGTACTCGGCTAGCCTAGAGGCACTTAGGTCCCCTTCGGAGATAGCAGCAGCGGCTGTCTCAGCTGCAAAAACGGCGGACTTGAGTGCCAAGTGCGACCCTCCCTCGAATAATGGAGAGGTGAATCCAGCTGCATCCCCAACTAGCATCAGCCCATCGGTATGAGTATTTTCATGGGGGCCTGAAATTGGAATGGTCCCTCCAAACGCAGGGTTGCCTTTTTTCTTCCAAGGCGGCAAAACTTGCTCCAGATCCTTGAAGTGTGTGTTTTCGATGAAATCATCTAGGGCCTTCTTGGTCCTTGGCTTGTCCTCAGTAACTAGGCCCACATTGGCCCTTCCTTCACACTTCGGTATCATCCACAGATACCCCTTCTCAGCGTATTCCGGCCAGATGTAGAAATCTAAGTAGCCATCTGTTGGGACATCGATTAGCTCGTATTGCATCCCAGCGACGACCTTGCCCCTCGGATTGAGTTCGGTGATCTTGGAGCTTACCGATGCGACTCCCGATGCGTCTATGACTATCTTCGTCTTTATTGGGAAGAGTTCGCCCTTGCCCTCGCACAACCATCCCGAGAAAATCCCTTCCTCGTACTGCTTGCTCATTCCAGTGACCTTGTGTCCGAGGCTCAATCTCGCACCCGCATCGACGGCAGACTCGGCAATCCATCTCTCGAACAGGTGCTTCTCCAGGACATATCCGTGCTCAGAAAGGCACTTCTCCGTCCCATCTGGGAAAATCACTCTTATCCCCTTGACTTCCATGCTAATCACGTCGTCAGGAAGGCTCAGTCCCAAGTTCTGACAGGCAATATCGGAGATACATTCACCACAATGAACCGGCGTACCAATCTCCTCATGATCCTCGATAAGTATCGTCTGGAGTCCCAATCTGGCAGACTGAAGGGCTGCGTTGCCTCCACCGGGTCCAGCCCCTATTACTAGGACGTCGCATGTCGTGACCGCCTCACTCATGGCACGTCGAGTGCGGATTACCCAATGAAACCGTCGGTCACGCCGCCTACGGCGGCGAGCAAACCTTCTCATCCTGAAGACTCTCCAGAGGGCTATGGGCTGGCGCAAACTGTCACGCTACATCCACTCTCTCGAGGGGGCTGGGGAGCTAATCAGAGTAGCTGATCCAGTCGATGTAGAATACGAAGCTGGGTGCTTCGCTGATCGTTTAGTAAAGAGGGGAGGGGGAGCGATTCTGTTCGAGCAGCCAAGACTCCCCGATGGCAGTATCAGCGAGTTTCCGCTCGCGATGAACCTATTCGGAACGAGGAATAGGACCAATCTGGCACTCGGTGTGGAGTCCCCTGATGAAATTGGAAACAGGATGGTAGCACTCATGAAGCCGGACATCGGCGGGATTCTGAAAGCCCCTTGGACCGGCCTGGGACTTGCCATGGAGGGGATATCGATGGCACCGCGGAGGGCAAGGAGAGGGGCTTGTCAACAGGTCGTTATGGATGATCCAGACGTTACCAGACTACCGATACCAAAGACGTGGCCAGAAGATGGGGGTCGCTACATTACGCTTCCACTGGTAGTCACCGCGGATCCTGAAACTGGGGTACACAACATGGGGATGTACAGAAGCCAGGTCTTCGGGCCAAAGGAAGTCGGGCTTCACTGGCAGGCGCACAAACACGGAGCTGAGCATGCCGATTCATCAACTGGGAAGATGCCAGTAGCGATTTGCCTTGGAGGGCCGCCGGAAGTGATGTTCAGTGCCATTTCACCTCTTCCTGACAATCTGTCGGAGTACGAGTTCGCTGGTCTTTTGGGCGGTGGTAGATTGAAGATTACCAAGTGTCTGACGAATGACCTATGGGTCCCAGCAGAGTGTGACGTGGTTATCGAGGGGTACATGGTTCCCGGTGAAACTAGGATGGAGGGCCCATTCGGAGACCACTTTGGACACTACTCGCTTCCGGATCTTTATCCAGTAATGCATGTGGAGGCCATCACTCACAGGAAGAATGCCATGGTTCCGATGACCATTGTTGGTGTTCCCCCCATGGAAGACGGCTACCTTGGAGAGGCCATTGGAGATGCATTCCTCCCAGTTCTGAAATTCCAGCATAGGGATGTGGTGGATCTTTTCCTGCCGCTTGAGACTGGTTTCCACAATCTGGCAATAGTCTCATCCAAGCAGAGGTATCCAAGACAGGGGAGGAAAACTGCTCTTGGGCTGCTTGGTGCAGGCCAGATGATGTTTCTCAAAGTGATCATAGCGGTTGATGACGATCATCCAGTGAAGGATCTTGAGTGTCTTCTCGATGTCTTGGACGTCAGGGTGAGTATTCCTGATGATTTGGTCATTCTTCCGGGGATGGTAGCTGATTCTCTTGCTCATGCCTCTCCATGGGAAAATGTTCATGATAAGCTGTTAATCGATGCTACCAGGCCAGTGGCCGGAGATAGGCTACATGGAACAGCAACTCCACCTGGTTGCCCTGAGGCACTAGAGATATCCGCTTCAGGCATAGATGGGGTGGAACAGGCGAGGTTCCTCCGATCTTCCATGTTAGTGGTGACTACGGAGATTGAGGGGGGGCCCAAGCCCGAGGAGAGTGTGGAGCGAGTTAACGAGCTCGGCGCGAAGAGGCAGCGGGAGAAGATTGCAAGAATATGCAAGGAGATTTGGGAGCTGGAAGGATCCAAGAACCTCAGATGGCTCTTCATCACGGATACTGATGCGGACCTTTACGAGGAAGGCTGGAAGAGGCGACTACTCTGGCAACTATTCTGTCGATTCGATGTTGGAAGGGATTTTCATTTCGACGACCAGAGGAAGCGTGTTGCTTGGGATGCCACTGCCCCGATTCCGTCTAACGAGGGAAAGTTGCCTGTTCGCAGATGGCCAGGAGTTACGTTGCATGACCCAGAAGTGCTGAGCAGAGTTGACTCTTGGCTGGAAGATGGTGGTTTCTGATGGGCATCAGGGATATCCTGGAGTTCGTAAAGGTAGAGCACACACTTTTCTCGCTCCCATTCGTCCTTATTGGCTACGTTCTAGCTCACAACCAATTCGTTCACGAGCTCTCGTCGCCAATGTTTGGTATTGACCTTCTTTGGATTCTGATAGCAGCAGTGGGTGCGAGGGGGCTGGCAATGGCGTTGAATCGGATAATAGACAGGGATATTGACGCTGCCAATCCTCGAACAGAGAATCGACATTTGGTTTCGGGGGCGATGTCAATGGGAACGGCTTGGTCGCTATCCGTGATTTTTCTGGGCATGCTTCTTTTCGGAGCTTGGCAACTCAACGAAGTTGCGTTGATGATGGCATGGCTTCCAGTCGCGGCTTTCGTGATCTACCCGTATACTAAACGCTATACTTGGCTGTGCCATTCATGGCTTGGACTATGCCTGGGGCTTGCACCAGCAGCTGCTTGGGTAGCTGTCTCGGCTGATGTTCACGGATGGGCTGCAATTACCGGTATGGACGATGGGAAGACTGAATTCTACTGGTATCCTGAGGTGCTATTTATCTCGATAGGGGTCGCATTGTGGATTGCTGCCTTCGATATGAACTACGCCAGGATGGACGTTGAAAGCGATAGAGAAAATGGGATACATTCCTTCCCTTCCAGGTTCGGTGAGCGAGCAACCACCAGGACCTCGATACAACTTACACTCCTTTGGCTTGCATGCTTCGCCATTTCTGACCCGATGGATGAGATCTGGTTTCTTGCTGCAGCAGGAGTAATGTCCATTCTGAATATAGCGGTAATTCTCTCTAGAGAAAGATTGGTGGACTTCCAAACCACTCTATTCCGAGTTTCGATGCTTACTGGATGGGTCCTTCTAGCCGCCATTATGGCAGTCGATCCGATTACGTCTGATGGGATGTTTGACTGAGGTGCCATGATGTTCATCCTACGTTCTGAATATGGTCCAGCTGGGGATCAACAACAGGCAATTGACTCGCTGGTAGACCAGATAGAGTCAGGGCAGGAGAGGTGCATCCTCTTGGGTGTGACCGGTTCGGGAAAGACGTTCGCGATGGCGAATATCATCGAGAGGCTGCAGCTGCCAACTCTAGTATTGTCCCATAACAAGACGCTTGCCAGGCAGTTATGGCAGGAAATGAGTGAGTTGTTTCCGGGGAATGCAGTAGAGTACTTCGTGAGTTACTACGACTACTACCAGCCAGAGGCGTACATTCCCGGGAGGGACCTGTATATTGACAAGGAGTTGCAGATGAATGAGAGAATTGAGCAGGAGCGTTTCTCCACTGTGGCTTCTTTGGTCTCTAGACCTGACGTGATTACCATCGGAACCGTTTCCTCGATTTATGGGCTGAACCCTCCTGAAGTATTCGAGCAGAATCACATGAGGCTGCATGTTGGTCAGAAAATCGACCCCCAGGAGGTAGTAAGGGAGCTTGTCGGCCTCCAATACAAGAGAACCACGGGTGGTATGACTCGTGGCGATATCCGACTCCGAGGAGAGGTTCTCGATATCTGGATGCCAAGTAGGGATGATCCGATGAGAGTCATATTCGGTTGGGAAGGAATTGAGAAGATACAGATATGTGAGGCGATATCGTGGGAGTTGCTCGATGAATTCGAAGAGGCTTGGATACACCCCAGAGAGTTCTACATGACAAGCGAGGAGAGCTTCAATGAGGCTCTGCAGGACATAGAGCACGAGTTGGACGGTAGGGTTGACTGGTTCCAGGCGAAGGGCATGGACATGGAGGCCCACCGGATAGAGGGTAGGACCAGATTTGACCTAGAGATGCTAACCGAGATTGGGTCCTGCAAAGGAGTTGAGAACTATTCCAGACACTTCGATAGAAGGCAGAAGGGGGAAAGGGCGTACTGTCTGCTGGATTTCTTCTCGACAAATGCAGAGAAATTCCACGGTGGTAGCGAGAGATATCTGGTGATTATGGACGAGAGCCACGTCACTTTACCGCAGGTTGGAGGAATGCACGGAGGGGACTTCTCGAGGAAGAAGAATCTGATCGACCATGGATTCAGGCTACCATCCGCATATGACAACAGGCCCCTCAGGATTGACGAATTCCAGTCTATTGTACCCCAGATGGTCTACGTCAGTGCTACACCGGGGGAGCGTGAGTTACGGCATCTGGCAGAGGTCACTGAACAAGACGTGCCTACCGAACTCATGCATGTACAGGGAGGCGGTGGTGCCTCCGAGCCGGAGCTTAGCAAGAAGGCTGGTTCGACGACCTTAGAGGGCACACTTTCTCAGATAGAGGGAGTAGTGAAGATGGAAATTAGGCCAACGGGGCTTCTCGATCCCAAAATAATTGTCAAGGGCGTGGAGGGGCAGGTACAGGATCTTATGTCTGAGATTAATTCCAGAGTGGAGAGGGACGAGCGGGTTCTAGTCACAGTGATGACAATCAAGTTCGCCGAGGAAGTAGCTGATTACCTGGAACGTAATGGGATCAAGGCGCATTACCTGCACTCAGAGATTGACACTTTGGAGAGGACTGAGATAATCAAGGCGCTCAGAATTGGTCATATTGACGTCATTGTGGGCATAAACCTACTAAGAGAGGGTTTAGACATACCAGAGGTTTCTCTAGTTGCAATTTTTGACGCCGATAAACAGGGCTTCCTCAGGAACGAGAGGTCCCTTCTCCAGACAATAGGTAGGGCATCAAGGAACGAGAACGGGATTGTCATCCTCTATGCTGACTCGATATCTCCCTCGATGGAGGCAGCGATGAGGCAGACCACTCAGAGGAGGGGGAGGCAGAAGAAGCACAACGATGAGAATGGAATAACTCCCAGAACCATACAAAAGCCATTACCTGTGATGGGGCAGGAAGTTGCCGATCTTCTAGCTGGTGCTGCTGGGAGAGCTAGTGGGGGTGGCAGAAGGCTAGTGGGTAAGGCACCGGGCAAGAAGGGGCTTGAGGGGCTAGCCCAGAAGTTCGCTCTGGGCGCCGGAATGTGGAATACATCAGATTCGGTGTTGGATAATGTGAGTCAACCGGATTGGGTCGATGATTCCGAGGATACCCATATTGAGGGCAGCGAGGAAGTGTCGAGGATTGTCGAGAAGCTAGAGAAGGAGATGCGGGCTGCTGCGGCACGCTTGGATTTTGAGAGAGCTGCGTCAATCAGGGATCGAATTATACAGCTTCAGAGTGCGACCAATTGAAGGGGAATGAGAGATTCGAGGTGGCGTGGACGGGTACTCGCGCGACGACTTCGATGTGCCAGTCGAGGACTACGATTTCGGATCGGTTGAAGATGTCGGTTCCTTAATCGATCAGATGTCGAGGGCTGGGGGTTTCACAGCGACGAAATTAGCGAACGCACGCGACATACTACGGGATTCCATGGAGAACGTCGGCGAGGAGGGGGTTTTGAATTGGATTTCATTCCCCGCATGCCTCTGTGCGACTGGGACTCGAGGGTTCTTCCTAGAGGGCCTGAAGAGAAAATCGTTCAATGTGGTAGTTACTACTTGCGGGACTCTTGACCATGACATAGCGAGGACTTTCCAGGAGTATTTCCATGGTGACTTCGAGCTCGATGACATAGCCCTCGGGGAAGAGGGGCTCAATAGACTGGGTAACGTGATTGTTCCGAACGAATGCTATGGGGAAATTCTGGAGAACGTGGTCCTTCCGTGGTTGGAGGAAATAGAGGTAGAACGTAAGGAGAAGGATGCTGACAATCCGTGGCTTGGTTTCGGGTCGGTCGAACTGTGTTGGGCATTGGGAGATAGGATAGAGGACGAGTCGTCGTTACTGCACTGGATTGCAAAACATCGAATCCCCATGGTGATACCTGGGATTACTGATGGGTCAATCGGCGCACAGCTATTCATGCACAGGCAGAAGAATCCCCAATTCTTTGTCGATCTGATGGCGGATGAACAGATTTTGTCGGACTTGACCTGGCCGGCGAAGGAGAGCCACGCACTGATGGTCGGAGGAGGGATTTCCAAGCATCACGTTATCTGGTGGAACCAATACAGAGGCGGTCTTGACTCTGCCGTATCCATTACAACTGCACCCGAGTATGACGGTTCTCTGTCAGGTGCTCGACTTCGTGAGGCGGTATCATGGGGCAAAGTTAGGCCAGAGGCCCCCCAAGTAGTCGTAGAGGGCGATGCTAGCCTCATTTTGCCGGTCCTCGGTGCTGATTTGTTCTCTCAATAGTAGTCAAAATTACGATGTGCGGCGTGAAAACGGCTAAGAGCGGCCCATCACCCGGCCTGCGTTATGTCCGTCGAGAAGATGATGCATGATATGATTGAGATGCTAGAAGACGCCGTGGGTGACGCAGTCAAGCACGACAAGGGGAACAAGGCAGCTGGAACCCGAGTACGAAAGGCCATGCAGGCCGCAAAGGGAATGGCCCAGTCCATCCGAGTACAGGTCCAGAACGACAAGAACTGAGCCTATTTCTCCGCGTGAGCGAGGATCTCCATCAGCGCTACGCGCATTGGTACCAGCGGATGCCATCCATCTGTTCCCAATTTCCTCAATGAACTATTGAGAGGGCCCAGGTCAGGCCTGCTGGACTCTTTCCTGTTGGAGTTTCGAACTGGACTAGGGACTGCAGAGAGTGACTCTGTGGTGTGTGTATGGTTCAACGCATTGGTGAACCTGTCCCAAAGTATGGTCATCTCATCAATGATCTCCTCGGGACCCCATGCACGTCTTCCTGACATATCCAATACCCCGCGTGGCATGCTATCTGAGTTAGCCATGATCAGTAATGAGAGGGCGTCAGTGGCATCCCTTACGTGTAGCCAATGCCTGATTTCAAAATCCGAAATTTCCACGTCGGTTTCGCCGTTCCTTACCATTGACGCGAATTCATGGATGTCGCTTGGCCCCCATTCATTGATTCCATCTGGAATCAGCAGATCGTGTACTCTGATGCACAGTTTCGCACTCTCTCCCTCCACATGGGCAGGCAGGACGGAAATATCAGCACTAATGTCTCCATCTAGTGAGACTATGAGATCGGCATCATTTCTTTCGGGGGTCAGGATAGCCCCTGCTCTAGCTAGCCTATCCGATATTGCATCGTGGAACAGGTCTGAATTTCCTGCAATGTGAATCTTCTTTGTCATTTGACCACTCAAGCTGGAGACTGCGCCTCAACCCCTTGATCTATCAGTGAGAAGTGATCCAGGGCCTGCCCAATGATTTCCACAATCATGTCTATTTCCTCGGATGTAATCGCGAAGTGAGGAGTGAATCTGAGAGCGTTAGTACCACCATGGATTACCCCAAGCCCATTTCTTCTACACCACTCCTCAACTCCACCGAAGCCCACTACAGGTAGTGCCTGTGGTTCGAGTTCCGCGCAGAGGAGCAGGCCTGTCCCTTGAACATCGGTAATCTTTCCAGGATACCTCTCCATCAAATCTTCGAGCTTTCTCTTGAACTCAGAACCCCTATCACGAATATTGGATCTGAGCTCTGGAGTAATCCTATTGAGTACTGCTATGGCTGTCTCGAGAGCGCGTGGGTTTGTCGTCATGGTGTTTCCATAAACCCCTACGACGTACGAGTCCGCGGCACGCTGACTCAATCCGACTACTGAAAGCGGATATTGCCCAGCACTGAGAGCCTTTGACCAAGTTTCCATATCAGGAGCGTCGCAGCCCTCGAATCCCTCATAGTCAACTATGCTAAGACACCCCTGACCACGAATCCCGGCTTGAATTGAGTCGACAAGGAGGAAGCTTCCATGATCGGAGGTTAGCCTTCTAGCCTCGTCGTAGAACTCCCTAGTCACGCACTGGCCGGGATTTCCTTCACCCATGACCGGTTCAATAGCCATCATTTCGATGAAGAATCCGTCTTTCTCCGCTTTCGCGAAAGCGGATCTTAGTTCCTCTACATTGTTGGAAGGAACGAAGATTACGCGATCACTATCGCCAAATGAGGCGAGATGCTTCTCATACTTGCTCCTGCAGGAGTCAGAAATCTGGGCTGGTCGTTGTGTTCTACCGTGGAAACCCTGCACCAATGCGAGTAGTTTTGTTGGTTTACCCTCGTGGCGCCCCCCCGTTCCGGTTAACCGCTTGGAGTTAATATCGGAGATACGCATCGATATTGCCACGGACTCAGTTCCACTGTTCAAGCAGATGAATTTGTCAAAGGGGCATTCCCCCCTGGTATGGCCGACTTCAGATCTGAGTTTGTTAGCAAGCCTCTTCTGGCTAAGTGATGGAGTCATGACGTTTGCCATAACCCAGTTATTCTGCATGGCCATGATGATGTCCTCGGGCCCATGCCCCATGCCAAGCATGCCGTATCCCCCATTGTCGTGTACAACCGCACCATGGGTTGTGATAATCCATGGGCCCTTGGCTGCTAAAGCGACGTACGGGTTTACAGTTTCCGGAGAATAGAAGTTCACAAAATCGGACTGTACCTCGTTGATCATTGATTTCTCGTCCATGGAAAAGATGGTTTCGCCAAAATCACTCAACAAACTTTCGAAGTTAACAGAGGCCTCCTCGATGGCTATGCACAAAGAAGGGTCAATTTCTGAGAATCTCAGTATTGAGTCATCGGGAATTCCCTGGGTCCAAGATTCGCCCGTCCGTTCGCGAATCGCACCTAGTAGTCCTAACGCGTCAGTCATCACACCTCGGAACATCCACGCTCTCATCAAGGTTGTCTGTTGGAGATGAGAAAACTGGCCATATGAATGTCCGGCTGGAGGGGAGAAACCAAATTTCTGATAATCATACAAATAATCAAACACACTTTAGTTTTCTAATAGGAAAATTCGAATATAAATGAAATTTTCAATTAGATTATCA
>CEQN01041151.1_pt1 | contig 20506 bp, 20 predicted proteins | sample 427011 | NCBI WGS metagenome assembly CEQN01 (sample SAMEA2621277, study PRJEB7988) | marine metagenome | biome: marine biome (ENVO:00000447); feature: deep chlorophyll maximum layer (ENVO:xxxxxxxx); material: "saline water (ENVO:00002010), including plankton (ENVO:xxxxxxxx)" | depth 120 m
CTAGGCGGTTTTGTACCTTTAATAACAGAAGGAATTAGAGGGTTAATCCAAGGTAGACCTGAAGTGCTTTCAGACGCTGATTATTTAACTAGTATTGGAGCCGACCCTGAAAACCCTACGTTTAATGAACAAACTAGATTAGACGCTTATAAATTATATGGACCTCCTAAAGAGAAAAACCGTTTTGGTTTAGATGAAATATTAAATATAGGTGTTGCTAGCCAAATGGGTAGAGGAGCAAAAGATTATGGTAAAACCTATTTTAATTTAAGAACTGCTGAAGAAACTGATAGATTAAATACAGAAAAATTAAGAGCAGAGTATATAAAAAGTCAAAAACCTACTAAATATAATACTGTAAATTTATTAAGTAAATCAGACCACGCTAATGGTATTAAAGGAATTTATCAAGGGCGTGAAAATGAAGATACAGGTGAATTAGAACTTCAAATTAAAAACAATGATGGAAGTTTTAGTTACGAAATAGCAGGTCCTGATTATATAAAACAAACAGGAGTAGGGAATGTTGAATTACCTGAAAACGTTAATGTTAAATTAGTCGATGACATTTTAGACCCTATTTTTGAAAAAGAATTATCGATAACTAATTTAGTAAAACAAGGTAGTAATACTATACGTACTTTAAATGATATTATGGATAGTGGAGCTGTAACTCCAAATACTATTACGTCGGCGTTATTCGGAATAGGTAACCAAGCTAGACTAGAATTAGATAACTTACAAAAAATAGGTGCTATTGGTTCAAGCGGAAGATTATTCGCTACTGAAAAAGATGTTGAAAACGGAATAGCAGGTGGAGACAAAAACGCTCCACTAAGAGCAGGCACTGGTCAATTAGCAGAACAATTATATTTAGCATTACAATCAGGAGATACTGATAGAATAAATAGTGCAACGTTAGCTTTTGAAGAAAGTTTTTTACAAGATAAATTAAATAATCCAAAAGGACTTACTATTAAAGAATTATTAGGTGATGTTGTTTATGATGACGTTACTTTAAGGTCGCAAATGTTATCTTTAGCTTATACAGCAGCAGCCGTAAATGGTCAAACAGGTAGAACGTTATCCGATAAAGATTTAGCTTACCATTTACAAATAGTTGGTTTAAACCAAACATCAGACCCAGAAATTTTAATAAAAAATCTTAAACGATTTATAGGCGATGCTGTAACTAAAGTAGATAGTGAAGCTCAATTAGCTTTACAACAAAACTGGTTTAAGTTTGATTTAAATGATGAATATACACAATCAGCTATAAAACAATATTATAGACCTCCTGAAAGTCCTACTCCTTTAAACGACCCTATGAATCCGTATAATTTTTTATACCCTAGTGAGTTTAGTCAATACACATTTAGAACTTTAGGCGAAAGATATAAAGATATAGGTTTTGAAGAATTTACAGGCGTTAATAATCAACCAGAAAATACTCAAATATCTACTGATGTAAAAGGGATTCTTGAGCAAGCTAAACAAGAGCTTGATTAAATGGCTACTTCTCCTATATTACCTGCGTTAGACCAAAATTTTAATGATTTTTATAATACACCTTTATCTAATAATCCGAATATAACTTATAGTAATGTTTTATCTCCTGATAATATGAAGTTATACACCATAGGTAAATCAGGAACATTACAAAACGCATTACTTGAATCAGGAGAAATGACAATAGACGATTTAAATGAAATAAATCAATTAATACCTACTTTACAAAAACGTATAGATTCTTATAACCTACCCCCTGTTCCGTATGCTTTCGAGGATAAGTTTCCTGAAAAAGCAGCAGAAAGAAGAAGAATAGAAGAAGAAAGAGGTTCTCGAAGATTTGACCCAGGAACACGTGGTAATTTTCCTGCTGACTTTACTCCTGGAACTATAGAGCCTTTTGTTAGTCCTAGATTTGATGAAGCACAAGAAATAGCAGGCTACGGTTTAGACCCAGATAACCCTTATGATTTTGGAGGAGATTCAACATTTAAACGTCAGTTTTTCATAGATGATGCTTTAGGTCCTAGAAGAAAATCTAAAAAACAAATGCAATATTTATTAGATAAATATGATATGAAAGGTGATTTATCTTTTATAGACCCTAAAAAACCGCAATTAGGTTTTAGATTTAAACCTGAAGGTAGCGAAACTTACCAAGTTTTAAATAGCCCTTATATAGAAGGCACTGATTTTATACGACAAGTAGTGGCTGAAGGACCTGCTTTAGTAGGTGATATTGCTGCTACTACGTGGGCGGCTACTAAAAATCCGTTAGGCGGTAAATATCAACTACCTAAAACTCTTTTAGGTACTGTAGGGAGAATAGGTGGTTTATCTGCGGCAGCGACAACAGGAACGTTAGGAGGAGAATGGGCTCGTTTAACTACAGGATTAGCAAGGGGTGCTCATGATATGAGTATAACAGAAATGATGGATGAATCTCTACTTCCTGCTTTAATTGCTTTCGGAGGCACTGCTATCGTTTCTTCAGCACAAAAAGTATTACCCGCCGTTTACGAAACTATTGTAGGTAAAAGAATACCTCCAGAGTTTTATGAATATTTAGCTAAACTAAACGCAAAATTTATACAAGAAGAAAAAGGAGTGCCTGCTACTTCTAGTTTTAAATTTAATCAAAAACAATTAACTGTAAAAGAAATAAACGAACAAATAGATGAACTTGGTGATTTTATGGGTCAACGTATACGTCCTTATAAACCAACAGGTGCAGGAGTCTCAGCTGCTGATGATGATTTAGCAGAACTTGCAGCTGATTTCGAATATATATTTTTAGAAAATGCGTTAAATCCAAAATATAAAGCACTTTATGCAGAAATTAAAGCAGGTAATCAAGATATAATTAAAAGGTTAACAGAAAGTATTTCTTCTAAACGATTTAAAAACGCTAGTATAGAAATAGACGAAGCAGTAATGGGAAGAGTCGAACAAAAAATAGCTTCTTTTACAGAAGCTCAAAATACAATAATAAATAAATTAAGAGACCCTAAATATTTTGACCAAAACATAGATGATGTTTTATTTGGTACTACTCCTAAAAGAGGGTCTAGTGCTACTTTTCCTAAAGAAACAACTAATTTAAAAGACGCACAAATAAGTTATTTAAGTAGATATACTGACGAATTTAATGCGGTATTAAATAACCCTAAGTACAGTGATTTAAGGGTAGGCTCTACAAAAGACTTACAAAAAACCGTAGGTAGATATTTCAATACTACAAAAACAAAAAATAAAATTGAAGAATTCATTGGTAGTATGGATGACCCAGATATTAAAAAAGTTTTTGGAAACGTTATTGGTAAAAACCGAGAAACTTTAATGCGTTTAATGGGTAAAGATAAAGCAGGTAAATTTTCTAGAGCTAATTTAACTTTAGACGAAATGTTTCAATTAAGAACTGCTATGAATCAAATAAGAGCAACACATCCAACTTCTGGTGTACAAGCATTAGCAGGAGAAATAGAAGAATCATTAGGGAAAGCTTTAGATAAAGGTATACAAGACCATATTTGGGTTAATAAATTAGGTAATAAAACAGCTCGTACTAAATATAACAAAAAACAAGTATTGGAAATAGAAAAATATCAAATAGATAATGATTATGGTATCGATATAGCTAATTCGTATAAAACTATGACTAATGCTTATAGCGATACACGAAATGTTTTATTAACAACTTTATTAAAACAAGGTAATCCTGATAAATTAGCGTCTACTGTATTAAATCAAGGTCCTACTAATGTAACTTCTTTTATGAGAGTATTACAAGAAGCAGGGGACGACGGAGCAATGCAAATAAGAAAAGCAATGGCAAAACATATAGATGATAAAATTTTAGATGAAACAGCTCCTGCATTGACTAACGTTAAAAACTATAAAGCATTCGTTAAAGAAAACCAAGACGTACTAAAAGCTGTTTTTGGAGATGATTTTAAAACAATGTTTAATCCTGCTGGTTTTAATAGAGTAGTTAATAAAATAAATAAATACGATGAAAAAATACTTATGTTAAAATCTGTTTATCCTGATGCGTCTGATACTGCTCCTGTATTTGATATTGTTAATGATATTATAAGAAGTAGTCAAAGTAATTTAGAAACAGGCAGAACAGCAGCTAAGATAAGATTTTTAATGGACACTGTCGGTGATGATTTAATATTACAAGAACAAATACAAGCAATAACAAAAAGATTTATAACAAGAGATATATTAGATTTAACTAAGGGTGGTGATGGTTTATGGAGAATTAATCCTGAAAAATTAAATAAAATATTAAATGAAGGTCCTGGACCTGTTGGGTTAACTGGTCAAACTTTTGAAGAAATATATGTACCTTTATTAGGTGGAAATAAAGCAGCAGAACAGTATACAAAAAATTTAAGATTATTAAATAATATAATAATGCGGGAATCAGGCGTAGGTCCTTCAACAGGAGCAAAAATAGCATTAAAAGAAAGTACAGCAGCTTTTCCAGGAGCAACATTTTTATTTAGAATGTTTATAGCTCCGTTAACACAAACAGGACGTAGAGCAACAGCTATAAATAGAGCTTTAAATGCAAGAGCAGGCGATTTTATGGCTGAATTAGTTGCTAATCCTAAATTCTTAGACGATACTTTAAAATATATGGAGGGCAAAATAGCTTTAAATAGATATGTAACTATTTTATCTTCTTATGGTATTGTGTCTTTTGATGATATAGGTGAAGAACTTCAATACTATAATACAGAATTAAAAACTAATAAGAAAACAATAATGACAAATGACCTTAAAGCTGAACTTACTAGGTTACAAGAACAACTGGGGTATTATCAATGAGAAGATTTGATTTAGATAGAGGAATGGGTATTAGAGGTTTAACAGGAAGTAGACCTACTTCTTTTCAATATGAAACAGACCCGATTATGGACGCTATAGTTTCTAGACAAGACGCTAATAATTCTATGAATAGAGCTACTGACCAGTATGAAGCAGATGTTGCTGATTTTAAAGATACTATCGCTAGAGAAAAAGAACAAGGTATAGCTGGTTTACCTAGTATGGATAATTTAAACAATAGTCCTTTTATTTCTGAAGGAATAAATTCAATAATAGACGAAAGAGGAATAAATAGACGTCCTTTTGTTCCGCCACGTATGGAAGAACAAATATTTGTACCACCAAAACCACCATCAATAGGTGGAGTAGGCGGACGAGATATTGAAGACAGGTTATTAATTAATGATATAGATTTACCACTGAACAGAGATTTAATTGATTATGGTTATGGTCCAGGCATTATGCCACCAACACCAGAGATATTTTTGGATGATATGGAAACAAGACCTATACCATTTAAAGATAATCCTTTTAAAGATATTTTTACACCACCATTTATACCTCCAAAAGATGAACCACCGTTTATACCACCGTTTGAACCACCAATACAAGGACCAATAAAACCACCTGGAGGGGGACGAGAAGGACCGCCTCAACCTCTTGAACCACCTTATACGCCACCTGAGGACCCGCCGTATGTTCCACCAGACGGACCGCCTGATGATATACCAATTACACCGCCGCCACCTCCACCGCCGCCACCTCCACCTAGTGGACCTATAAACTATTACACAGGTGAAGTAATAAATAATCCGTATACACCGTATTCAACGGATAGTGGTGCACCTGCGTTAAGTAAAAGAATAAGTCCTGCAAGTTTTGGTATGGCTCCTGGAATGTTTCCTCCTGGACCGCCAAGACCTATAGTAGAATTACCGAAGATACCAGACAGACCACCTGACAGACCAGTTGGTGCAAAATATGGTGGTGCTTTAAACGGCTCATTAAATAAAGGTATCATGAGGTTGCCGCAAAGTCAACAAGGTGATACAATGACAACACAGATGTTTCAACGAGCATTTAGACCAAGGAGATAACTATGGACCCTAATGAAAGATTAACAGGTATTGCCAGTATACCGCAAAGCGGACCACAAGGAATGCCTATGGGAGGTATGATGTCTATGGGTAGTGGGCAACCCCCTATGCCCCAACCAGAAATGTCGGGACCTCCTCCTATGCCTATGGGTAGCGAGGAACCTCCCATGGAACCTATGATGGGTGGTGAAGAACCTCCTATGAGTGTAGAACAAGACGCTATGATGTTAGCTGAAGCTGTTGTAGGTAGAACGCAAGGAGACGTACAATCCGCTATAGATGTTTTAGATACAGCTAAAGCTATGTTAATGTCTAGCGGTAGTCAAGAACCACAAATGATGATGGACGGCGGACCTATGTATGTTAAAGGCGGTGGTCAACTTTCTAATTCTGACATAATGAGACAAATGATTATGGATGATATAAAAATGATGGACGGTGGACCTATGTATGCGGCAGAGGGTAAAGAACTAAATCCTGGATTACAAGCATTACAAAAAGAAAGACCAGATGTTGTTAAAAAAATATTAGGTAAAGCTGATGGTGGTACTTTGATGTCTGGAAACGCTATGGCTGAATTAGATAGATATAGATTCGGTTAAGAAATCCAGTCTTTCCATTTTTCATCACCTAATACTTCTTGTGCTAGGTCGAGTTTGTTTCTAAGAGCTTTTACAATTTTTTCGTCTACAGTGCCTTTAGCAACTAAATCAATATAAGTTACTTTATTAGTTTGACCTATACGATGAGCACGGTCTTCAGATTGTAATCTTTTTTCTAAATCATAATTATTACTGTAGTAGATTACGTTACTTGCTTCAGTAAGAGTAATACCATAACCACCTGTTTGAGTATTACTAACTAAGTATTGTAGTTGTGAATTAGGGTCTTGAAACCTGCGTATAATTTCTTGACGTTCTTCGTCAGGTGTTTCACCGTAATAAGTAGCTACGCTTTCAGTCCCTGTTATTTCTTGTAATGTTTTTAATATTCTTTTTATATCGTATTGATAGTTAGCCCATATAATAGTTTTACCTTGTATTTCTTGTAAAATATTTAATAGTTCATCTAAACGGTTGCTTTTAACTTCTACTTCTTCCCCATTATCGTGTCTAACAAAACCACATATAACTTGATGTAGTCTTAATATTTGTGTCAGTATTGAAGTTACACTAACTATTTCATGCGAATCTAATTCAGCAATAGCATAATCTTTTAATTGTTTATAAACTTTCTTTTGTTCAGGCGTTAGTTCTACTTCTCTACGTTGATATATTTTATCTGGTAAATCTAAACATTCTTTCTTTAGCACTCTATAAGAGAACTCATTTACATTTTTACTTAATTCATCTAAATTTTGATAACCTACAACTTGTCTAAAAGACCTAGCCCCCATTTTTCGATTAATTAATTGTGCGTATCTGTTTTGAAAAGAGTAATACGATGCATAACCTAATAAATGTGGGGATAAAAAACTGCTTTGACTATATAAATCTAAAGGTGATTGTGTAACAGGAAATCCTGTAAGTATTCTTCTGTATTTAGTATTAATAGCTAGTTTCAGTAAATTTTTAGTTCTTTGTGCTTTAGGGTTTTTTATAGTCGTTGATTCGTCAACAGCTATTAATGGTAAATGCCCTAGTATAAATCTTTCAACAAAAGCTACACCTTTTTTAGTGCTGAACGCTTCAACATTTATAACTAATATTTTTAAATCATCACTAGGAGTAAATAATTTAATTAATTCTTCTTTTTGTTTTTTAGTAGGTGCAGGATTCCATACAGCTATTTGTGTTTCTACATGGTCTGGCATATGAGCAGGTATTTCTTTTTCTGACCAGTTTCTATAAACGCCTTTAGGAGCCACTATTATGGCAGCGTTTATACCGCCTTTATCATAAAGCATGGCTATATTATCAATAAGAACTTTAGATTTACCCGTTCCCATTTCCATAAAATAAGCATACTCTTTCTTATTCCAAGACCTTTTTAATGCTTCTAACTGATGCTCATACGGCTTCGTTTTAAATTTATACTGCATGTATTACCTTTCTAATTTCTGATTAAGATTATATATTACAAATTATATAATTTATAGCCCAACCTAAAACTTTTTCTCATGCCCTCTAATAGAATTACTCTGTTTTTAATATTGATTATTTGAAATCTAATATTGGTATAATCTCTAAAACATTGAGATTTTTTAAGGTCAGTATTAGTTTATTAGTATTATTAATACTTTTAGAAAAATTTTTTATAAAAAGATTTTATTTTTTAAAAAACATATAACTAATAACTTTACTTTGTAATTAATCGTAAGTATTATTTAATTTCTAGAAATAAGAAAGGAGAAAACAAATGACAGTATATGTCGTACAAGAAGTTCAAGGTAGAAATATTGCCTCTGCTAGACAGTATGGTGATTTTGAAGTTTTGTTACCTTCTAATACACAAATAATGTTAAGTGCATCTCCTTCTGTTCGTAGAATGAAGAAACTCCTACAGGACTACAAAGAAGGGGATTACTTACTTTTAATAGGCGACCCTGCCGCCATAGGCGTAGCGTGTTCTATCGCTGCATTTTATAATCGAGGTAAATATAGTATATTAAAGTGGGATAGGCAGGAAGGTTTATACTATCCCGTTGATATCGATTTACACCAGAAAGGAGAAATAGATGAATGAGAAACCGACTTTTGAAGAACTTGTAGGAAACACAGAAGCTCAGCAATGGGACAATGATGTTTCTGATGGAGAACTTTCAATAGTTTCTGCTTTAGCTAATAAACAACTTCAACTAGTTACAGATGTAGCAGAGTTAGAGGCTGACTTAAAAGCTAAAAAAGAAGAACTTCGTTTGACTTCGGAGCAAGAGTTACCTGACGCTATGCAAGCAGCAGGACTTACTCAAATAAAATTAAATAGTGGAGAAAATATCTCTATTAATGAGTTTTATAACGCTCATATATCGAAGGCAAACCAAGAAAAAGCGTATGAGTGGTTAACGGCTAACGGTCATGAAGGTCTTATAAAGAACGAGGTTCTTTTAAAGTTTGGACGTGAAGAAAGTTTAGTCGTTGATGAAACAGTTTCAGCTTTACAAGCAAGAGGCTTATCACCGCAAGTACGTCAGAGTGTTCACCCTAGTACGTTAAAAGCTTTTGTAAAAGAGCAATTTACTAGTGGGAACGATATACCAACCGAGCCCTTTGGTATCTATATAGGTACTAAAGCTACTATTAAGAAGGATTAATATTATGGCAGAAGAAAATAAAATAGCTGAAGTTTCGTCAACTGCGATTAGCACGTTCGATGATACTTTACTATCAGGCGGTACTGGGTTAGAAGACACTACTACAGAGGATTTTGCAATCCCTTTTATTAGAGTTTTACAACCTATGTCACCACAATTACAACGACAACACGGCAGTTATGTAGAAGGTGCCAAAGCAGGAGACCTGTTTAACACCGTTACTGGTGAAGCCTACGACGGCGAGAAAGGGATATCTATTGTTCCATGTGCTTATAATAAAAAGTATATAGAATGGATTCCTAGAGAAAAAGGGGGTGGTTTAGTAAATGCTAATCACGATATTTCTATACTTTCTAAATGTAAAAGAGACCCTGAAACACGAAGATACTACACAAGTGATGGAAATGAGATAGTTGAAACTGCTCAATTCTTTATTCTTGTTACAGATGGAGAAACTACACAACAAGCAGTGCTTGCTTTTACCTCTACTCAATTAGGAGTAGCTAGGAAGTGGTTAACCATGTTAAGAATGGCTAGAGTACAAAATTCTAAAGGGGAGTCTGTAGAAGCTCCTATGTTCGCGTATACCTATAAACTTACTACAACGACCCAATCGAATGATAAAGGTAGTTGGAACGCTTATAGTGTAAACCAAGAAGGTGCCACAGTTTTGGCAGTGGCACAAATAGCTAAAGACTTTATGTCTGCAGCTAGGTCTGGTGATGTTGATGTGAAACAAGAGCAGCAGAACGACGTTGTTAGCGACACAGTTATTTAACCATGTCGTTAGCAGGGGAGTTTGCTGTACGCTATGCAGGACTACGTCAGGCGTATGGAACTTTCACAGCTAGCAATGAAACTAGAGAAGATGGAAAGGCAAGTGGTAAAAACATTACTATATCTAAGGAGTTGTCTGACAACGACTTATTAAAGTTATGGGAAGACCATTTGTCTGGTCATCAAAGTGTAGGAATAGTCCCTATAGATGAGCATAATAATTGCATATGGGGAGCCATAGATGTTGACGAGTATCAATTAGATTTAAAAGATTTATCTATCAAAATAGCTAAACAAAAACTACCTTTAGTTCTTTGTCGTAGCAAAAGTGGTGGTGCTCATATCTATATATTTCTAAGTGAACCAGTAGCAGCATCAATGTTACAAAGAAAATTAAGACAGATTGCAGCGTCTATAGGTTATGGACAAGCAGAAATATTTCCTAAACAAACACAATTATTATTAGAAAGAGGTGATAGAGGCAGCACGTTAAATATGCCTTATTTTGGTGGAGAAAACTCTACTAGATATGCTTACGGTAAAGACGGAGCAGCATTAACACCGCAAGAATTTTTAGATTATACAAAAAACATTGAATTAAATCCAAGTGCTTTAGAAAAATTAGAAGCTAGTCCTTTAACTGAAACGATGGATTGGTTAGACCAAGCACCTCCTTGTATACAACATTTAGTAGTGCAGGGGTTTCCTAAAGGCTCACGTAACTCGGGATTGTTTAACGTAGGAGTTTTCTTAAGGAAAAAGTTTCCTGATGATTGGGAGAAAAGATTAGAGGATATAAACATAAAATATATGCAACCTCCATTAGGTGCACAAGAAGTTTTAACAGTAGGTAAACAACTACAAAGAAAAGATTATTTTTATAAATGTAATGACCAACCTATAGCAAGTCATTGTAATAGTCCTTTATGTAGAACTCGTAAGTTTGGTATTGGTGCTAACGGTGGCACACCTTTATTTAGTAATCTTACAAAACAAGACAGCGACCCACCTATATGGTTTTTAGATGTAGAAGGGGGTAGACTAGAATTAGAAACAGATGATTTATTAAACCAAAACAGGTTTCAACGAAAGTGTATGGACGCTCTTAATAAAATACCACCCAAAGTAAAAGAAAACGTCTGGAGACAGATAATACAACAATTACTAGACGCAATAACTATAGTAGAAGTGCCTAAAGAAAGTTCTACTGAAGGGCATTTTATGGAGTTATTAGAAGCTTTTTGTACAGAAAGACCTGCTAGAGAAAGAGATGAATTATTATTACATAAACCTTGGACAGATAATGGTAAAACTTATTTTAGGTTATTAGATTTAATGGATTATTTACATAGAAATAATTTTAAAGAATACCAAAGAAATAAACTCACGTCTAAATTAAAACAATTACACGGTGAGCCGTTCTTCTTTAATATAAAAGGCAAAGGTGTGAATGTTTGGCATATAGACGAGTTTAAAGCACAAGATGAACCTCATGATTTACCAGACTTTAACGATAATTTATTATGATTAAATATATACCTAAATATTTTCAACATTGTAAACCAAACATAGAACGTTGGGATAATCCCACAGAAAGAAAGTTTAAAGGCAAAACAGTTAAGGGCAGACCTACAAGAGGTTTTGGTAGTTCTTCATTTAATTATGCAGGTAAAGTATATGAGCCTAGTGTTTGGTCAGATACTATGTATAGTTTTAAACAAGACGTAGAAAAATTAGTATGGGAAAAGTTGGGGGTAGATAAACAATTTACTTTTTGTTTATGTGGGTTATATGGTTTTGATGGTAAAGGTATACCACATCATTCAGATACAGTGCCGACAGAAGACGATTTAGTTGTTTCTATATCATTAGGAGCACCAAGAATATTTATACATAGAACTTATCAAAACCCTATAAAGAAACATACGAATACAAGCGAGATATTTTTGAAAGAAAATTTTGTTATAGATGAAACATATTATTTATTAGAAGATGGAGATGTACTTATTTTCGATGGAAAAAATCAAATGTATTCTACTCATTGTGTACCTGATTTACAAAACGCAGGTGAACGAATTAATTTAACTTTTAGAAGTGGTTTATGACTTTACCTAACCACACACAAGTAATTCTTGGACCTCCTGGAACAGGTAAAACAAGCACCTTACTTGGTCTTATAGAAGACGAATTACAAAACGGCACTAATCCAGAGAGTATAGGGTTTTTTACTTTTACTAAAAAAGCAGTGAACGAAGGTAAAGAAAGAGCGATGAATAAGTTTAGTATAAGTAATAAAGAACTACCTTATTTTAGAACTTTACATTCATTAGCGTTTAGACAACTAGGATTAACTAGAGAAAGCGTAGTAAGTAATTCAGATATAAAAGATTTAAATGAAAAATTAAATTTAAAATTAACTGGAAGAACTACATCAGACGACGGTCATCTATTCGGCATGACCCATGATGATAGATTAGCTTTTATAGAAAACCTTGCTAGGATGAGAGATATATCTTTAAAAGAACAATGGCATCAAGTAGAAGATGCTGTAGGTTGGTTTGAACTAGAACGTTTTGCTAGAGGGTTGCATTTGTTTAAAGAAGATAGACTTTTAGTAGATTATACCGATATGTTACAAAAGTTCCTAACAGAAGGAGATGTTCCAAAACTAGACGTTATGTTTGTAGACGAAGCACAAGATTTATCTCCTCTACAGTGGGCGGTGGTGCGTAAACTCGCAGATAAAGCAAAAAAGATATACGTTGCAGGAGACGATGACCAAGCTATTTATAAGTGGGCAGGAGCAGACGTTGATTATTTAATAGAAAATTCTAAAAACGCTATGGTTTTAAAACAGTCTTATAGAGTGCCTTCAGCTGTTCATAAAGTAGCAAAACAATGTATAGGTCAAGTTAGGTCTAGAATTTATAAAGAATGGACACCTAGAAAAGAAGAAGGATTAGTTAGGTGGGAACCAAATATAGAATTAGTTAATATGGAAAAAGGTGATTGGTTAGTATTAGCAAGAACTAATTATTTATTAGAAGATGTTGATGATTACTGTAGGAACGAAGGTTGGTTTTTTGAAGTAAAAGGCAGACCAAGTATTCCAGAATCTAAAATAAGAGCAGTTCTTTATTGGGAAAAACTGCGTAAAGGTGAAAGTATTTCTTTAAACGAATGTGCCAATATATTGAAGTTTGTAAAAGTTTCTGATTATAAAAAACTAGATATGTTAGATAGTAATATAACTCTACAATACGAGGATTTAAAAAGTCATTTTTCTGACTTACCTGACGGTAAATGGTTTGATGTTTTTACGTTATTAAGTCCTAAAGAAGTAAGTTATATAAGAGCTATGTTACGTAGAGGAGAAAAGATAACTAAACAACCACGTATACGATTATCAACTATTCATGCTGCTAAAGGAGGCGAAGCTACCAACGTAGTTTTGTTAACAGATATTACAACTAGAGTTTATAAAAATTATCAACAAAACCCTGATGATGAAAACAGGGTATTTTATGTAGGGGTAACTAGAACAAAAGAAAATCTATATTTAATAGAGCCTAAAACAACACGCTGCTATCAGTTGTAAAAGTCCTTTACTTTGAATATAATTGTAAAGTATATTATTTAGGCATTAAGAAAGGAGAAACAATGAACATATTTTATGTACACAAAGACCCAGCACACGCTGCAATTTGTTTACCCGATAAACTAGTAGTAAAAATGCCACTAGAAACAGCACAGATGTTAAGCACGGCACACAGAGTTCATTCGGGAGACGAATATTGTGATATAAACGGTATTTATAAAACAGCTTATAAAAACCACCCATGCACGATATGGGCTAGAGAAACAAGTCAAAATTATTTATGGTTATATTATCATTTCTTTGCTTTATGTAAAGAATATCAGACTAGATATGATAAAGAACATTTAAGTTATATAAAACTTAATGACGCATTATCTACTCTACCTATAGGCATTCCTGAAGCGGGGTTAACTCCCATGCCACAAGCTATGCCTGATGAATATAAAAATGAAGACCCTGTAAAAGCGTACAGGGATTATGTTATACATGAAAAACATTACGCTCAATGGAATAAAAATAGAGAACAGCCAACTTGGTGGAGGTAAATTATGTCATCTATTAGAAAGAAACTACTCGTTAATGAAAACGATAGTAAAAATACAAGAATGGATATAGCTAGTGCGGGTGTATTAGCTAATTGGCGACCAGACGAGATAGCTCATATGAGTCGTTTTGATAAAATAGCTTCTATGTGTATAGCAGAAGCTAAACGGTTAGACAGACCATTAGATACTTTTGAAGTAGGTTGTGGTGAGTGTTGGACTTTACGAAACTTATATAAAGCTTATGTAGTTAAAAAGTCAGATATTATAAGGTCGTATTATGGTTACGATATTGACCCTGCATGCGAAATGGAAAACCCTTTTTGGTCTAATGCAGGTAATCCTTTAAAAGATTCTACATGGTTTCAAAACTTCAACGGTGAAATAAGAATACAAGATTTAACAACTAACCCTGTATTCGATTTAGAAGATGAAAGTATAGACTTTTTCTGGACTACTGAAGTTATTGAACATATGGGTAGACAGTTTATTTCTGCATGGCTAGACGATGCTGCTAGAGTTATGCGACCGAATGGATTAGCTTTTGTGTCTACACCTAACCACGACGGCTCTAACGATAAACTTCCTGAAGACCACGTATATGAATGGGGTTTTCAAGAACTGAAAGAAGAACTAGAAAGAAACTTTGAGATAGTAGATGTTACAGGAACGTTTATCCAATTACCTAATTTAAAGAAAGCTATGAAAGAGCCTAGTGTTGGATGGACTCCTGAACAGTTTAAGAAACTAGAAAATAGATACGGCAGACAATTTTTAAGAGTTGTTGCGGCTACATTCTATCCTGAAGTTGCTAATAATTGTTCTTGGGTATTAAGGAAAAAGTAATGGGTAGAAAAGTAAGAGAATCTGAATATTGGAAAGGTTTACAAAATGTTAGACAAAGCAACGCTGTACCTAATTCTGATTTGACTCCTAAAAAACCTGCAAATAGAAAACAGCGAAGAGCAGAAGCAAAACTTAGAAGGAAAAAGTAATGTTTATTCAAGAAGAATTGAATCGTTATTGTTATTGGCAAATAGAACGTGAAAACATTCGTTTGCAAAAAGAGGTGTCTCAACTCCCACCACCTTGGACAAATGATTCAATTCTTCAAGAATATAAATTCTGTCAAGTATTTAGGGAGGATGACAGAACAACTAGGTGGTTTAGAGAACATATAAGAGAGCCTATGAAAAACTCTCCAGACGTTTTTATGGCTACTGTTATTTTTAGGTGGTTTAATTGGATTCCAACAGGTAGAACGTTAATAGAACACGGGTTACTAAAACGTTGGGATAGGAAAAAAGCTATAGAAGAAATAACTAAACAACCTAAATGGATAACAGGAGCATACATAATTAAAACACCTAACGGTATGGATAAAGTTACAGGAGTAGCTGAATGTATATCACATATGTGGCAAGACCGAGAATATCTAGCAAAAGAAATCATTAAAACTAAATCTTTAGAAGATACGTGGACTTTACTTAGAGATTATCCATACATGGGACCGTTTATGGCTTACGAGGTGGTTACTGATTTAAGGCATACCTATCTATTAGAAAACGCAGAAGACGTGCTTACGTGGGCTAACGCAGGTCCAGGAGCTATGCGAGGGTTAAATAGATTAACAGGTAGAGAACTAGGTTATTCTAAACGTAGTCATGATTGGGTAGGGGAGATGCAAGAATTATATAAAATAGTTCAAACTAGACTTCCTGCACATATTTTACAAAGAAACGATATGCGTTATGAGATGAGAGAAATAGAAGGGGGGCTTTGTGAATTCGATAAGTATTCTAGAATAGTTAAAGGAGAAGGAAGAACAAGGTCTATATATAAAGAAAACAATCTACCTATGGTAGAGGATTTAATAAATGGAGAAAGCAAATATGGGTAAAGTAAACGATTATTCAGTACAACTTATAGAAGATTGGGGGGACTCGGTTGATATATACTACACTCAGTTTTTAGAGGTAGCTTTCTTTTTAAAAGTATCAGCAACAAGAGAAATGGCTGTAGCTTTTATTAAAAGAAAACTTCCTGCATTAAATGAGTCAGAAATAAACTTTTTAATAGAGGAGATAGTAGAAGGCTATCAATCGACATTATGAAGGTTATAAACGCAAGAAATGTAAACGATGCTCTACTTTTAGGTATCGATTTATTCAACGAGGAGTTTAATTATAGGGTGCAAGAAAGCCGTAATGGTACTACTTACGAAGCATTAGAACCAGTAACAACGGTGTATCGTAATCCTTGTGAAAGGGTGTGTTTAATAGAAGAAAGAGATGCAAACCCTTTTTTCCATTTTATAGAAAGTATGTGGATGTTAGCAGGTCGTAAAGATTTAAAACCATTAACTTATTATGTATCTAGTATGAAAAATTTTTCAGATGACGGAGAAACTCTATGGGGGGCTTATGGTCATAGGTGGAAAGAATATTTTCTTAAAAACCAATTAGATATTATTATTAAAATGTTACAGAAAAATCCTGAAGATAGACGTGCCGTATTACAAATGTGGGATGCTCTACATGATTTAGATAAACAAGGCAAAGATGTTCCTTGTAATACTAATATCTATTTTAAAATACGAGATAACAAATTAAATATGACAGTATGTAATAGGTCTAACGATATGTTATGGGGGGCTTATGGTGCAAATGTTGTACATATGTCTATATTACAAGAATACATGGCTCATAGATTAGAACTAGATGTCGGCACTTATAGACAAGTTAGCGACAGTTTTCATATTTATTTAAACCCTGTTTGGGAGAAGGTAAAAGATTTGTATATTGATGTTTATACCCATAGAGATATAAAAAATCTGTATGATACTTTAGACGATTATAAACCTGTGCCTTTATTTATAGACCATACAACATTGGATTGGGAATTAAATAGATTTTTTAATTATCATCCTGCAGATTTAGAAACATCGAATAATTGGGAAAACCCTTGTATGAGAGATGTAGCAGTGCCTATGGCAATAGCATACTCTAAATATAAAGCTAACCAATTCGATGAAGCATATGAAATATGCGAAAAAATAGTTCCAGCAGATTGGAAAACCGCTTGCCTCAGTTGGCTCCGCACACGAGAAGAGCGTAAAAATAACCTAGCGGAAAAAGGAGAATAATATGAGTGCAGATTTCGATAAAATGAGAGAAATCGCTCAACAAGACCTCCATGCCTTAAAAAGAGCTGAAGAATCTTACGGAGACTCTTGGAAAAGACGTGGCGGTGTTGGTGCTTTTATGATGCTCGCACGTAAGTTTGATAGAGTAGAACACCAGTCTGAAAAGCACGGGTGGGATGTTTTTGAAGCAGGTGCGGTATATAGTGGTGAGGCAGGTCTACTAGATGATGTACGAGATTTACGTAGATATCTATTACTTGTTGAACAAGAAATACTTTTACAAACTGAAAACACAACTGAGGTTGTAAAAGTAGATAATAATGATGATTATGTAGGTTCTGATACCTACGAGGAGGAATAATGGCGTTTTGGAATAAAGTAAAAAGTTTTTTAGGAATATATGTCGCACCAGTCGATGAAGTAACTAAGGCTAAAGTTATCAAAAAAGCAGTTAAAGAAGCAACTGTTGAATTAGATAAATTTGAAGGACTTGTTGTTGAAAACGTTAAGCGTGCAAGAACTAAAAAAGGAACTTATAAAGCTGACGATAAATCTACCCCCAACATTAACGAAGCATGGGTTGGTGGAAAAGCACCTAAAAAGAAATCTAAAAAATAGTGATACAACAACAACCTTTTTCTTTTTTTGCTCCTAAGAGTTCTTGGTCTACTCCAGATGTTTTCCCTCAGTTTTCTGAGACAGAGACAGTGGCGATAGATTTAGAAACCTATGACCCTTACCTCACGACTTGTGGTCCAGGATGGGCTACAGGTCGGGGTCATGTGGTAGGTGTAGGCGTAGCGACAAAAACATGGAAAGGTTATTTTCCTATTCGACATAAAGGCGGTGGCAACTTAGATGAATCTATGGTATTGAGGTGGTTAACTAATCTACTCAACTCTACTAAAAGAGATGTTATATTTCATAACGCACTCTACGATGTAGGTTGGTTGAGAAGAGAAGGTATTACAGTGAAAGGTAATATACTCGATACTATTGTTGCTGCTCCTTTAATAAACGAAAATATGTTTTCTTACTCACTAGATAATCTAGGCAGTTTTTATTGTGATGAGAAGAAAGATGAGTCTTTATTACAAGACGCAGCACTTGCTTATGGTGTAAATCCTAAATCAGAGATGTATAAGTTACATGCAAAATATGTTGGACCTTATGGTGAACAAGACGCAGCACTTACATTAAAGTTATGGAATAAACTTAAAATAGAAATAGCTGAGCAAGGGTTAGAAAACATTCTTCAAATGGAATCTAAATTAATTCCTCTACTATTAGAAATGAGATGGAGAGGAGTTAGAGTAGACGAAGAAAAAGCAGAGGAAGTTAGCAAACAATTATCTATTGAAGAACAAAAAATACAGGTAGAGATAAAGCGTAAGTATGGCAGTGATGTAAACTTATGGGCTAATGCTTCTCTACAAAATATTTTCGATAAGAATAATTTATGGTACCCACGTACAGAAAAAGGCATGGCTAGTTTCCAAAAAGATTGGTTAGAAGGACATGAACATGAGCTTCCTCAATTAATTGTCAGAGCGAGAAAACTTAATAAAGCTAGGACTACGTTTATTGATAAGATGATTATGGAACATGCTTTTAACGGCAGGATTCATGCTGAAGCTCACCCTATGCGTAATGATAGAGGTGGCACGGTCAGTGGTAGGTTTAGTTATAGCAACCCTAATCTACAACAAGTTCCTGCTCGTGACCCAGAAATAGGTAATTTGATACGTTCATTATTTATTCCTGAAGAAGGGTGTCAGTGGGGAGTGTTTGATTACTCACAACAAGAACCTAGACTTACAGTGCATTACGCTAACCAAATGAATTTAACAGGAGCAAAAGATGCAGTATCTTTATATACTGATGATAACGCAGACTTTCACCAAATTGTTGCTGATATGGCGAACATTCCTCGTAAACAAGCTAAAACTATCAATTTAGGTTTAAGTTATGGTATGGGGAAAATTAAACTTATTAATGAACTCGGGTTAGACGATACTGAAGCAGAAAAATTGTTTCAACAATATCATGCTAAAGTTCCTTTTATTCGAGCTCTACAAGACCAATGTGCAAGGGTGGCTATGGAACGTGGCTACATTAAGACATTTGCAGGTAGGCGTTGCCGTTTCAATCTATGGGAAAGTAGATATGAACGCACTCTACCCCTGCCTTTAGAAGAGGCGAAAGAAAAATATGGCGAAGACTTGAAAAGGTCTTATACTTACAAAGCTCTAAATCGTTTAATACAGGGCTCAGCTGCTGACATGACCAAGTTAGCAATGATAGGTCTATGGGAGGAAGGAATAGTTCCTCACTTACAAGTACACGATGAAGTAGATATCTCAATAGAGAACACAGAACAAGCTAACACAGTAACAAGAATAATGGAGAACTGTGTCGAACTTGCTGTTCCCCTATTAGTTGATACGGAATTAGGCGAGTCATGGGGCGAAACAAAGGAAATAAAAAGATGAAAGGTATCTCTCAATTAAAAGCAAAAGAAAACTCCATTAAATATAAAGGTATGTTTGAAAAATGGAACAACTCTACTACCACACTAGAAGAATTAGGTAAAGAATACGATATTACTAAACAAAGAGTATGGCAAATAATAACAAGATGTAAATTAGGTGATGGTGATTATTACGACGGAGTGCAAGTTGCACGTAATAAATGGTCAGAACTTAATTCACTCTACTCAGATTTTGATGACATTTTACCTGCTTATAACGACTGGTTATCTAAACAAGGTATTAAAACTGCTAAAAATAACCAATCAGTAGTTCCACATAGCGGATGGGACTGGAAATACTAAAAAAGTAGCTTATTCTAAAAAATCGGTCTCACCAGACGCCACCTAAGGCGTTTTGACGAGGTAGTTAAGGACTTAGCCTTAGACGGTATAATCAAAGCTTATATCGTCTTAGGATTAGTTAGACCTTGTTTTGCTCTTGTTACTGCTTTACTTTGGCGTTTTTCTCGCTTAACCTATTAGTATGTCTAAAAAAGATAATTTAAGATTACAAATAAACGAGGATTCACAACTTGAACCCATGTTATGTAGCATAGTATCTTGTGATAACCCACTTACAGGGCAAAGACGTAAATATTGTAGTGAAACTTGCAGAGCTAAAGCAACGATAGCAAAAGCTAATAAAGAAAGAAAAGGGGTTTATTCTGCACTTGGTGAAAATAGTGGACCTCGTAGCATGATTAGTAAAAGTTCTA
>CEQN01068699.1_pt1 | contig 20287 bp, 14 predicted proteins | sample 427011 | NCBI WGS metagenome assembly CEQN01 (sample SAMEA2621277, study PRJEB7988) | marine metagenome | biome: marine biome (ENVO:00000447); feature: deep chlorophyll maximum layer (ENVO:xxxxxxxx); material: "saline water (ENVO:00002010), including plankton (ENVO:xxxxxxxx)" | depth 120 m
AGAGCCAGAACCAGAACCTGAACCAGAGCCAGAGCCAGAGCCAGAACCAGAACCGGAACCCGAGCCCGAACCCGAAGTTCAGCTAAATTTTACTCAATATCCTTCTACAGATAAAATTGTACCAGGATTATATTTTGAATATATACCGATTGTTCGTGATTCACTTGGAAACATTATTACAAATCCACCTAATGGAACTATAGAAATTACGTATCCTGTAAGCGGACAAGATGGTGTAGTAAGAGGAATAGAAACTAATACAGAGAATGGATATCTTGAAGGCTCTGAGAAATTAATAGATAATGGAGATGGTACTTATTCACCACAATCTTTTCAAAGTGAAGGCATTACTACGAATGGTAGTAATTACAGTGATCCTAATGGGCATGCAACTAATGAAGAAACGTGGATTACTAATCCCAATAATTATACCACACATCCAATACCTTGGATGTTATGGGATGGCTCAAAATTATATGGATGGCCACAAGAAATAGACCAAAATCAAAATTTCACAGTAGATTTCAAAATTACAGACCCGACTTTTACGAACACAGATCGTCCTGGACAAGAAGAAAGAACTATAAGTTTTGTTATTAAGACGGATTATGCAGAGCCAGAACCGGAACCCGAACCTGAGCCCGAGCCAGAACCGGAACCGGAACCTGAGCCAGAACCTGAGCCAGAGCCAGAACCAGAGCCAGAACCAGAACCTGAGCCAGAACCCGAACCCGAGCCAGAACCTGAGCCAGAACCAGAACCTGAGCCTGAACCTGAACCAGAACCGGAACCTGAGCCAGAACCAGAACCTGAGCCAGAGCCAGAACCTGAACCTGAGCCAGAACCAGAACCTGAAGTAGAATCTATAACCTCATTGCCACAAGGTGTATTAATAAATCTTGTTCTAGATACTTCTCCTGGGCTAAAGAGGTATAAATTTACATTAGATTCAAATAATTACGAATATACTATAAGTGATAAAATAGGTCTAAATATCGGTTTAGGGGGTAACAAAGGAGTATATCAATTTAATGTTACATCATCACTCCCTATAAATTTTGGAAATGGAGACATAGTAGTTTTTTATGCAGATAATCAGACTGTCCACACGGGCATCACATATTATTATGGCAATGTTATCATTAAGGTAGGTAATAATTGGAATGTCTCAAGCATAACATCGTCTGCAAATAATTTTGATTCTAATTATTATCAAAATATACTACATTATCATGTAAGTTCTCCACAGAGTGCAGGCGATACTACACCACCAACAGTAACCCCGAATCCACAAAGCGCTAACAACCAGCCAGACCCCGCAGAAATTATCGATAATAAGAACTATAAGCAAGTATATATAACATCTCCAAGCGTAAGTGGCGAAAATGTACCAATGTCTACAATTAATTATAGCTATTACAATGCGGCAGAACAACGTATTGAAACCGGCACCGTTGACTCAAATACCTACTTAAATAATCAAGGTTTCAATATAATTTGTGAAACAATAGCGAATGATAGTAGGCCAAATAAAATAACGTGGATTGCAGAAGATGCTTTTGAAAATTCTACAGAAAATACAGTACAACAAGTGATAAGAGTTATAGATAAGTGGCCATCTCTAATTACTTTACAGAATAATACTGTTTCTGATACCGAAACTTTATATGTTGATAATCCAGGTACTACTACACAAAAATCAATAGCGGCTAATCTTCACGTACAAAGTATAATAGATAACGTTGGAAGTCTTAATGGCGATGGCAGCGTTGAAAGAAACATGGATACAATTTATTGGGAGATATACGGTTCTTCGGGTGCGAATTATAATACAAAATATTCTAATGATTATAGCAGTGCTGGTCCTTTAGATAGTGTGAATGTGGTACATACGTATGACTATAATAAAAGACCTTACAAAATAAGGTGGTATGCATCTGATGCAACTGGAACAAATTTAACTAATGAAACAAACAACATTAATATTGGTACTACTTTAATAAGAGAGACATTTATTAATTTAAAAGATGGTTGGCCACCGCAGATTAATATGAAAAGTCCCGCAGATTTCACATTGTATGTGACAGATAGTTTGAATTATAAATCATATAGTTTTCCTGTAACTAGTTTCATAAATTCTGTATCTGATGATATAAGTGGAAGTGTATGGTTATCTTGGAAAGTATTTAAAACTATAAATGGCACTGTCAAGACTGAAATTTCCGGACTTAACAGTTCTGGAGTAAACAATTGGTCAAATGCTTTTATCCAAGCATATAATTGGAAGATATCAGAACAGCCTTATATTATTGAATGGGATGCAAGAGATGATGCTAATAATTACTTAAGAACTGGCGGCCCTACGTATATCAATGGTGTAAGAGCTGGAAAAGATACAAATAAGATTTCAACTATATACGTGAATGATAATTCCGGCCCTATTATTGGAAATGTTGTGAATCCGAGCTCCAGTGCTTTAGCAATGCCTTCAGGTACAGATGTAAAAGTTGTTACATTTAATTTAACAGCTCCAAGCGTTAGTGATAATTATAATACAGTCAGTGACAATCCAACAACACTAAAACTTAGATGGAAAATTACGAAGGCTAGTGGGGGAATACCAACCGCATCATCTCCATACAGATGCGGGAGTTGGAATGAAGAAGGAAGTTTTGCAATAGGACAGAATCAATATAATGGATGGTTATCCTCTTCCGGAGTTATGAACAACGTAAAGTTACATTTTATTGATTCACCTTTAAAAATACAATGGTTTGCGCAAGATGAAGCGGGAAATGACCAAGTAACTATAAAGGAACAAACTATTACTATTACGGATAATCATGCCCCTGTATTTATCGACCCACCGACTGGTGGGTGGACCAGTAATTACAGCATTACTAACAATAGTACCTATACGAATATATCCATCAATGCTCCAACTCATTCTGATAACATAGACTCAACAAAAAACGTACTTCAGTATAAAACTCAGACTAACGGCTCATGGACTAGCTATACTTCAGTTCCTAGTAATAATCTGATTAGTGTACGTTTTTATGGCGACAATCTTGTAGGTCCTAATGGTGTGACAAGAGAGGTAAAGTGGAAGGTAACTGATGCAGGAGGAAGATACCTAGAACGGATTCAATCATTAAATATCATAGATAACTATGGTCCTAGATTTTTAAATCAAGACCAAAATGGAACAAATACCATTAATGTAATAGTAAGTGGAGGTAGCAGTACAATAAATGTTAATGTATCTGTACCATGGATAATGGATAATTTAGATGGATATCTGAGTTCAGTAAGTTATGAAGTTCTAAATTCATCAGGCAATTCAATAAAAAGTGGTTCATTCGCCACATATGGAAATGGAAGCGCTGGTCAATTTAGAACCGATACTATAACCAGTCTAGAAGTAGGTAATTATACAGTAAGATGGACTGCAGCAGATAGTGCTGGTAATACAAATAGAAATACTTATACAACTACACTTTCTGTTATTGATAACGTTGCCCCAATTCTAACATTTTCCGGAACTTACTCAAAGACAATGCAAAATGGTGATTTGAATATAGGTCAAAAAACTATAACTCATGTTATTAACAAACCTTCAGAGGTTTCAGATGTAGGAAGTGGTATCGACGCTAGTGAGAATCTATGTACATTTACACATGATGGAGCCAATATATCAAATACATGGAATACTAATGGAATTAATGTTGATTTCACCGGTGGTTTCAGATTTGGAACAACAACAATAACATGGAAAATTGAAGATAATGAAGGTAATGAGACGGAAGCATCAGTAGATGTTATATCAGATTTTGGTTGGTTAACTGAATCGAGAGTAAATACTGCTGTAGAAAATGCCCCTACTGCATATAGTTCCAGTTTATATAATTTGTTTGATGGAAGTGGTAATACCACTAAAAAATTTCCTGAGCGTTCGTATGGTCAAGGTTCCTCAGATTCGGGTAGTCCAATGTATCCATTTTCGGCGAGTCCTTCAAGTTATGTAAAAATAGGAGCATGGACTGGGACTTTAACTCTAAAAGGAGAATGGATTCAATTCAATAAATTCCATAATAATACTTGGTGGACTAGTGATTCTGGTTCTAGAACAAATTATGGAAGAAGTATTCGATTATGGTCCGATAATCGTGGAAGTGAAACTGCGCCACAGCTTCCACATACAGTAGCGGTTATAGGAAGTAATTCTAATGATTACGGTTATGGAACAACAGACACTGTATTACTTACTCGAATTTCAGGTATGGTGTGGAATGATCATGGAAGTAATAATTCATTTTATGGCAGATATTATTCACCATCAATTAATTTAGGAAGTAGCAGAGAGTTTGATTATTATAGAATTGTTTTTGAAAAGATACACGGTGGTTCGAGCCAAGATTCATCAAGAACTGTTCAACTTTCTTATATTCAATATGTATCCGATAATGATTCGGATTATCTAACTGTATCAGGAATTGAATCAGATTCAACTCGGCCAGAAAATATTGTTTCTAATAATTCACAAAAATGGGCAACAAAAGCCTATGTTGATGAGAGTTTTCCACAGAATTGTCCTTATAATTCTAGTGGTTCAATAAATTCAACAGTAAATGGTGCATCTGCGCCAGAATATTCTTTCATCTCATATATTGGAACTACATCATATAAGGGACATTGGTTACAAATAAATACTTCGAGTAACGGTAAAAGTTTACAAAATGGAAGTATTGAAGATACAAATTGGAAAAGTTTTGGATTCAAATGTCAACAAGCCTTTAGATTCAAAAAAATTGCAATTATCGGTTCTAATACAAATAATATCGGTAAAAAGAGCAATAATCTTACTGTAGCAAACAATCTTGTATATGAAACACTAAGCGGTGTAAATGAGCACTCTAATTTTGATCCTATTGATGTTCAGCTTGGCAATCATCCACATCTACGAGTTGCCATAAGTAATACAGGATATACATTTTATAGAATTGTATTTTTAGAGCTATATCAAACATCTCAAATTAAAATAAGATATTTGAGATTGATTCCAAACACCACCCCCAGTATGACTTTTTCAGGTACTAGCGGTGCGAGCACTATATATATTACTTCTGGTTCACAAGGTTGGACCAGTTCTGGAACAGTTAATATTTATCCCCCTAATGCAACAGACCCAGCCGGGTTTTTTGAAGGAGTAAGCAGAATATTTTATCAAATTACTCCTGCGAGTGGTTCTAATCCGGATAGTGATGATGGAAGGTACCTTACTGCTGGGTCAAGTGATAAAATTACTCTAAATGTGACGAATAGTTACACACAATATGTAATTACATGGACTTGTTCAAATATGGTAAATAGTACAAGTCTAACAACAACTGTAAACATTACATGGGCTCAATTAGATGCGGACGATTGGGGATGGTTAAAAGGTAGTTCTGCTTCTGTAAGAGAGAGATTTGGTAACAATACAAGTCTTTATAGGGAATCTGGTATTATTTCTCCGGGTCAGACGTTCTTAAATAGAGGTACATTCGATAGTATAGTTGGTGGCAATAATGGACGGAACGGAGGAGCAGACCCGATTAAATTTACTATTGGTGTAATTATATATAATTTTAACATAAATACTTTCGACAATGGTCCCAACGGTGATGGGCGTCATTTAATAGACATAAGTGATCACACTTGGAAATATAAATTTGGACACAGTCTTCGGTTTAAGTTGTCAAATTATGGTGGACATAACTATGCAACTATTACGGTTTGGTGGCAATATAAGCAGCGCCATTATTTCGATTTTAGAATAGGTTGGGGTGGTGCCGGTCAATCAAGTGGTTATGATTGGAAAATTATATATGTATCTAATTCGTCTAATGGCGGTAGAAGATGTGCCGGACGGGTTCAAGTTTCTTACAGACAACACAATACCAATAATAGTTGGACATCTGTCAACTGCGCGAATCCAGGTGGTTATACACCTTATCAAAGTGATACTTGGTCGACGGGTGATACGAGTGGAGGGAGCTCTGGTTCAAGCAGCAGCTCAAGATATCCGAGCAGCAGACCTAGTCGGGGTGAGAGTGGGCAAAGACTTCATGATCATGATGGTCTAATCATTGGGGGGGCGCCATCGAGCGCTGATTCAAATAGAAGATTTAATCACACAATGCGATGTATGGTTCTTAGAGATAGTAGTTGGCCGTCGACTGATTAAAGTTCCAGCTTTGTGTAAGTGCAGTACAGTTCCAAAATTTTTTAGCCTGTATATGAACTTTTGGATGAAAGATGATAACTATGAATAGTTTTCGAATATATTTTGTAATAATAATATGAGTTTCTTTAACTATATAGAATTAAGTAAGAGTGTAAATGAAATATTTCCGCAATGGAACTCAGATACTATGACAGATGCTATAAGAATACAGCTAATACTGGATGGAACTAAAAATAGACCTGGAGATAGAAACACATTAAGTTCTTTTTTAAGAAATGGGACACCACTTCCAACATTTTCAGATGACGTATCTGCAGGTGATTACAATTATATTCGGTTAAATCGAGAAAATGTATACAAAGATTATACTAATTGGAATGAACCAAGCGTTTCAGATAGTCTCCGAGGATATTTAATATTAAGTGGGGACAGAAATGCTTTGTCTCAATTATTACAAACAAGTATAACACATAAAAATAACGATTATGAAAGCTTAAAATTTCGATTATTACCAAAAGTCTCGAATGTTATACCTGGTTACGATAAATATTATCAAAGAGGATTACACGATACATCATTGAATTCAAGTGTATATTTTCGAGTAAAGCCAAATATTGATTCTAATTCAGATGATAGTAAATCACAAGATATATCATTGGTAATGCTTGGTTCAAACAAAATAAAATTAAGCCCCGAAAAAACGGATAAAACTATATTATCGAAAGATACAAATAGCTATGTATGTAGTTTATTTGATATTAGAAAAACATCTTCGGGAAAGAGTAAGAAAGCAAAAAGATATGTATTAATGACTGATGGATTTTACAGTAGTAGCCGTAGAAAAAGAGAGTATATTGATGGAAAAATAGAGAATCATTTTATTATTCGATTTCAACAAAATGAAACTGGAGAGCATTTTATTCAAGTAAAGGCAGTAGATGATAGGTTCAAAGATAAATTTATAGAGAATTTGTATTTTACAATAAATAGTAAAGCATATAAAATACTGAATAACTTAAATTATAGTAATGATGATTTATTCAAAGGGAATGTGTGTATAAATTTAATTAATGAAGATTATAATGAAACAGGAATGCAAGTATATCGATGGATGACTAATGAAACGAATATAGATTTATATAAATTTACATTCAATAAGACTGGTAGTGAATTTGTAAATATTGTGAAATATTCAAAAGAAGAAGCAGAAGAAGCAGAAGAAGCAGAAGAAGAGGAAAATAGAATGGATGTTAAATTGGGTACTGGAGATATGTTTATCAATAAATATATTTCTGGCCACAAGAATATAGGTAGGACAAATCTCTATGTTGCCAGATTGATAAATCGTGATAACAAGAGTTTCTTTATCTTTAAAGATGGATATAATAATAGTGGTTTGATATCCGAAAAAAAAATACCATATCGGACTGGAGAACTGGAATCAGCAATTTCAATAAAAATAGAGGATGAATCAATACAAATACGTACTACTATGTTTGAGTTTTTTGACACATATATCGATACTTTGTTTTTTACATTAACTGAAGAAATGGAAACAATATTAAATTCATCAAATCAAATTGAAGATAATATGCCGTTTTTTAGTACGGGTAGTGTATCGATAAAGTTGATTAGTGATGTTTTTCCTCCAGTTTATAAGTGGCAAAGCACTCAAACAAACAAGGATTTGTATGCATATAGTGTAAATATATTGACAAATAGATTTAGAAAAATAATATCTTTAGATTGATAATTTTCTAATATACTTATTGCCAAATCTAACTTTTTTAGGTTTTTTATATGAAGGCGGTTTTCTCTTGTTTTTGTTTTTGGCTTTTGAAATGGCAATACGTCTTCTAATATCCGGATAAAATTTTTCGACATATATAAGTTTCTTTTTTGGTAAAGTATGTAATATATTATATTTTGACCTGTATTCTACTTCACATATGGCATTCACGTGTAAGAACTCTTGACTTATTGTATTAACATCTTTTTGTAGGTCTTCAATTGCTTTTTTAATCACATTTATTGGGTTTAATAGACGTGAAACATTGTTCTTGTCTAATATAGGAAATTGTCTTGGATATAATGCCGAAAATGTTGGTAATGTTTTTTTCCATTTGATACAGGCTTTAAAGGTGTTTGTAAAGCGTATTTGTTTGGTTTGATATTCGACAACAAGGTCCCAATATTTAGATATTAGATTCATTATATCAGGAGTGAGTGTATTTTTGCGGGTTAATACTTTATTTTCTGTTTTAGAACGCCTTCTTGTTTTCATATCTATTTTAACTTATAAATTAGGAACAGGTGATTATTTCTAATATTTTATCACAAAAAATTATTCAATTACTTTGGTTCACAGCGTTCTTCGGCAGCTTTGAGTCTTACTCGTAAATTATTTTGAGTTTGATCATGGTATTTTTCTACTTTTTTATTAAGTCTTGCAATCTTCATTGAAATATCTGCAATAAATACGAAGAAAAACCAAGCAAGAAGTATTACAGCGGATAAAAAGTATTTTATCATGTCCTTATTAAGATTTTCCTTATCAATGTATTGGAGTGCAACAGCAATTCCAACAAGAATAGCAACAGTAACAAAAGTAACAATAAGTTTTTGTTGAACGTTCATTACATTAACATATATTTTTATAAATCTCTCTTTTGATTTTCATAATAGGATTGTGGAATTTGTTTAATTTTGAAAGTGATTCGATGGTATTTTGTGAATCCATGTTTCAATATTCCTTCAATATGAGCTTTTGTTCCATACCCCATATTCTTTCTTAAATTATATCTTTCATGCAATTCAGGTTCATTATCACATAATAGTTCGATATATTCATCGTGTGCAACCTTTGCAATTATACTTGCCATTCCGATACATATATGAGTGTCATCACCTTTAATAAAACATTCGTGTGGAACAAAATCATCATTATTGCAATATGGTTCAAATCGATTACCATCGACATAAATTGTATCAAATGGTTTATCAATAGAATCAAGAGCTCTATGAAAACCAATCATTGTTGCTTTCAGAATATTATACTTATCTATTTCTTCTGGGGTCGCAGAACTAATCGCCCATGCTACAGCCTTTTCTTTTATCCATTCTGATAATATTTTTCTTTTTTTAGCAGAAATCTTTTTTGAGTCCCATGATTTTGGAATAGAACAAGGGGGGTCCAATGGAACATTATCATCCCATATTACTGCTCCACAAAATACAGAACCAAAAAACGGTCCCCTACCAACCTCATCTAAACCAACACACACCATATTTATTGTATTAAATAGAAATATTTAAGTGAATATATTTTAAAAACTATCATTAGGAATATGATATAAGTCCATTGGGTCAAGTTCGTCCTCTTCTTCAGATTCTTCTTCAATTTTCTCTTCAATATTTAATTCACAACTTTCTTCAAACAAATTCATCATTTTAACTACAAAGTTTTCATATCCGGTATGATGACGCATTAGCAAGGGATATTTCAATAATAGAGTATCATTCACAAAATCATTACACATATCTTGTAATTCTGGCAATAAATTTGTTATTACAGAATTAGTCACATTTTTCTTGTAACTCTCTTCCTCTGTTTCAACATAAGGTGTCTCTTTCTTTTCTTCTACACTAATTTCCACAATTGGTGCACCCTTCTGTTTTAAAGCTTTTAGAAAATCCATAATTAGTGGTAATTAATGATTATTTGTTAAAAACTACTTATTTCATTTTCATATATTTCAAGTATGTTTTGAACAAATTCACTTCTTTTTACATCTTTAATATCAAACTCTACTATACCAATCTTATTGTTATACATTTCATATAAGTTTTCATAATGCTTCTTTATCATATTTATAAAATTTTTTAGTCCATTATCTTGTATTTTTAGGTCACATTGACCTATATCACCATTAACAACTATCTTAGAGTTTTCACCCATTCTCGTTAATATCATTTTCATTTGAGTTGGGCTACTATTTTGCATTTCATCCGCAATTACAAATGTATCTGAAAATGTTCTTCCTCTCATAAATCCTATTGGAACTATTTCTATTTTACCACATTTTAACAATGAATTCAGTTCACTTTTTGATTTTTCATCAATAAAAATATCATATAAGGGTTGAATCCAAGGATTCATCTTTTCATCTATTGTACCTGGTAAAAATCCTAAGTTCTCATCTTCAACAGGTACAACTGGTCGTGTTAATACTATTTTTTTAATATGGTTTGATTTTAATTCTTCTATCGCTACTTTACAAGCAAGCCAACTTTTTCCTGTTCCGGCTGGCCCATGAGCTACTACTAAGTTAATATTCCTATCCTCTAATAACTGAGTATATTTCTTCTGCTTAGGAGTAGGTGTTTTTAAACCTAAACTATTAGACAGATGAAATAAAAAGAAGTATTTCAAAATCAACATAGTTATTCTTACCAACTTTTAAATTTTAGATATAGTATTGTTGATTAGAATAATCAGCAAAATCAAATTGAACAGTCTTCCACTCTTCTATCATATCATATGTATTCATCATAAATGGCATTGGTGAAATAGGATAAATTACGTTTATCTTATTCATATTCGTTAAACATGCCGCACAATTATTACCATTAATATTCATTAAGCAATTTAGACAAACACCATTATTACAATTATGACAATTCTTTCTTTTTGGAATTAAAAGAGAATTCTCATAATTCTTCTTTATATACTCTAATCCATCTAAAACACTATTCCCCATATATTGATTTTTTTGAAATCCATATACATTCGTTTTTTTAAGTCCATGGATAATAAATGTTTTGAAATCATTCGGAATTATCATGGAACGAAGATACATATTTCAGAATACCTTACTTATTACTTATAACTAAACGCCTTATTCACTCATTTTTATAAAAATGACATAACATAATCTTAATATTAGGTTTTTAATAGATTCATATCCAAAATGAGTCATTATAGCCATAGACGTAGATGTTGCTTTAGTAAAATTCCCAATGAAGAGATAGGGATTAATCAACCAGAATGTATTGAAACACAGCTGTTTCTACATCAAAGAAAGGCAATTTCAGTCATGAGAGTTATTGAACGCAAGCATTCTATCATAAGAGCTGATTTAAATCGTGTATTAACAACCAATTATGGTATTTATGCTGATATTGTAGGTGCTGGAAAAACGCTTGCTATGGTTGCGCTTATTGCAACGAGTCCACCACCTACTGTAAAAGAACCAATTCCATTAACTAACACTACTTTGACAAGTATGAGTAAGATAACTGACGATAGATCAATACTAAGGATTCATAGTACACTAATTGTTGTCCCTCACTCACTAACAAAACAATGGGAAGATACACTGAAAATGTGTAAAAATCTCAAATATATTGTTATTAATACTGGGAAACGCGTAGAGAAATTAAAGGAACTTATTCAAAGTAAAAAAGTTTGGGCTGATAGAGCTTCTGCTTGGAGTAACATAGACTACGATATTACTTTAGTTTCTAATACAATGTATCGTAAGTTTGATATGGAACCATATGATGTTATTTGGAATAGAGTCGTTATTGATGAGCCTCATACATTCGTACTGCCAAAATGTCCCGAAGGACATTTTAATTGGCTGATTTGTGCTACTCCGTATGATGTATTATATTCGGGTCGGAATTGGGTAAGGCGCCTTATGGGAGGAGATTATTACTATTCTGCTGTCGATCCAAATGAATTAGCTGTGATTAAAAACGATGATAATCAAGTCAGACTATCTCTAGCCCTTCCAGCTTACGAAGAAGTTGTAGTTGAATGTTTAGCTCCGGTATATTTAAGACATGGAGTTATTCGCGATAGTTTACCTGCAGACGCTTTGTCCAGATTAAATGGTAATGACGTTGAAGGTGCTTTGGAAATTCTAAATTGTGATGCAAATACTTCCAAATCTTCGATTGTGGAATCTTTGATTAGCAATTATAAGAATACTGCTCATAATGAACAATTAGAAATTGACAGATTACGTCAAGTTAGAAATATTAGTTCCAATGAAAGAACAGAGCGTATCGATAGACATCAAGCTAAATTAGATGATTCTTTGAAGAGAATCAAAATGATTAAAGAAAGAGTACATACAGAGGAAAATTGTCCTATATGTTTGGATTCTATAGATGATCCGTGTGCCATTACAGACTGTTGTCACAAGTCATTTTGTCTTGAATGTATTTTGATGTCTTTGAATACATCAAACAAATGCCCTATGTGTAAACAAGTTGTGCGCACAAACACTCTTCATATTCAGACAGATATTCATGTTAAAGATAAATCTGAGAAAAAATCTGAAGAAAAGCCAACTCTCCTTTCTAAATCGAACTCTTTAGTCGAAATTGTTAAAAACATGACAAGTGATGCAAGATATCTAATTTTCTCGGAATATGATAACTCATTTAGACGCATATCTTACAAATTGCGTGAAAGGGGAATACCATTCGAGATTTTAAAAGGAAATTGCACAACACAACAAAGAATTATTGACAATTATACCAAAGGAAAATGTCAGATTCTTATGTTGAATGCTGGGAATTTTGGCGCAGGGCTTAATTTACAGATGACTACAAATCTGATCATATATCATGAATTCAGAAATATAGACCTTAAGAGTCAAGTTATTGGAAGAGCTCAAAGACCAGGAAGAACTTGTCCATTAACTGTAACGTATTTGAAACATAAAACCTAAAAAAATGAATACAAAAACTCTATAATTTAATTATCAACATACTTACACTTTTTAGCACTAAACAAAAAGCTAAATGTCTTTGGCAGAAGTTATTCCAAATGAGACGCTTGAACTCGTATTTGATTATCTAGAAAATACATCATTAAGCAAAAGCTTTCTTTGTAAAAGAAGAGAATCTAAGTTGAATGACACTCTTCGCAAATACATGAAAAGTTTTATGCCAACCACAGTATATTCTATAAATTCTATCAAGTATTTTAGACAGTTGTATGATAAAGATGAAGGAAGTGGTTCTTTAGTCAGAATTGGTGAGAGAAGAATAAGAGCTACAAGAATCACCTATCGATTCCATTTCGCAATTAGACAAAAAGTATCAGCACAACAATGTTGTGCAAAAACACGTTCTGGAAGACGATGTAAAAAAAAGACTTTCATGTTATTTTGCGAATGTCATAAAGATGCCAAGCCGTATTGGATGTAAGGCATATAAGTTCTCTTTTTTAATTATTTTTTATACTTAGCATACCGTCCCAATATTTGCCTCATTAATAAAAATTAAATACAGTAAATTATAATAATGTCTAACGACTCAGAAAGCCACATACATTATTTACAAACACCTAATTATAGTCCACGTTCCGCTGTTTTGCAAAGGGAAACGCCACAGAGTACACTACCCACTCTAAAAGCTAAGCTCGAAGATAGACATTTTAACAAAAAACTTAAGCGTATCCTTCGTAAAAAACGGATTCGAGAAAACAGATACACAAAAATCGTCAACCAGTGTAGCAAAGAGGAAACACCGAATTCTTTAATGTATTTTGGGTTTCATAAGAGTTTTTTCCATATATTCATATATATTATTGTGTCCAAGTTCTACCATTGTACTAGCCATTGTTGAGAATGCAAGTTCAAATTTAGCATATTTATTGTTAAATCGTGTACCATAGTGTCTCGAGCAATAATCCATTTCTGATATACAAGTTATCATATCTGGATTATTTTTACCAAAATTGTTGGAAAGGATATTTGCTATATCAAATTCAAAGTTGATTTTTTTGCCATCTGTCATCTGACATTTTTCTGTCATTTTAGATACATATATTCTTGCTGCCATAAACCATTCTTTCTTTAATATATGAGTGTTATAGTTCAAAATAATACTTTTCTCAAATCCCTTTAAACGACCAGTTAGACCGAAATCAATTATACCCAGTTTATCTCCCACACATAATAAGTTACCTTTATGAAGGTCTGAATGCCAATGACCATTTATAAAAGAACTATGAAAACAGAAGTCCCAAAGAGTATTTGCTATGTTTTCTTTTTGTATTTGGTTTAGATTGTCCACATTATTTCCTCTTAAATATTCAAGACTAATTATATGTGTATTTGATAATTCAGGATATGGCTTTGGAATTATAATTTTTTTAAACATATTCGATTTATTATACGTTTTATAAAAGTATTCCAATTCAGACAATTCATGGTGAAAATCTGTTTGCTTTAATAATGAATCTCTAATCTTTTCAATCTTCTCATTCAAATCTATGATACCAAATTTAGATAGAATCTTTAATATATAGTTAACTCGTTCAAAAGATGTTTTAAGTTCTTTATCAATATTTGGACGTTTGATTTTCATCACAATATCTTTTCCTTTTATTGTGGTCAAATAAGTTACGGCTATACATCCAGCCCCTAATTTAATAGGAGTCGTCTCATAATTTACAAGTCTTTTTGCATAATCTAACAATTTTTTTTCATCTTTCGCATTTAATCCAGGAACACTATCTGTTAGCTTTGATAAAATTATACATATTGCTTTCGGAAATATGTCAACTCTATGACTTAAGACCTGTCCTATTTTTATGCCTGTTGGCCCCATTTTTATGAATAAATCTCTTAATATAACACCAATATGAAATGTAGCATCATATTCGAAAAGAAGGCTCCCAATATAATGGCAAAAAATAGTTGCCATATCTACAAGTAAAGTTGAAACAAAGAATAGGAAAGAAAACATTACAGTATTCTTTTAATGTAATTACTCTCTTAAGTTGTGATAAAACTATCTTGTAATATTAATGAGTATTCAAAATATTGGGAATATACGGGAAGACAGTTTTGAAGAAAAGATTTCAGATGAAGAGACATTTAGAGATAACTTTACAGAAATTGGAGATGATAATTTAACTTCTCCAAATAGACTTACAGGATTAATGAGAAGAACAATCGAAAAAATTCCATTAAAAGACTATTCACTATTGCCCAAACTTAAGAAATATGGAAGTAGAGGTAATTCTCCATCGAATCAATTTAGAAATTCCCCTATAAATCAATTTAGAAATTCCCCTATAAGTCATTCTCCTATAGGTCGATTTTCAGATAATACTAGTCATGAAGATTATGTTAAGGCCGCATTACAAGCAGCGAGGCATCGTTCTTTTTCAACACTAAGTGAATTGGATTTTGGCTCACTTGGCGCTGAGATGAGTGATATAACAGATGATGAAGCTGGAATTGAATCTACTTTAACAGACATTAGATTATCAGAATATACTCTTGATAGAATACTTCGTTCCTGTGAAAATACTATTGATTTTTTAGACAATATTAACTTAATATTAGCCGAAAATGATTTTGATTCTCTTATGGCTAAATTTTTTATAAAAATGATAGGCGGCTCATTTAGAAGAACAATTCGTTTACCAAGGCATAATGAAGCACCGGGTAGAATTCGGTATGGTACGGCAATTTTACCTCCACTAATATCAGCACCTAATTTTGATGAAGAATCAGATTCACTGCCAAGTATAACAAATCGTTTTTCTAATGCTATTCAAAAACCGATTGCAATAAGACCAAAGACGTATGAAGAACATAAACAAGAATTAAGAATTGAGGCAAATCAAAAAGTGGAAGATATGGCAAATATATTGACTGATACCATAATTTCTGGAATTAAAGATGACTTAGAACATGAAGACAAAAATATTGAAAAAGAAAAACTTGAATCTACAAGACAAATTAATGTGAATAAAATGGTTAATTTAGTCCCTGATTTAAGTATAAATACATCAGAAATACCAGATAATATTTCACCAAAAAACTATACAAATCTTAGACAAAATATGTTTTTATTGTATTCCAATATTCTGATAAGCAGAGGAATGATAGAAACAGAAGCAGTTGAAAAAGCTTCGAAATATCTTGAAATTCCTGATAATAAAATTGTTTCCGAAGAAAATATGAATGGAGAACAAAAAGCATTATTCGCCAGAATATATGAAACCATAATCGGTTTTGGAAAAATTAACCAATTGTACTTTTTACTCGAAACTTATAACATCTATCTCGCATGTCTTAAGACATACAGTTTTATTAAAGATAAATCAACGGAACAGGTTAAAATACAAGAATATACAGAACTTATTAACAAACTAAATCTCAAAATGGAAACACAACTTAAGTCTATAAGAAATACTCAGTTTTCACTTAATGCGTATCAAGAGTTAGTAAAAGATATAGAAATGTTACTAAAAAATGTGAATGAAACACAAAAAAATATAAAATATGAAATAGATGATAATACAGGAGATGTAGACGATTCTTTAACTATTATTCAATGGCGTATTCAGATTTTCTTAAAATCTCTTACCAATCCAACCTTAAAACAATCTGCAAATGATAATATGATGACACTCTTTTTACTAAAGTCACCCAGAAGAATACTTTCGCCAATATTAATTGCAGCAAAAGAGGTTCAAAAAATTCCAAAGAAAAGTATTGAATTTTTCGATACACAAAAAATATTTGGTATTGAGATAGAACTTCTCGGATTAGTTCTTCCGCCAAGTATAAGTAATTATTTCTTTCCAAATCATGCAGTATGTCTCTTCTGGTTAATGGGAGAATTAATGAGAACTGTTTATTATACAAAAACATGGTCAATTGCAATGATGAGTTCTACTGTCAATGCGATAGGTTGTTATTCTCTACAACCTCTTATAGAAATCTTAAGCATTTTAAAAGAATGGACTTCTGTTTCTCAAACAAGTTTTGATAACTGGATTAATTTAGTACAAGATAACAAAGAATCAGAATATATTCGAGATATTGTAAATGGTTGGTGGTTACAAATATACCGTCAATTTGGTGATTATGTCGATGAAATTACAAATATTCAAGCTACTATGGCAGTTATGGCGGCCGCAAATCTTCAAAGTCTTGGTCGATTTTCCCCACTAAGAGCAAAAGAATTACTTGTTTCTATTACCAGATTTAGAGGCGGTGGTAACTTAAATCTAATTGGAGCATGAACGTCTCCTTTTTCTAATGGTTAACGCATCTAAATCGCGTTTTGGTCCCATTGCTATTTCATCTCCATTGTGCCGATTAATTTTGATGTTGTATTTTTTACATATATGTTTAAACTCCCTATCTGCAATATTATACGCCTCATTATCACATAATTCTTTCAGTTTTTCCTCATAAATTGTTACTTTATACGACATTCTAAAAAAAATGAACTATTAATTAACAGTTATAAAAAATAATAACAAATACCGGATATTTATTAATAATCAAATATGAATCCGGAATATATAAACAATGTGATGTCATTTCCCTATAAATTAGATGGATTTCAAATTGACGCCATTGATGCTATCTTGAAAGGACATAATGTATTGACTCTATCACATACTGGTTCAGGTAAAAGTACTATTGGGGAATTTGCAATTGCAAACGCAATTAAAAATGGAAAAAGAGCAATTTATACCACTCCAATTAAAGCACTTAGTAATCAAAAATATGGTGATTTCCAAAAGAAGTTTTCTGGTTCATGTGTTGGTATTTTAACGGGAGATATTAAAGTAAATCCTGATGCGCAAATCTTAGTGGCTACACAAGAAATTATTTGCAATTTATTATATACCAATATTGAATACTTTGAAGATGTTGGAACACTTGTTATTGATGAAACTCATTATTTAAGAGACGCAGATAGAGGTACTATTTATGAACAAACAATAGCAATGATACCCAAAAATATTGTTCTTGTAATGTTAAGTGCTACTTTGCCTGGAGCTCAAAATCTTGCAAAGTGGGTTGAAGATATCAAAGAAAAACCATGCGTTATGACTTCTACTAATGTACGCCCAGTTCCTCTTGTACACCAAGTTTACTGGAACGGCGAGTATAAACAAGTATTAGAAGGTGATCATAATTTGGATGAGCAGGCATATAAATCTATGTTTAATGTCTGGAAAGAGTCCAAAAATGTTCGTCTCAAAGATAAGCCTTCGGATAGCACTACTCTTATTAAGTTCTTAGATAACTTAAGCGAGAGAGAATTGTTCCCAGCATTATTCTTCCAATTTTCAAGAAAAGGTTGCGAAAGATTAGCCAAAATGATTCAACGTTCATGGTTAGATGGTAAAGAACAAACTCAATGTATCAACTTATTTGATTTCTATGTTCGTAAATATCTTGGAGAACAAGGAATGCAGTTAAGCCAAGTATGGATGATTAGAGCAATGCTTTCTAAAGGTGTTGCTGTTCACCATTCAGGATTGATTCCTGTTTTAAAAGAAATTATTGAATCAATATTCGACAAAGGTTGGATTCGTGTTATGTTTGTAACAGAAACTTTCTCAGTTGGAATCAATATGCCTACTAAGTGTGTAGTATTTAGTGAATTACAGAAGTTTGATGGAAAGGAACAAAGATGTTTGCTTCCCCCAGAATATATTCAAATGGCTGGACGTGCTGGAAGAAGAGGTAAAGATACTCTTGGTACCGTAATCTATTTTCCATTTCCGCCAAAGAATATGGTTACATTGAGCGATTTTGCTAATATCATTAAGGGAAAACATTCCACAATTAGCTCCAAGTTTATTATGGACCCAGTATTGTTACTTAAATGTATCGAAACTAATAGACCTCCTTCAGAAGTATTTGATTCTACTCTAATGTCAAAAGAGATTGAAAGCTCTATTAAAGGTATTGATTATGAAATTGCTGAAGTTACTAAGCAATTTGATAGTATTCCTCTTACAAAAGAGCAAGAAGAAAAATACAATGAAATCAAGGCAAAAGAACTTGTTATGATGAAGGCTAAACCAAAGCAAAGAAGAAAACATCAAATCGCCATTAAAGAAATGAAAAACAATTTGACGGAAACCGTTATTTCTAACATTGAACTTCGTAAGCAAAAGGTATCAGAATATACCAAACTCAAAAAGAATAGGTTAGATGCTGTTAACTATATTAAAGAAACATGTGAATGGCAGGAAGAAGTTCTTGTTAAGATTGGATATCTCAGCAAAGATAGCGATTCTAAATCATGTGTTACCTTGATGGGAAGAGCGTGTTCTGGAATTAATGAAAGTGATGCTTTCTTAACCGTTGAGTATCTTATTCAATTATTTGAAAGATTTGAAGCAAATGACACAATGAGTGCCACTATGGCATTTGTATTGGGAACATTCATTGATGAAAGGGAACTTAATAAGGAAGAAAGTGATGATAAACAAAGTTTTCGTGAGAAATTTAAAACCATTGTCTCAGACGCTTCCGTTATTAATAATGTGGAATATGAATTGAATGAGTTGAAAAATATTTACGAAAAACTTGCAAGCGAAGAAAGACTTAGAGATGCTTCTATGAAACTTACTCCTGATTTCGGTGCTTACGTTTATTTGTGGACAATTGAAGAATTAAGTTATTCACAACTTGTACAAAAGTTATGTGGATCATTGTATGAAGGTAACTTTGTCAAAAATATGCTAAAAGTTCACAATATATGTGAAGAGTGGAAAAATGTGGCAGATATATATCAAAGACCAGACTTTGCAGGACTTATATCTAATATTCAGACGAAGATTATTAGAGATATTGTAATTTGTGATTCATTGTATATTCAGTCTTAATCTTGTATTCTTGATTAAAATATTCTGTATTAAATTAATGGTATCTTTTGCGCAAGCTATTCCAGATGCTAGAGAAATTATACAAGATTTCAATAATGATATTGATGTTTTTTTGGAGGAAGAACGAGAACAAATTGATATACATGGATATGTAGAAAACAGATCTGCTAGGGCATTTTTGCCTTTATTTAATATGATACGCGATTTAGTAGATCAAATTGATCATCTGTCGACTGGCGACGCTTGGGATTTAGCGGCAGTATTATCTGATGAAATAAATGCTCTAAAATCAATTATTAACGTTCTCAAATCTGATTTGGATGCAAAAAATAGTTTTATTTCTGATTTTGAAAAAATAACATTAGAATTAGGTGGCAAAA
>CEQN01137939.1_pt1 | contig 20140 bp, 9 predicted proteins | sample 427011 | NCBI WGS metagenome assembly CEQN01 (sample SAMEA2621277, study PRJEB7988) | marine metagenome | biome: marine biome (ENVO:00000447); feature: deep chlorophyll maximum layer (ENVO:xxxxxxxx); material: "saline water (ENVO:00002010), including plankton (ENVO:xxxxxxxx)" | depth 120 m
GCAATGAAGTCGTCAGCTATGGCTAAAGTTGCAGACAACTACACTAAACCAGGTTCACCTTATGGCCCCCAGTTCTCAGGAAACTCCGAAGACGGAGCAGCAGGAAGCATCCCTAACACCGTCCCCGATTTCGGGGCAGCAGCCGAAGGACTCCCCAGTGGCCCAGTCCAAGGAGGAGAAGCCTAGAGAGTTAGCTACTATTAAAGAAGAGAAGCCAGTTGCTAAGAAGAAGAAAGATAAAGAGCCGCAAGTTACTAAAGATGGCGAACGGCACATCACTATCAAATAACAACCTTTCACCCATCACATCCAATGCCAGAACCAATTACTATTTCCGAACCAGAGACAGGTGCGTTATCTCCTGAACAGGAGTCAGATGCAAAAGACCAAGCACTTGTAAATGAAGCAGAACAGAATGGGCCAGTTAAATTTGCTGGCAAGTATGAGTCTGTTGAAGAGCTAGAGAAAGGATACGCAGAACTTCAGAAGAAGTTAAGTGGCGAAGGAGAAGGCGACACGCCTGAAGTATCTGAGTCAAAGGAAGAAGAAGAAGCACCTGCCAACGCTTCAGAAATTTATGGTGAATACATAGGTAGTCGCCTTGATGAAGCTGGTGTCGATTACCAAGGGATGAATACTAAATGGCAAGAGACAGGCAAGCTAGAAGATGACGACTACAAAGCATTAGAAGGTGCTGGCTTCAGTAAAGATATGGTCGAAGCATATCTAGATGGTGTGCAGTACAGAGCAGAACAAGACTCACAACTTGCAGCTAAAGAAGTAGCAGCAATTAAGAATGAGTTCGGAGGTGAGCAGGTCTACACTGAAATGATTACGTGGGCTGCTGCAAACCTAGACAAGGGAGAAGTTGATGCGTTCAACTCTATGCTTAAGACCAGCAACCCACACCAGATAAGGATTGCTGTCGCTGGTATTCAAGCTGCTTATATGAACAACGCACCAAGGGAACCCAAGCTTGTCGGAGGTAGAGCAGCTAAAGCAGATACCACTAAGTTCAAGTCAACTGCACAGGTAGTAGCAGCTATGAATGATGAACGGTACGCAACTGATTCAGCGTATAGACAAGAGGTACAAGAAAAACTTAGTCGCTCAAAAGTGTTGTAAGGGGTATTATATAAACAACCTAAACATTCTCGTATAAACAACGGCCCCTTGCGAGGGATACCCTGCGTTGAACAGATAGTGAAGGGCAACCTTTCTTTCTTTTTTCCGTGGCTAATTTTACTAGCTCACGGCTAGGTCTTGTAAACAATACAGGTTCTAGCTATGACGCTTTATTCCTTAAGACCTTTAGTGGAGAAGTACTAAGTGCTTTCCGCAAGGCAACCGTATTCGAGGCGTTACACACTGTACGCACGATATCATCTGGTAAGTCTGCTCAGTTTCCTATCATTGGATTAAGCAGCACAGCGTACCATACACCTGGTACACAGCTTACAGGTAATGCTATTAAGCACGCTGAAGCTGTTATTAACATTGATGACAAGCTCGTATCAAACGTATTCGTTGCTGACATTGATGAGGCTAAGAACCATTATGACGTTCGTAGCCAGTACACCACAGAAATGGGTAACGCATTAGCGTACACATTTGATAAGAACGTAGCAGCTACTATCTGCCAAGCAGCAAGAACAGCTACTAACTTTAACACTGACCTACCTGGTGGTACTCGTATCAAGATTGTTGCTACTAGTAAAGCAGCTATCACAGGGGCACAGCTAGTCAGTGCTATGTGGTCAGCAGCAGAACAAATGGATATAGATAATATTCCTGAAGAAGGAAGACACTTAGTTCTTGGCCCAACCGAGTACTACAAAATTGCCCAAACAACAGACGTACTCAACAGAGACTGGGGTGGTTCTGGAGCATACGCAGATGGAACAGTCTTAAAGGTTGCTGGTATCAGCATCGTTAAGTCTAACCACTTGCCAACTACAAACCGTTCTCAAGTAACTGGTGAGAACAACACATACCATGCTGACTACACAGACAGCGTTGGACTTGTGTTCAACAAGCAGGCTGTTGGTACTGTTAAGTTGATGGATCTGAAGATGGAACAAACTGGTTCCGATGTACATGCACTATGGCAAGGTACATTTATGGTCGGATCTATGGCTCATGGTACTGGCGTACTACGTCCAGACTGTGCTATCGAAATATACACAGCTACCAGCTAACTACCGTGGGGGCTATATGCCCCCTCTTTTCTTATGGGTCTTAACCTCACATCAGAACTAGAAGCAGTCAACAAAGTATTAAGGATGATGGGTGAAGCACCTGTTAACTCCTTGGCTGGTCAGTTCGGTCTTGCAAAGCAAGCAAACGATACTCTTAAAGAAGTAAGCAGAACAGTTCAATCAGAAGGGTGGTCATTTAATACTGACTACGAGAGAACTCTGACTCGTACTGCTGGCACTAATGAAATTGAATTAAGCTCAGATATAAGCAGAGTGAAGATTGATCCTTATGAATACCCAGACAATGAGGTAGTGCAAAGAGGATTGAAGTTATACGACAGAAGAAAGAATACTTCTGTTTTTGAAGAAGATTTAACAGCAGATGTAACGTACTTTCTAGAGTGGACTGACTTACCTGAACATGCTCGTCAATATATAATGACGAAGGCAGGTCGCACATTACAAGAACAGATACTAGGTAGTGCAGATCTAAGTCAGATCAATATCACAGCAGAAGCAGAAGCAAGAGCACAGTTCTTAGAAGAAGAAACTAATGCCGGAGATCACAATATGATTAGAGGTAATCCTAATCACACAGGAGTATTCCAGACTTACCAACCAAGTCGTACTGTTCTTAGATAGTCATGCCTTTAATTACTTCTGCAATCCCGAACCTTATCAATGGGGTTAGTCAGCAACCGCCTGCCTTGAGGCTGGCATCACAAGCAGAGGAAGTAGTTAATTGCATGTCGAGTCCAGTCGAAGGACTAAAGAAAAGGCCACCGCTAAATAATGTTGCTCGCTTGTTTATTGAGAACAAGTCAACAGTTCGACCATTTGTTCACATGGTCTCAAGGACTAATGATATTAACTACATCGTCATCATTCAAGATGGTGCAATCAAAGTAGCAAATCTAGATGGAACACTTGTCACCCCTAGCACACCAGACGGAGTTAGTTATTTAGACGTAACAGGTCATCCTTCTCAAGAATTTAGAGTTGCATCTATCGCTGACTATACGTTCATTGTCAACCGAGAGAAGGAGGTTGCAATGTCCAGTGACTTGTCACCAACAACAATCACTGACCCGACCTCAATGGTATTTATTAAGGTCGCAAATTATGACACTGAATACAGCGTTACATTAGGTGGTGTCACTAAAACCTATACAACACCTCCTGCTGGTGGGGAACAAATTGAATGTTCTTACTCTCAGGCAGCCAACAGTTCTAGCGTTTTAGTTAACGCAACTGCACATGGATTAGTGACAGGTGATAAGTTTAAAATTACTTTTAGCACTGCGTCTGGTGGAGTAGCAGGTACTTACGAAGTAACTTCTGCTAGTGCTAACCAGTTCTATTACACAGCAGGAGTTCAAAACGATTCAAGCAATAACTCTGGTAATTGCACAGTCGTACCACAAGAGAAGCTATCGACAGTTACGATTGCCGATGAACTTGCAGATCAGTTAGATACAATTAGTGGATACACTGTTAACAATGACGACTACATAATTCACATCAAGAAAGATGATGGAAGTGATTACACATTAACAAGTAAAGATGATAAGACAGGAGAAGGAACCAAAGTAATTAAAGGTGTTGTCGATGATCTAGATGACTTACCTATCAAGGGATATGAAGGGTTTATTGTTAAAGTACAAGGCTCTCAAGCTACTAGATATGACGACTACTATGTAAAGTTTACAATTAACAAAGACTATGCAACCCTTGGAGAATTTGGTGATGGAGTATGGAGAGAGACAGTAGCCCCAGGTATTACATATAGATTTGATGAGGCAACAATGCCTCATGTATTAGTTAGAAATTCAGATGGTAGTTTTACTTTTCAGAAATATATAAAGGGAGAAACTACTGCTACTTACGCACAATCAGGAACAACAGTTACTGTTACCAAAGCAGATCATGGATTAGAAAGCGGCACTCTTCTATTTGTTAGACCTTCCTCTGGTGCAGGAACTTCTGGTGTCTTCTCTATTAGGGCAACTGCTGCAAATACATTTACTTATACAGCAGGACAAAGCCAGACAACTAGTGGAAACGTAACCTATGGAACCACATGGTCAGGTCGTATAACCGGTGATAAGAAGACAGCCCTAGAGCCTACTTTTGTAGGTAACACAATAAATAATCTAAACCTGTTCAGGAATAGGTTGATAATGCTATCCAATGAGAATGTCATTCTTTCTGCTAGTGATGACTATGGACGCTTCTGGCCTGAAACTGTTCAGACAATGGTGGACAGTGATCCAGTAGATCTCAGTTGCGGTGGTAGTTCCATCAACATTCTTCTATCTACTGTCGCCTTCGCTAACACCCTTCTCTTGTTTAGTAGAAACTCTCAGTTCAGATTAGATGCAGGATTAAATGTAGGTTCTGCTTTAACACCTAAGACAGCAACCATTACACAGATGACTTCCTTTGATATGGACACATCTGTTGACCCAATAGCTGTTGGTCGTAATACATACTTCCCTATACCCAAAGGAAACTTTAGTGGGTTAAGAGAGTTTTTCCTACCTGACTCCAGTGGATCAGTACCTTTATCAGAAGATGTAACATCCAGTATTCCTAGATATATACCGACAAATCTATGTAGTCTTATCTCTGCTGTGGCAGAAGATGCTGTTGCAATGCTTAGTCTTGACCAGCCTAAAAGAATATATATTTATAAGTTCTTCTTTGAAGAAGACACAAAGCTTCAATCAGCTTGGTCTTATTGGGAAGTTAGTGGTGCAAAGAAAATAATAGGTGCTGCAATTAAAGGCAGTGATTTGTATGTACTTACTGAATATGACGAGGATGGAAACTCATCTCAATCAGGAACTTACCTAGAGAAAGTATCATTAAGACCTGAACAAGTAGACCCAGGAACAGAGATAGAAATACTGCTAGATAGAAAGATTACTGAAACAGAAGTTACATCGACAAGTCTTAATAATGCTGGTGCTTTAGGTGTCGAGACTGTCATTACTCTTCCTTACCCTATTAACACTGGGGCAGACATGATTGTAGTAGGAAGATACGAGGCAGGTAATACTCTCCTAAGACATGGACAAGTTATTGAACCACTCTCTCAAACATCTAATACGATCACAGTCCTTGGAGATTTAAAGACAGTAGTAGGAGGGAAGACACCACGTTTCTTTGTCGGAGAAAGATATACTATGACTTACGAGTTTAGTACTCCATATATAAAAGAACAGCCGCAAGGTGGTGGTGTTGCATTAGCAGCAGGGCCGAAACTACAGATGAGAACGTGGACTGTGATCTTTGATGAGTCGTCAGCTTTTGAGTTAAAGGTTACTCCTGCAAGTAGAAATACAAACACTTATCCATACAACGGAGTCATCGTTGGTGAAGCTCCTCCACTTATAGGAGATCCTTCAGTTCTTACAGGATCTTTCCGTGTACCTGTGATGACTAGCAATATAGATACTAAGATAGTTATATCCTCCGCAAGCCCACTACCTTGTCGATTCCAATCAGCCGAATGGGAAGGGTTCTATCATACGAGAGCGAAAAGGCAGTAGCTTATCAACGACGTACAGAGTTAGAAGATATTAGAATTATTGGTGAGAACATGAGAGATGAGGATATAGCTGAGATTAGAGCACAGTCAGGACTAACACCTGTCGCTAGTCTGTTCTATTGTTTCTTTAAGAGTAACCCCTGTATGACTATGGTTAGCAGGCATGGACACCCAATGGGCATGTGGGGTGTTGTACCTGAGTCAGAGACATCTGGTCGTATATGGATGTTGGGTTGTCAGTCGATGTTGGATGACTCAAGTGACAAGCGTACATTCTTAAGACGATCTAAGATAGAACTAGACAAGATTATTCAGGAGTATCCTGTATTATTTAATGTAGTAGATGCTAGAAACAAAGTTCATGTCAGATGGCTTCAATGGATGGGATTTACATTCATTAAAAAGCACTCAGAATATGGGCCAGAGAGTCGTCTGTTCTATGAGTTCGTGAGGATTTAATTATGTGCGATCCACTTAGTATTACATTAGGTGTCTTATCTGGTGGTCTTCAGATAATGCAGCAACAGGCTGCAACTAGAGCACAAAATGCACAGATAGAATTTGAGAACATGGCTGCACAGCAGCAATATGATCAACAAGTTCTACAAACAACAGCCAACAGAACAGCAGAACAACAACAGAAAGTCTTACAAGATGACCTCATAGCACAGACAACAGACCTAGCTAACATGGATTTTGAAAATCAGATCTCACAAATAAATCTAGGATTACAACAAGAACAAGCATTAGCAGGACAAAAGAAACGAGAAGCACAGAAAGAATTTTTAGAAGGTCGTGGAGAAGTATTAGCTTCTGGTCGTGCAGGTAATACTGTCTCTACCTTGTTAGCTGATTATCGAAGACAGAAGGCAGCCTTTGATTATGCGACAGATCAGAACCTAGCCTTTGTTGGACAACAAGGACAGCAAGAGAAGAGAGGTGCAACTATACAAAGAGCAGGCCGAATAGCTAATCAACAACCATACTTAGAACGAATGTACCTTGACCCATTGAAGCCAATGATGCGAGGAAAAGTTAAAGGGCCAGGCATGATAGGTTTCCTAAGTGCTGGCCTGAGTGGTGCAAGTACTGGACTAAGCACACACACCTCCTTAACTCAGGCAGGTATTTGGAAAGGTGGTAAGTACAACTGGAGTGGAGCTTAAACAATGTCTACTAAATACAAAACAGAAGGTCTTCAATCAAGAAGAAAAGCAGGTGGTACTTCAATGGGTGCAACTGCTACTCCACTTGAAGACTTTGGTCTTGCAATCCCTGCCCTTCAACCTCAAGCTTCAGGAGGTAGTTCCTTTGTCGCTCCTACTGCACCTAACGCACCAGCAGCAACATCCGTTCCTCAAGGATCTACTGTCGCAAAACCTAGTGGTGATCTTCAAAACTTAGCAGATAGTCTTGGTGGCTTAAATAAAAACCTTACTCAGTTTGCTTCTACCTTTATTGAAAGTCAGGCTGAGTTAAACAAAGCAGCAGAAAAAAGAGCAGAAGAAGTTGCTGTCAAGCTTTCCCAAACCAATGGGAACTTGATGGGCGAGTACAATAAGATTCTTAATAAGTCAGATAAGGATAGAACCGACAGTTCTTTACCTGCAAAACAGCAAGCATTAGCAGAAGATAACTACAACATACTTAAGTCGTTAGATCCAAGAGCATCAGATTATTTATCAAGAGCTTTAGAATACCAACATGGATTAAAACTGGTTGCTAATGCACCTAACTACATAGGCAATTTAAAGGATGAAAGTGGAGCACCTCGTATATTAAAACCATACACAGAAGATGGAAGTTCAAGTGAATTAGATATTGTATTGAATGAATATTATTCCAATGGAGGTATTACTAATCCAGGTGTTTTAGTTGATTTAAGACCAGCAATGGTCAATCAAAATGCAAACATAAAAAGAACAGTTGCTAAAGCTTATGCTATTCAACAAGACGAAAGACACAAAGATGCTTTTGTCTGGGATGTCGATAATCTAATTAAGAATACAACTTTAATTGAAGATGCTAACTATATAAAAGGATCAGGCTTTACTGAGATCTATGACAAGTTATATCATTCAGGAATGAGTACGACTTCTCTAACAAAAGTAGAAGAAAATTTAACAACTACTATAACAGATTTAATATTAGCAAACTCAGTAAACTTAGAGACAGGGACACTAGACCCTGCTTTATATAATAAGGTTAAAGATTTTATATTAGAAGATATAGCAGCAGCTAAGACAGGGCCGATTGATAGTCAAAACAGACCAAGCTTGTTAGATAAATTAGGGCCGACTATTGTTGCACAGATAGAAGCAAACGTAGATTTTAAATACACCAGAGCATTGAATAATCAAAAGGTTGCAGATCAATTAGTTGCAGCAAGAAAAGAAGAAGATCTCTTCTACCAAGAACTAGAGAAGATGAGTGATGGAGATCCTAATGAACCAGGTGTGCAACCAGTTAAAGTAAAAGTTGGAGATAAAGATGTTATCTTCAGGATTAACCCTCAATCTTTAGAGAATTATAAAAACAATAGAATCATTGAGATTATTAATAATGAACCTGATTACAACTTAAGAAGATCAAAGATTAAACAAGTAGAAGATTTAGTAACACAACAAATTAAAGGATTATCTGAGAATAGATACGCAGCAGGAAAAGAATTAGAAAGCTATGTTGGTCAGTTTAATGTTTCCCCTCAATTAAAACTTGCAGCAGTAGAACACGCTAAACGATTTAATATTATTACCCAAGAAAAATATACAGACTTGAGAGCAACAGTAAGACAAGCAATAGGTCTTGAAGAAAGAGAAGTACGATCAGTTATTGATACAAGCTATGACGATATAGTTAAAAATGTTTTAGAGCCAGCAGCAAAACTTGATTTACTAGGTGTTACAGGAGGAGCCGTCAACACTATAACTGGTGAAGAAGATCTTAGAATTGCACGATTATTAAATAAAACTGTTTTACGCTCTGGTGAATTATGGGCAGGAGAAGGAACAAAGCAGCAAAGACTTGCAAAGATTAGAGAACTTTGGGCTGACACTAAAGAACAATTTACTGAGTTCAATGTTCAAGCTTTTGAAAGACCAGAGCAAAATCCTTATCTAACACTTTACGAACAAATACTAAATAAAGAATCAGATGTTCAAAAGACAGAAGGTAAAGAAACAATAGAACTAAAAGATGGAGAGACAACAGTGCCTACATTTACAAGACAAGATGGTTCAACTTACATAGCACCTGATACTTCTTATTCAGATAATGAACAGTTTGTTTTAGCCTCTGATGAAGTAGAAGTTGCTATTAACAAATGGGAAGAATTAAGTGATTACTATAATAATTTAGTTAAAGAAGGAAAGATAAAAGAAGGAGAACCTATTCTCAGACCAGACCTAGCTCCTTCCAGACAATATGCCTATAAGACAGGTATGGCAAAGGCGTTGCCTGGTGAATACTTAACACCGACAAGTTTAAAGAAAATGTATAACGATATTGATTTATTAATAGAGAAAGCAAATCAAGCTAACGATCCTGTCTATCAGACTAATTTACACTGGACTGATTTCTCTTCTGATCAAATATCAAGTCGTGGAAAAGAATATAATTATATTCGTACTTTCTCTGCTGGTTTTGCAAATGATCAGGGGGCACAAGTTGATGCAACAATCAATGCAGAAAATGCTGCAAAGATAGAAGTAAGTCAGAAATTTAAAGGAATATATGGAATGGATCAAATCTCTGATCTTGCTATGGGTACTGGTTATTTAAGAAATTACTTAACTAAAAGAAAAAATGAATTGTTTGTATATGAAGGTTCAGGATATGGAGGTGCTACACCTATTGATCCAGCAGCACCAGAGGCCCACGAAACAACTCCTTTCAATCAAAGAGGTACTTTATTTGCAGAAACACCTTGGCATATAATCGACAATATAGGAGAAGGGAGAGGTAAGTTAGGTTCATCTGCTGTACTAAGTAGAGAGATAAAAGAAAAGCCTATATATGAAAAATATGTTTTTTTAGAACAGATAGAAGCATTAGGTTCTCAATCAAGTTGGATTCCTTATGCTCACGATCTAAATATAATTCTTAAGAAAACAAATACTCAACCTCTTAATTTCTTTTTGCATCAATACAGAGCACATACAGGAGAGGATATGCCTATGAATCTTCAACAAAGAATTATCAAAAGATTATCCACCGAGAAGATAGAGAACATGAAGAATCCTTTATTTAGAAAAGGACTATTAAACAAGGTAAATAATGAAAGAGATCAAGCAATGATAAATGACAAGAAAGATGAAATTTTAATTGCTGGCAACTTACAAGCTGGAATGTTAGCTGACAATTATGACGGCAAAGGACTTAGTAAAAAAAAAACTAACTTAAGAACAAAAATTCTTGACACTATTCATAGTGGAGAATCAACAGTAGATACAGTTGGTGGAGGATATGAAGCATTTAATCAAGGTGGTTCTGATAAAGGAAAAACAGTTTTAGGTTTTAGTGGTACTTATGGAAAACATCCTGCCAATAAAGGGAAAAAATTAGTAGACATGACAATCCAACAAATCTTAGATATTCAAGACAGTGGTTACGACACAGAAAAATATCCAATGACAGATGAAGGATGGCAAAAATGGTATAAGTCTGGTGGTATTCATGCAGCAGGAAGATACCAATTTGTTAATATTGCTTTAAGAGATGCAATGCAATTAGCAAATATAAAACCTACAGAAAAATTTACTTCTGAGATACAAGACAAATTAGCAATGGCATTACTTTTAAATCGTGGTCAAAACAAATGGGTAAGTATGGAAGGTAACAAAGAATTGCAAAAACTTTTAGAAGAGTTCAACAAGCCTGAAGTGAAGGAACCTAGTACCATAGATACATCGTCAGGTTTAGCTTGAAATGGGACTTACACTTGTAACGAGAGAAGATGGCTCTACTGGGTATGAATATTTAGAAGAAGATCAAATGCGAGAGAAAGGCAGTCACGCTGCTCTTCTCCCTACACTTCATTCTGATGACCGTAGTGGTTTTGCTGGTCAATTTAACAGAGCATTAGCTGGTGCAACTAGAGCAGAAAGTGACGATAACTTTATCGTTGGTAGTTTGAAAACTGTTCCTAGAATGGCTCACAATGCAGCCGTTGGAGCATTACAAGAAACCAGTGACTCACTTAGATATTTAGGAGAAGCAACAGGAATAGCACCAAAAGGTACATCAACAACTGAAGCAGAACCTGATAAACCTATTATCGGTTTAGGAGGATGGAAACCTACAAAAGCAAATAACGATGAGGCTTGGTTAAGTGGCTTAGAAGATTTTGGTACAGGTGTCGGTCAATTTGCTATTGAATGGATTGCTTTATCTAAAGCATTAAAAGGTGCTAACTGGGCTTTAAAAAGTTCAAAAGTTCCAGCACTTGTAAAAGCAAGCAAGATTGGTTCTAAAATTGCACAGACAGAAAAGACAATACAATCAGCAGTTGCAACAAAAACAGCAGCAACTTTAGGAGGTGGAAAAGCTGCACAATTTGTAGGACGCAGGGTCGCTGGCCCTGTTGTTGGTCAAGGCTTCAGATCAACAGTAGAAGGAAAAGGTATGGCAATAGACTTCTTTGGGTTTGATCCTTGGGAAGGAAACTTAATAACACTTGCCGCAAATAGTGAAGCCTTTGGTTTTTTAAACAACATCCCTCTTGCTAAATCTTTAATTGTTGACCCTGATGACACAGAAACAGAACGTAGATTTAAACAAGTAGTAGAAGGATGGGGAATAGATTTTACATTAGGAGGAACTTTAAATACTATTGCAGCTAAACCTATTGATACTGCTGACTTGTTAACACAAGTAGCAAAGGCAAATGGTTTTACCAAACAGTTAGCAGACGCTGCAAAAGAATTTGGAACTGACAGTGTAGAAGTTGCAAAGATAGAAGCAAAGATAGAAGCACAAGCAGAACGACTAGCAAAAAATCCTATTGTTCATGCCTTAGAACTACAAAGATATAAAGCACCTGAACTACCACTACCTAAAGCATTACAACAAGCAGATCAGAAACAACCTCTTTCTTTGTTTCTAAGAACTGCTGCCTTTGAAGATCAAGCTTTTATTGCTATTAACAGATTAGAAGAAGCAATGAATAAGTTTGTCGCTCCAGACAGGAAAGGCAAGCCAAGAAAAGCTATAGATACTGTCGGTGATCTAGTTAATTTATTAAATGTTGCAAGAGTTGCGACAGAAGAAAGTGTGCAAAAAGCACTTAGAGATGTAAACAATCTCCTCTTACCTCAAGATCAAAGACCTGAAAGAGAGTTGTTAATAGGAGTACAAGGATGGAGAAAAAGAATGAAGGCAGGAGAATTTGCAACTAATAGACAGATCACTCAAATGTTGGGAGATCAACCAACAACACCTCCTGCAAAACAAATACCAGAAGGGCCACCAACTCAGAACGTAGTACCTACACCTCCACCACTAACAGAGATACCACCAACAAAAGGAGGAGAAGCACCAACTGTTGCTCAACAATATGTAAGTAAACAATATCGAGATTCTATTAATCAGCTAACTGCACAATTAAAAGCACTAGGCAATCCTCCACCTAAACCAGGGAAAGGTAAAAGTTTTTATTCTGACCCAGGAGACCTTACAAAGAAAAAATGGACTCCTGCTTACAAGAAATGGAGAGATTACCAAAAGCAAAGCAAACCTATTACAGATGCGATTAATAAACTTATTAAAGAAAACAACGCAGCAATAAAAGAAAACCAAGCAAAGATAAATGATCCTGTCGAAACTAAATTAACTACTGAAGAATTTCAAACTAGGGTTGAAAGTACAGGTAAAAAGAGTCCAGACTACTCTACTCGTTTTCAATCATGGAATCCTTACGAGCAAGGATGGTTCGATAATACAGGTGATTTAAGTCGTCGAGGTTATGGTGCTTGGGAAAAACTAGCTACCTCTAAGAAAGTACCAGCAGGCGATATAAAGAAGGCTCTTGATTTTATGGATAAGATTGGAAGAGAAAAGTTTCAAGATATAGCACCACAAATATTAAATAACTTACCTCAAAAAGGTAGGTATGATTTTCTTAGAAAAGTTATACTTATTCAGAAAGAAGCTATTGAAAAGAAACAATTCAAACAAACTGCAATACATGAACTTTGGCATACACTTTCTCGCTTCTTACCAAAGGTAGAAGTAAATCAATTAAGGAATGAATTTAAACGTGAACAAGCAAAGTATCTAGGAAGTTTACCAAAACCAGAATTAGAAGCATTTAAGAGAGGAGAATATACAGCAGCAAATTATAGATACAAAGATATTGATGAATACTTTACAGAAAGAATGTTGGATCTATGGTCAGCACATGAACAGATAGAACCTCCTCAACCTGGTACTTTAGGTGCTGCTATTGAATCAGTACTTTCATTCTTTAATCAGATATTTAATAACATTAGAGCAGAATTAGGAATTAATGCTACTCACAAAATATTTAATAACTTTGTCAATAAAAGATATTCAAAAATATATAGAAACACCAAACTAGAATATGATTCAATCGGGAAAAAAGCACCAAGTGAAACTGCTGATTTACCTGATTTTAATAGAGATAAAGATGTAGATGGAGATCCTAACAGACCAGGTGAAACTAGAACTAATGCACAAATTACAGACGAAATTCTTCGTAATTTTGCAGACAACTTAGACAAAGTAAAGACAGGTGAATTAGATTTATTAGATGCCTATGGCTATTCAATGCAAGATATTATTAATATTCAAAGTGCTGGCAAAAGTAAAACATTATATGCAGATAGAGACTTAAATTCTGAAGCATGGTTTAAAGCTGCATCTGACGCAACAGATAGAGTTACAGCAACAGGCATGGCTCCTATTGATATAGGCACTATGGCTGAAAACGCATTAAAAGAATTAAATACTTTTGGGTTGAATTTAAAAGAAGTAGAAGAATCGACTAAATTATTAAGATACATTGCTAGAAACAATCCAGAGTTTGTTAAAAGGATTTTCAACTTAAGAGTTGCAGTTCACGCTTTAGGTAAAGAAGCAGGAACTAAAGCAGCAAACGTAATGAACGCAATGAATAATGGACAATTAAATTGGAATAAATCTGTCGTTGAATTAGAAAAAGCTACAACTACTTCTCTTAAATATTTTAGAGAATATCAACAGATAACAAGAATGTTAGGTCAAAACTTCAGAGCTTTACAGGCAAAAATAGGTGACATTTCAGATATTAAAATGATTCCAGATGGAGAATCTTTACCTGTTTATGATATAGATATAGCAAAGTTAATTGCAGAAAGAGATAACATTTCTGCTGCTGCTGCTGGTGATCCTAAAAATATAGAAAATGTCAGCTTTGGGAAAGTATTTGGTGATGACGTAAAAGAAGCAATGGCGACAGGTAAATGGGAACCAGGGGCCAAGTCAAAAGTAAATGAAATAGCAAATGTTATTGCAGATGCTGCTTACAAAGACGGTGAAGGTATTGGAACGATTGACCGTATTATGCGAGGCCCAGATCTTGAAGGTGCAGCAGATCTTGAAGATGCAATAACAACTAAAAAAGATGAAATAGGTGGTGGAACTTTAGCTTCTAAAACTGATAGAGGTAAGAAGATTGAACTGTTTATGAAGAGCATGGGAACTCACAAAGTAAGTTCTATTCTTAGTGCTGGTTCAACTTATGCAATCCAGTCAGCTATTCCTTATACAAGGATATTAATGGAGCCAGCTTTAGATCTGTTTAATCACACTCTAAGTTTTCCTCCTGGTTCAATCATTCCTTTAGATATAGAAGCAGGATTAAAGAGACTACCTATTACTGCTATTTGGTATAGACAAATATTCTTACAACATTATGGGGCATTGAAACTAGCAGGAAAAGCATTTAGAGATGGACAAACTTACTTTGATGCTTACAGGCATCCAGGTGCATTTGACGATAACAACAGAAATATTGCAGCAGCAGTTAAGCAAGCAGAAGGTGGTCAACCTATCAAGTTAGATGGCAAAAGAGGAGCTTTTAATCTTAACGAAGCAGAAGCATTAAGAGCAATGACTAATGATCCAACAGCGATCATGGTAGGAGATGCTTACTGGAAATTTGCAACCTTTGATGTAAGAGCACAAGCATCTATTGAAACATTCCAAAAGTCATTAGTAGGAAATAGTATGTTGTATGCAATAGGAGCAGAAGAAGGATATGAACAAGCACTTGTAGAAGGATTAAAAGGATTAGATGCTTGGAGTTACGCAGAAGAATGGGCTAAAGCAAAGGTAGATTTCTTTACTCACGATGCGATTGTTAATGGCACAACTGTTACAGGTGCAATCAACTCTCATCCAACTGCATTAAAAGTTGGTCGAATGGTTACATTTACAGACGATATAAGAGCAAGAATGGAGAATAGATCCTTCTCTTATGGTCAAGAATTAGCTAGACAATCAGGAATAGACTCTAACGATTTTGATGCAATTAATAAATTTGCTTTGGAATATATAGAAGGTACTGCTGATATAAATAACAAATGGCAACACAGTGCTAACAATAGTTGGTTATCTAGAAAGTTAAGAGGAGAAGCGACAGACATACCATTAGCAGGAGAAAAGACACCTTCGATGACAGGTGCATGGTCATACTTGCCTTCTGTATGGGCTGGTTTTCAGAGAAAAAGATTTGGTTGGCTTGCTACACAGATTCAACCTTTTGTTAGATCACCAGCAGAAATAATGAAACAAGCAGCCAGAACAATCCCTGGTTTAAATTTCACTGTCGATACTTTCTACAGAGATGCTTTTGATGAATCTAGTTTCTTTTCTAATCACTGGAAGTCAGAATTAGCAACAGGAGCGACAGCTATTACTGTCTTCTCTCAGTTACTAGACAATGACGATATTCAAATTACAGGTGCTGGCCCATTGAATAACGAAAGCAGAAGTTTATGGCAAGCAAGAAACATGAGGCCAATGTCGTTTAGAAAGAAATTTACAGGTGAAGATGGTATTCAAAGATGGTCGCAATGGGAGTCATATCGAGCTTATGAACCAGTTGCAACGATCTTAAGGACAATGGCTGATTATAAAGACATGAGCGTATCAATGACACATCAACAAAGAGAACAAGCATCAGCACTTTTAGTCTTTAACCTTGCAGGGGAAGTTATTAAAGGAAATCTTCAAGCAAGTTATTATCAAGGTGTTTTAGATTTCCTAGATGGTGTCGTAACACCTTTAACAGGTTCTGCATGGGGTCAAACTGGAGCAGGGTTTGCAAGACCTAAGAGAGTAGGAGAAACAACAAGAACACAAAGATGGCTTAATAAAATGATTGTTAGTGGTTTCCCCCATAGTTCAAGGGTTAAATCTTTAACTCAAATGATTGATCCATACAAAAGAGCAAATAGCACGATTGGTGGAGAAGTTATTGATAAAGAGATTGGACAAGGAAAAGCAGGAATGGCTTGGGAATGGGAAGGTGATTCTGAAAATGTTGGAGGAACTTACCCTTATAAGAAAACTTTTAAACTTCCATTGTTTGAAGGCTTCCTAAATGAAATCAAAAAGAATACTCCTTTCTGGTCACAGACATTACCTGTTAGACGTAACTGGGTAACAGGAGATCCTTTATACAATGCTGGCTTCTTACATGATGATGAGATGCCTTTAGATGATGAACCTTGGTTACAAAGACTTACGTCAGCTTTTGTTCTTACACATTTACCAATAGCTTATTCTGCTATACCAGTTGTAGGAGCATTACCTGGAGTAACAGGTAGGACAGGCCATGAAGAGATTCTTAAAAATGATTATGTAACTGCTGAGTTAATGAGATTAAGAGGATTCGGAACAAGATATGTACCACCTAGCCCTGCTGACATTCAACCAGGAACAAAGTTAACAACAGAAGGATACGATCAATATCTTAAATATCTTTCTCAATCCCCTGATCCAACATCAAACATGACTCTATCTCAAGAGTTATTTAGAGTTATGAACTCAAAAGCTTATTTAAAGCAACCTCCAGAAGTAGAAGGTGATGAGTTAACAAGATCAGCAAGAGCAGAGATGCTACAGCCTATCTTTAATAAATTCAGAAAGAACGCTAAATGGTTGTTTATCAACGATCCTGAGAATCCTTATGTACTAGAAGTACTGCCTACAAAAGCAACTCAGGTACTAAAAGACCTAGATAAAGACTTTGCTGTTAAGTTTGGAGCCAAGCAATCAGACCCATCAAACATAAAAGCAGGTACCAAAAAGAGGGTTAGTGCGACAGAATATATACAATCAGTACAATGACCAGTAAACGGAAGCCATGAGTTACACAGCATCGTACATAGTAAATTCTTCGTCAGCACAGGGTACTACTGACTTTCAGTTTACTTTCCCTTACATTAAAGAAGAGCACATTGAGGTCTACCTTAATTACAGTAAGATCACTCAAGGATCAGGATCAGCACAGTATCAAGTAATAACTAACGTATCTCCTAAACTTATACGACTTAATACAGGTATAGCATCAGCAAACTTAAGAGTAGAAGTAAGAAGAAACTCATCGCTAGGAACTCCTCTTGTTGATTACGCAGATGGCTCAACCCTTACTGCTAATGACTTAGATACAAGTTCTCTGCAAAGTTTATATATAGACCAAGAGCTAAAGGATAATCAAAGCAGAACAGTTGTTGTTGATGAAACCACAGGTCTTCCTGAGCTTAACAATCAAAGATTAACCAACGTAGCTGATCCAGTAGCGGCACAAGATGCAGTAACCAAAGCATACCTAGAACGCAGTGGCAGTATAAGTTCTACTCAAATCTTAGACGGAACAATCGTTGATGCTGATATAAACGCAAGTGCTGCAATTTCAGGAAGCAAAGTACAATTAGCTTCTGGATCTGGCCCAGGTGCTTTATCTACAAGTGATTTTGTCAAGCTAAGTAATATAGAAACAGCAGCTACAGCAGATCAAACTAATGCTGAAATCAGAGCCGCAGTAGAAGCAGCTAGTGATAGTAATGTTTTTACCGATGCTGATCACACAAAATTAAACGCAATAGAACCAAGTGCAACTGCTGATCAGACTGACGCAGAAATTAGAACAGCAGTAGAAAACGCAACAGATTCAAATGTCTTTACCGATGATGATCATACGAAGTTAAATGGTATAGAAACTGCTGCAACAGCAGATCAAACCGATGCTGAGATTAGGACAGCAGTAGAAAACGCAACAGATTCAAACGTCTTTACGGATGCTGATCACAGCAAACTTAACGGAATAGAGACAGCAGCTACTGCAGATCAAACAGCAAGCGAAATTAAAACATTACTTCAGTCTGACAAGCTAACTAGTTCTGAAATAGCAACAGGTGCATTAGACGGAAGGTATTACACAGAAACAGAAGTAGACGCTAATTTCTATAAATTAGGAAGTGTTGGTGAAATTCAATCTGGAGAAACTTGGTCTGCTGCTGATAACAAGATTGCAACAACAGCAGCTATAGATGCTCGGATCACTGATCTTGTCGATGATGTAGGTGGTTTTGTTCCAATAGCAAATGAAACATCATTCCCTACTGCAAACCCAGATGTAAATAATGGTGCTGGTACTTTAGTTAGCATTAAAGCATTTGCTTCTTCTCATACTCCTTCCGGTGGAAGCGTTACTATTGCAAACGGAGCAGGCAGTGGAAACACAGTAACAATTACAGGATGTGGATCAACAGTACTAGCTGCTGGTTTTGGTGGAATTGTCGAGACAACATCTACTCTTCATACTTATACATTCCATCGCTTATCTCCTAAAGCAACAGAAGTCACTACAGTTGCTGGCAATATTACCAACATAAACACAGTTGCTGGAATATCAGGCAATGTCACGACCGTAGCTGGAATATCGGGCAATGTAACAACAGTGGCTGGTGTATCTGCCAATGTGACAACTGTGGCTGGTGTAGCAGCTAACGTCACAACTGTCGCTGGAATAGCAAGCGATGTAACCGCAGTCGCTAATGATGCAACAGATATAGGGGCTGTGGCTGCAAAGGCTACTGAGATCGGAAGACTAGGGACTGCTGATGCTGTTGCTGACTTAAACACGCTAGGAACTACAGCAATAGTTAGCGACTTAGATACATGTGCAACCAATATTTCTAATATAAATACTGTCGGAGGTTCAATCTCTAACGTAAATACTGTTGCTTCAAATATGAGCACAGTTAACGATTTTGCTGATAGGTATCGTGTTGCTAGTAGTGCTCCAACTAGTAATAACGATGAAGGAGATCTTTATTTTGATACGACTTCAGATGAGCTAAGAGTTTATAACGGATCATCGTGGCAAGGTGGAGTAACAGCGACAGGAAACTTAGCAGGCTTAGGTGCTAACACCTTTACAGGAGCACAAACATTTATTGCTAGTCAGACGTTTGACGGAAGAGATGTATCTGCTGACGGAACAAAGCTAGATGGTATTGAAACGGCTGCAACTGCTGATCAAACTGACGCTGAGATAAGAACAGCAGTCGAAAATGCTAATGATTCAAACGTCTTTACTGACGCAGATCATACGAAATTAAATGGTATTGAGACTGGTGCAACCGCAGATCAAACAGCAACAGAGATAAGAGCAGGTGTAGAAGCTGGAGATCTTAGCTCTCTATCTGTTGATGGTGATGTAACTTTCAAAGGAGCTACGTCAGGAAAGAATATAGTTTGGGATAAATCTGATCACCGATTAGAAGCAGCTAATGGAGCAATAGTAAGTTTTGGTGATACAAATGATTTACAAATTTATCATCAAGGAGATGGTGTAGGGAACGCATATATTGAAAATAGTGCTGGATGGTTAGTAGCAAAAGGGGCACAGGTATCAGTAGTCAAAACCAACAACGATTACATGGCTAGGTTTGAATCAGCCTCGGTTGGTTTATATTCTGGTGGGACTGAACGCTTACAAGCACACAGTACAGGCGTAACAATTACAGGAACAGCTACAGCTACTACGTTTAGCGGATCAGGTGCAAGTTTAACTTCTTTAAATGCTTCAAATCTTTCATCTGGAACAATTGATGCAGCTAGAGTTCCAACTCTTAATCAAGACACAACAGGTCATGCAGGAACTATAGGCACAACTGCCACAAGTGCTAACGCTACTTACTATCCAGCCTTTGTAGAAAATTCCTCATCAACAACAGGAGAAATAATTCGAGTAGATGCAGGATTAAGCTATAACCCTTCAACAAATTTACTAACAGCAGGATCATTTAGCGGTGATGGATCTGCCTTGACTGGGATACAGGCAGGAGCAACAGGAGGAGGAAACGATGCTATCTTCCAT
>CEQN01035929.1_pt1 | contig 20057 bp, 24 predicted proteins | sample 427011 | NCBI WGS metagenome assembly CEQN01 (sample SAMEA2621277, study PRJEB7988) | marine metagenome | biome: marine biome (ENVO:00000447); feature: deep chlorophyll maximum layer (ENVO:xxxxxxxx); material: "saline water (ENVO:00002010), including plankton (ENVO:xxxxxxxx)" | depth 120 m
CTATGAATTTTATCATAGTTCCACTGGGTAATTTCGGGCTATCAGTGGCAGATATACAAGTAGTAATTCCAATGATAGATACAAGTCAAATGATGCCTGTTCTTATGGGCATGCTAGGATTAGGTGCAATGAGAACCGTAGAAAAGGTACAAAAAGTTTCACGGGAGAAATAAATGCTAAAGATAGGAATCGCTATAGTATCAATACTATTAGTTACAGGATGTACAACTGCAGCAACAACAAGCTCTTTGAAAGAAGACGCTGAGCCAACACTACAAAAAATGCAAAGAAAAATGCGAGGAAAAACAGTAGAATATTGTATAACACGTGGAGGCGGAAAAACGTGTACTTATTTAACTGAGCAAGAAGTACGTGATCGATTAAGACGTATGGGACTATACTAATGAAAAATCCAGTAGCCAAGTTTTGTCGCAAGTTCAATAAGAGCAGGATCTTTCGTAACCGCAAGAAAGAGGCAAAGAAACGAGGCTATTACAACAAGTCAGAAAAACACTACAGGGATGGCGACAATACGTGATTAAAGTATACGCAGACATTTTTCGAGAAAAACTGCACAGACAAAAAGAGTCAATTCGTAAAGAGCTAGATCGACCCGCTAGTGAGCGAAGAAGAGAATGGTTGAAAAAGCAATTATGCCAAACGAGAGAACTAAAGAAACTAGTGAAAGAAATGAGTACTGAAAAGTGTCCTCATTGTGGTGAGAGTTTAAATTGACCAATTATGTATCGCCCTGTAAAGGGGTATGTTTGTTAGACCCAGTAAAAAATGAATGTATAGGATGTTACCGAACTGCTTACCAAATACAGTTTTGGAATACAATGTCTGCAGAAGAAAAAGGTGGCGTCCTATATCAATGCAAAGAAAAGGAACGAGAACGTGAGCAAAAAAGAAGGGATGAAATTCGATACTATCAAGCCACGAACCTATCTCTTGCCTCCAAAGGCACTTCTCGAAGTAAGCAAAGTTCTGACGATTGGAGCAGAAAAGTATGACGAAGAAAACTGGAGAAAGCTAGATAATCTTCAGAATCGTTATACGGGTGCTGCACTACGACATTTATTTGCCCATATGGATAATGAAATACTTGATCCAGAAACAAATTTATCGCATTTAGCTCATGCTATTTGCTGTTTACTTTTTAAATTGGAGATAGAACTTGAGACGACTAAGAAAAAAGGTGGGGGAGGACCTCAGCGATACGAACATCAAAAAAGTGATTCAAAGATTGAATACTTCTCATCAACCTATAACCAAAAAAGAAGCATGCAACGTCCTGAAGATAGCTTATAATCCTCAGCGACTGACAAAAATTATTGAGGAGTATAATGAACGGGTCGAGTATAAGACTAAACGAAGGGCACAGAAGCGTGGTACGTATGCCACCCCCGATGAAATCACAGACACAATTAGAGCTCACCTTCGGGGAGACCCGATCACTGATATCGCAAACAATCTTTTTAGAACAGTGCCCTTCGTGCGGAACATTATTGAATCCGTTGGCATCCCTACGAGAGGTGCAAATCAAGAAGAACGATACGCAACTGGAGTTGTTCCCGAGCAGTGTATAGCTGAATCGTTTGACGAAGGAGAGTTGGTTTGGTCAGCGAAAGATCATGCAACTGCTACTGTGCTTAATCGAGATATGAAAATAGACTACGAACAGAAATATGGAAGTAAGTGCTATACCATATTTGTACATGAAACCAGCGAAGAGTTTGAACATCTTGGACCAGGATATTATTCTTCTGCTCTTGCATATGACCTCGGAAGTTTAAAACATTTACAGGAATACGGAGTCGACCTTAGCCAAATCTAAAGTAAGGTCTAAATTAATAATAGAAGGATGACTTTATGTCTCAATCTTATACAGCTAATACAATTTTACGTCTTGGAGCGTTTCAATCAGGAAAAACTAGTGGTGTAGTAAAAGAGAGTTTTAAAAATTCTTTATCTTGTCCAAATTTGGTTAATGTATTTATTGCACATAAAACAAATGTAAATAAATCAAACCAAGAGTTTCATATTAAAAATACTTTTGGAGAGTGTGTAAACTTAATAACTCAAGAGTCAGACTTATCTGTGTTTTTAGCCTGCACTGAAAAAAATAGGAAATGTTTCAACGATGACTATCCTATTGTTATTTCGTGTTTAAATCACCATAAACACTTAGAGACATTACTAACTCTAGTAGCATTAGATAGTAGTTATATTTTTGATATTTATGTCGACGAATCAGACTCGGTGGCATTAGATCATCAGAGAAAAAAATCAAATGTGAGAAAAGATAATCTTGTAGACTCTTTGTTGCGACAAAAGTCTGTTCAAAATTTTATATGTCTTACAGCTACCCCCTTTAGTGAGATTGCTTCTAACCTTGACTGGAATGAGATCAATTCGATAACTCCAGGAGACGGCTACAATTCGATAGATGATAGCCCTGTGCTTGCTTGTCCTAAAGATGCAATGCAAGAATTTAATCTGGGTAGAATAACTCCTACCATAGAAGAATTTTTAATATCACAAAGTAAAGAAAGTAAAACTGTTACTTTAATTTCAACACTAAATGGAAAGGAGGCACACCACATTCAAGCAAAGAGTATCTCAAAACTACTACCAAAAAACTGTTTGAGTGTAGTTCTTAACTCCTCTACAAAACAGAAGTATTACGTGGCAGGGGAAACCTATTATGTGCCTACAAAACGCAACAGAAAAGGACAACTAGAAGAACTTTTTGATGTTGCAGAGAAGTTTGATAAATTATTTATTGTAGGTTGGGACATGTTGAGTAGAAGCGTTACTTTAAAAAAAGGTAGCTTTGATAAATTTTCAGGTATGTTATTCTCTGCCCCAAATGCTACTTCTCTAGCAGTAATGTTACAAAGAGTGGCTAGGATAGCTGGATATCAAGACTCTCCCGCACTTCTTATGACAGATAAATCACTTTTACTAACAGGAGGCCTTCTTCAGTATCCAGAACTGCTAAAAGTGGCTAAAAAATACAAAAAAGCAGACGAACGAAGAACAGCTTTATTCTCAGAAGTTCCTCTCCTTTTTCCTAATATTTGGGGAATGAAAGATAATGCAATTAAGACAAAAACATCTCCTAGACAAATTGTGGATACACTATCTACAGAAGATGAAGCAAAAAAATTAAACTACCAAATTTTGAGTACTTTAATTAATGTTCCTGCAGCTGATATTCCACATAATGTATTGAAGGATTTAAAGGAACACAAAAAAGCTGCTGAGGGTACCAATCTACATAGTTTTATTTTGAACCAACATTTTAGCTCTAATCGTGTATTAGAAGCAGCAAAGGGTAGGGAAAATATGGCATTGCCAAATTCAGAAGTACTTGACAACTATAGGGATACTTTATATTTATTTGAAGATAATATGTTAAAAATCTTGGTACAACCCTTTTTCCAGATACGTGAAAGTATTAACTACGCAATACACAATATTAGTACAGGACAGTTACATTGTTATGCTCCTAGTGGTAACTTTAGACTTTAGTATAGATTTGAAAAAATATTTCTTGACAAAACAGTTATATTTTCGCTATAATATACATTCAGAAATCGGAGAAATATGTGAAAAAAATAATTCTTTTAGTACCAATCTTCTTGTTTCAATGCGCCCCCGTCCCTGCAGTAATGGGATGTGCGAGTCAAAATATGTACTATGACCTTCCCGAAATACCTACAACCCCCGACGGTAGAGGAGCAACTCAAGTAGCATAATGGAAATTGTATTTACTCCAGATCCTGCATTAGTGAAGAAACTATCAAAATCAAACGTAATTCCTTTTCCGAGGACAAAAGAGATGGGCGATAGATTTTACCAAGAACAGTTAGATACGCTGGGCGATTGCCCAGGAAACAAAAACCCTAAAAGGAGGACACGTAGAGTGCCTTGGACTGACGAACAAAAAGCGGAGGCTGTAGAAGCCTATACAGATTCAGATCCAACTCCAGAGACTTCAATGGAAATCGTCAAGCAAATTGCAGACGATATGGGACAGTCTCCAAATGGAGTACGGATGATACTAACAAAAGCAGGAGTCTACGTGAAGAAAACTCCTGCGGCAAAGAGCAACGGAGCCAGTGCTAGTACAAGCACTCGAGTTTCCAAAGCTGCAGCTATCGATGACCTGACGGCTGCAATCACTGACATTGGAGGCACAGTCGACGAAGATATTGTCAGTAAACTCACGGGAAAGGCTGCAATGTACTTTGCAGGACTTCTTCGGGAGACCAACTAAAAGGAGAAAACTTCTGGGGCGTAAAGCTCCTAACCCGAGTAGCCCCAGAATGTTTTAGTTCTTAGAGTACGAAGTAATACTTCAAAACTACTAAGGACTGAAAGTGAAAAAAGAAGAACTCCGAAGTTTGGTAGAGGAGTATGGCGATGCCATTATCACCTACCGCAGTGAGCAATCTAAAAAATTAAAATATAATGTTTGCACACTAGATTTTTCGACACCGTATATTCAGAAGAAAAAGACTCGAACAAAAGAGAGTATGGAAACTCTTTTGCTTTTTTGTTGGGATACGGACTCCTATCGAATACTAAAACCTAAGAATGTTACCACAGTTGTACCTCTTGCTTCTGTTCTCAAGAACGATAGAGGTATGTGATGGAACTTCATACTGCTCCCGAAGCGTATTCTCGTATTGTTCACTACAATGAAGAAAAACAAGAACAGATACGTCTTACAATCAATAGTTTTCGTGGAATAGAATACTTACACTTGCGAAAGTATTATTTAGATTTCAACGAAGAATGGAAACCCACTCCCGACGGTATTGCAATGCCACTAGATTTTGATAACTCTCGCGAACTCTTTTCTGGATTAGTTGAAATACTATCTCTTGCAGAGAGTAAGTCCGTAATCGAAGAACATTTCTTAGATTTGATTCAGGATCTTTATAAATAATTCTTGACAAAATCCTCAAACTTCCGTATAATACTCATATAAAATCAAAAACCCAGAGTATTTTATGAAAAATTTTCTTGATCTCGCCTCTCGTAAATACTATGAAGGTGATCCCATTATATCCGATTCAGAGTTTGACTCTCTTGCACAGCAGTGGAGTTATACAAAAGTTGGATATACTCCCACAGATGCATATCCTCATGCTTGGCGTATGCACTCTCTACAGAAGCTGCAAGCTCCCCTCTCGGACGATGAAGGATGGGTAGTAAGCCCAAAGTTCGATGGTGCAGCAGTCTCTATTCTATATGTAAATCAAGAGCTAGAGATAGCTTTGACTCGTGGTGATGGAATACAGGGTAAAGATATTACTGATAATATGGAATGGCTTGTTCCTCGAATTATACCAATGTATGGTGTAGTTCAAATCACAGGAGAAGTTTGTGCATACAAGAGTGTAAAGAATGCACGTAACTATGCTGCGGGTGCGCTTGGTCTCAAAGATGATCGAGAGTTTGCAGATCGAGACCTTACATTTATAGCATACGATATACAAACCACTTCTACACCATTTGATCGTTGGACTACTGCAATGGAATACTTACATGAACATTCGTGTTTTTGCACAGCATATACAATGGTACATGCTGATATGTATCCTCAAGATGGAGTAGTGTATCGAATTGATGACTACGAGAAGTTTGAAGAGATGGGATATACTGCCCATCATCCTCGTGGTGCTTACGCTGTAAAAGCAGCAGACAAAGGCTATATCACTACTCTACGCGATGTAACATGGCAGTTAGGTAAGAGTGGTATTGTTAGTCCAGTAGCACATTTTGATCCTATAGAAATTGGAGGCGCGACAGTAAGTAAAGCAACTTTACACAACAAGAAATATATGGATGATCTAAGCTTGGAGCTTAATTGTAAAATTGAGGTCATACGATCTGGTGAAATTATACCCAGAGTGGTGAGACGAGTTGACGATTAAAAAAATAATTCTTGACAAAAAAGGTCAAAGTCCGTATAATATTATTCACAATTTAGGAGAAAGTCTATGGCAGTAATCATGCCACCTTCGGAATGTCCGAGCTGTAAGAGTCCTCTGGTATTCGTAAATCATATCCTTTATTGTAAAAATACTGCTTGTGGGGAAAAGCTCCAAAAGAAGTTAGAGAATTTTGCACAGAAAGTAAAAATAAAAGGTCTCGGGCCTTCGACTATTAAAAAGCTAGATATACAATATGTTGAAGATTTATACTACTTGGAGAAAGAAGAAGTAGTAGAAAAGCTGGGAGAGAAACTTGGAACAAAACTTTTTGAGGAGATAAAAAAATCTCATGACGCACCTGCTAATTTGTTACTTCCTGCCTTTAGTATTCCTCTTGTGGGAGCAACCGCTACTGCGAAGCTCGCCACTGTCTGCAATGATATATGGGATATTGACACTGATAGTTGTACCAAAGCAGGGCTGGGACCCAAGACAGCACAAGAGTTACTAGACTGGAAAGATGAGAATATATTTTTCTTAGCAGCACTTCCACACAGTATGAAATTTGAAAAAACAAATAAGACTTCCAACCAAGAGGTAGTTTGTATCACTGGAAAGTTGAGCAGTTATAAAACGAAAGCTGAAGCAACAACAGTACTAAACGAACTTGGCTACGAAGTGAAATCAAGTGTAACAAAGGATGTAACGATTCTAGTCAATGAGAGTGGCATTGAATCTGCAAAAGTAAAGAAAGCACGCGAGTCTGGCGTTACTATTATAACTAACCTCTCAGATTTATTGGAGACCAATAATGGCGACACTTCCCAAGTGGACCGATGAGCGAACCGACACGCTCACTTCTTTTGTCGGTGATGAGACTCCTGTCTCACAACTTACTGTAGCAGAAGCTGCAGATCAGCTGGAGACAACTACCCGTTCTGTTTCTAGCAAATTACGCAAGATGGGGTATGACGTAGAGCTTGCATCTTCTACATCCAATCGTGCATTTACTGACGAGCAAGAGTCAATTCTTGAAGCGTTTGTTACTGAAAACTCTGGCACATACACTTATGCCGAGATTGCAGAGCACTACCAGAATGGTGCTTTTTCTGCGAAGTCAATCCAAGGAAAGATACTTTCCATGGAACTTACAGAGCACGTTAAGCCTGCTCCTAAGGTTGAGTCAGTGCGAACTTACTCACCAGAAGAAGAGTCAACTTTTATCTCTATGGTAAATGATGGCGCTTTTGTTGAAGCTATCGCTGATGCGATGGGACGCTCAGTAAACTCAGTACGAGGCAAAGCTCTTAGCCTTCTTCGTTCTGGCGACATTGATGCCATTCCAAAGCAAGAGCACACCAAAGCAAATGGTAGTGCTGATCTTCTTGCAGACATCGATGTAGCAGAGATGACTGTAGAAGCAATTGCCGAAGAAATTGGCAAGACTACTCGTGGCGTAAAAACCATGCTTACACGTCGCGGTTTGACTGCGGCTGACTATGACGGAGCTGCTAAAGCCGCAAAAGCAGGCTAAGTTCCGTTGAACATCCCGAGTGCGTTAATAAAGCAAGTGCTCATGCTCCAAGACTTTGAAACTTGGAGCATGACGCACAAGCATTATTTACCACCAGAGTATCACGCCTTATACCGTATTATCGACAATCACTGTGAGTCCTATCACAGTATGCCTACGATTGAAGACCTCAAATACGAAATTCGAGACAAAGTAACTCTTGACAAACTCTATGCAATAGAAAGCATTGACGTAGATGCTGACTCATATATGTTGTTGCAGTATCTAAAGAATGAATATACACAGCAAGAGATACTCAAAGAGTTACAAGGTTATGTAGAGAGTTCAATTGCTTTTGAAGATGCAGAAGAAGCAATTGGTCACTTGCATCAAATTGTTCTCGATGTAGAAACCAAAGTTGATTTACAAGACCCCTCTGAAAGTATGCAATCTATTACTCTACATGAGAAAGATGAAGATATTGCAAAGTATATTCCTCTTGGACTCAATACAGAGTATGATTACGACATACAGTTTTCGCCTCGTGATCTGGTTATGGTCGGAGGTAAACGAGGTTCTGGTAAATCAATTGTATCATGTAATATCGCAAACTCTGTATACGAATCAGGAAAGACAGCCATCTATTTTACAATCGAAATGGATAGTCGATCTATACTACAGCGGTGCTGTTCCATTGCAACGGAAGTACCTTTCTCAAGAATACGAACAAAGAATCTCAGTATTACAGAATGGGAAAAGGTTGCAACTTGGTGGGCAAATCGTTTTTTAAATGGACAAGAAAAACTAAAGCAGTACAGAGAAGAACGAAACTTTGATAAGTTTCATACCGAACTTAAAACGAATGATCAAATCAAACCAAATGAGCATATAGATGTTATTTACGATCCTTCACTTACACTCGCAAAGATACGTGCCGAACTCGACAAGAAAATAAAAGTAGGAAATGTAGGAATTGTTATTGTAGATTATATTAATCAAGTTAAGCGATCTGCAATGCCTTCTCGTGCAGGACAGTATGACTGGGCTGAGCAAATAGAAGTTAGTAAAACTTTGAAAGCTATGGCGCAGGAGTATGAAACTACTATCTTTTCTCCGTATCAGACTGATGCTAGTGGAGAAGCAAGATTTGCAAAGGGTATACTCGATGCTGCTGATGCCGCATACACAATTAATGCTTGGACTCAAGAAGATGAGTGTGTAACCCTTCAGTGTGTAAAAATGAGATCAGCTGCAGAGAAATCTTTTACCTCAACAATGGATTGGGAAACTCTAAAAATCGGGCCGGGCACGGCTTTGAATCCTAAAGAGAAAGAGGCAACATCTCATGCGACAGGTGAAGAGATAAATGATATCTAAAAATAGTTCTTGACTTTTTTATCTAATCCTTGTATAATATCTATTCAAACTCAAAAAGTAAGGAAAATAAATGATTGTTCAAGGTAGTCTTAACTACACACCAAGTGGACGTAAAGTGAGTACTAAATCCCGAAGAAAAAGACGACAAGTAGTATGGCACTGGAATACTAACAGAGAGAAAGAAAACACTTATCGCAGAGAAAGCAAGGGCTATCCCTCTCTTCCTCTAGGTGATCCAGATCCAGAAGAAACAGCACAGAGAGAGTATTACACAAGCAATCATACGGTAGCTCCTGCCTACAACAAAGGAGCCTACCAAGTCATTAGTGAAGAGAACATAAAAGACATTGGTAGATGAACGTAGAAGATTTATTAATTAAACAGAATGTATCGTATATTCCAAAGGGTGCAGATTTTGAAGTAAGTTGCCTCAATCCTGAGCATCCTGACCGAAATCCGAGTATGCGAATTGATAGAATAACGGGTGTGTTTAACTGTTTTTCTTGTGAGTTCAAAGGCAATCTGTTTACACATTTTGGGGAAAAACCAAATCAGTTACAACTACAACGCGAAAAGCTGAAAAACTTAATTAGACAGAAGATGGCGGAAAGTACTGGTTTGGTTATTCCCATCAATTCAACGCCTTACACAGGCACATGGAGAGGCATAAGGAAAGAAACATATGAAAGATTTGGAGCATTTCTCGATAAGGATCCTTCTTTTATTTCCCGTATTAATTTTCCTATCACTGATATCACAGGAAAAATTGTCGCGTACAATGGTAGACATACTGGAAGTGGTGTACCGAAATATTTAATAACTCCCGCAGGCGCACAAATGCCTTTGTTTCCAAAGGTAGAGCCTATAGGTGGGTGTGTTATTCTTGTAGAAGGAATCTTTGATATGTTGAATTTACATGATAAGGGACTGAACAATGCTATTTGTTGTTTTGGAACAAAGAATGTAAATGAAGATAAGTTGTCCGTATTATCAATGTCAGGAGTAAGTCAGATTGACATATTCTTTGATGGAGATGAAGCAGGACAAAACGCATCAGTAAAAATAAAGGAGTTGTGCGAAAGTATTGGACTTTCAGCCAGAAATGTACACTTAAAAAATACAGACCCTGGAGCACTAACAGAACCTCAAATACTAAAACTAAAGAGGAAACTATATGCCTAATGTCGCATTAATAGAGACAAAACGTAGTAGTACAGATTTTAGATCAGAGTTTGGAATTGAGTTTGATCAATTTCAACTTTGTTCTGACCCCAATATCAAGAAAGTTCTCAAGCGAGATGTTGATATTGATATGAACCCAGATGAGTACGACTGGGTAATACTTGTAGGCAGCGATGCTGTAAAGTATTATACAAAAGTAAACTCCGTTACGGAGTACTCAGGCAAGTTACTTGATGGTAAATTCTTGCCTATTATTAATCCTTCCATGCTTGCTTTTAAGCCAGAAGCAAAACCTACATGGGAAAGTTCAAAAACTAACATACTTGAGTATATCTCAGGACAGCTTGAAGACACAGTAATTACTGATGAACAAGCTAGAGGTATACAGGATACGGAGGAAGCAAATGACTGGATACGTACTTGCATTGATTCAGAACCTAGATACGTTGCCCTTGACTCAGAAACCACAGGACTCTATCCTAGAGACGGTCATATGCTTGGGATTAGTCTTTGTTACGATGGGTACAATGGTGTCTACATTGATGTAGAATGTTTTAATGAAAAAACAGAGTGTTTACTGCAAGAACTCTTTAATAAAACAACAATTATATTTCACAATGCAAAATTTGATATTGCATTCTTTGAGTATCATTTTAACTTTCAATTCCCAGAGTTTGAAGATACAATGCTTCTTCATTATCTCATTGATGAGAACCCTGGAACTCACGGTTTGAAACAGCTTGCAATGAAGTGGACTCCATATGGTGACTACGAACAGCCAATGTATGACTGGATTGCAGACTACTGTAAAAGAACTGGGACGTTAAAAAGTAATTTCACTTGGGATACAATTCCTTTTGAAATAATGAAAACCTACGCGGCAATGGATGCTGTAGTAACTTTTCTTGTTTATGAAAAAGTAGTAAAAATAAAAAAGAATAAACAGCTAGAGAAAGTATACAAAGATATACTAATTCCTGGCACTGAATTTTTAATGGACATTCAAGATAATGGTGTACCGTTCAATAAAGAGAGGCTGTACGGTGCACAAGAGTTAATGCAGGATGAGATTGATAAGTCAGTAAACGAACTGTACGCACATCCTGAAGTGACCCAATTCGAGAAAATAAATGGAAAAGATTTTAATCCTAACAGCACTGTTCAGCTTAGGCAGCTTTTCTTTGACTACCTTGGGCTTGTACCTACTGGAAAGAAAACTGGAACCGGGGCAGATAGTACCGATGCAGAAGTTCTCTCAGAACTGGCAAAACAATCACCTGTTCCTAAGCTCGTCTCAAATATTAGAAAGAACTCAAAAATCAAAAACACTTACCTCGACAAGATTATACCACAGCTTGACCGTGATTCTCGTCTTCGGACAGGTTTTAACCTGCACGGCACTACTAGCGGCCGCCTGTCTTCTTCTGGTAAGCTTAATATGCAGCAGCTGCCTAGGGATAATCCCATTGTAAAGGGTTGTATCAAAGCTGCAGAAGGACACAAGATAGTTGCAATGGACTTAACGACTGCAGAAGTATATGTTGCATCAGTGTTGGCTAAAGACGAGAATCTACAAAACGTTTTCCGAGAGGGAGGTAACTTTCATTCACAGATTGCGAAGAGAGTATTCAACCTACCATGTGAAGCAGAAGAGGTAGCAGAGTTATACACCACACAGAGACAGGCAGCAAAAGCTGTAACTTTTGGTATTATGTATGGAGCAGGACCTAAAAAGATAAGTGAACAAGTAACAAAAGATAGTGGTAAACTTTTTAGTGTAAATGAAGCTTCTAGTGTTATCAGTGACTACTTCAAACAGTTTCACAAGTTAAAGAAGTGGATTGAAAACAATCAAAAGTTTATAGAACAAAATGGTTTCATATACAGTTATTTTGGCAGAAAAAGGAGATTACCTAATGTCGCCAGCACAGATAAAGGCATCAAGAGTCATAGCATTCGCTCTGGTCTTAATTTTTTGGTCCAGTCTACCGCTTCTGACATCAATCTTCTTGGGGCAATAGAAGTTAATAGAGCAATAAAGTATAAATCGCCTATGAACAATGCTAGAATTTTTGCACTAGTTCATGACTCTATTTTAGCAGAAGTTCCAGAGACTGATGTAGATAGTTACTGTACTTTGTTAAAGTATTATGTTCAAAAAGATCGTGGAGTAAGTATTCCTGGCACACCAATTGGTTGTGACTTTGAAATAGGCGACGACTACTCAATGGGTAAGTACGAAAAACAATATGGTAATAACTTATAAAGACAACGATAAAATTACTTATCCTGTATATGTTCTTCCAAGCAGTAACTGGACTATTGCTGATGGCTTAGTTACCATTGATGGATTAATTGTTGATGATCGAAATATGGAGGGTGAGAGCCTTGGACGACGAAGGCTTATGACTCCATATGATAATCTATTCTCACTCAAAAAATTAACAAATAATCTAGTCGGAATCATAAAATCTGGCAGAACTAATTTTATTGATTCAAAGGGAATGTTATTTATTTATGAAAAGACAAGGAACGCACGATTACGTTTTAGAAAAATAGAACGAATCGAGAAAAAGGAACGAGCTTGCCTATTGTATATTTATCGATGGAAAATACCGTTTATCATACCTAGACCACCTCCAGAGGCAGCTAGGTATGCAGGTATTCTTCATATAGGCGACGACCCTTGGAAGTTATACACCTATTCAGAGGGTCCGCTCAAAGATACGAGGCGAAAAATATAGTGGGAAAAAGATCAAAGACTATCAATGGATCAGGATTAGAACTACAACAAATAGACCCTCTTACAAGAAATCAACTTGAAGCATTTGAATCAGAAAATCATTTAGTGCTCTGCGGGGTTGCAGGAACAGGAAAAACTTTTGTCGGATGTTATCTTGCTTTTGATGACATGGCAAAGAAAGAGTACGAAAAACTAGTAATTATTCGAAGTGCAGTTCCGACAAGAGACATCGGTTTTCTTCCAGGAACAGAAAAAGAAAAAGCATCAGTATACGAAGAGCCCTACAAAGATATTGCAAATGATATTTTTGGAAGAGGAGATGCTTATCAAATTCTCAAAGCAAAAGGCTTAGTAGAGTTTATGACAACTTCTTTTATAAGAGGTATAACTCTACGTGATGCTGTAATTGTAATTGATGAGTGTCAAAATATGTCCTTTCATGAACTTGACTCAATCATTACAAGAGTGGGAAGAAACTGTAGAGTTATTCTTGCAGGTGATTTTGCACAGTCTGATTTAAAGAGTAATGGAATGGGCGATTTTTTAGCTGTACTCGAATGGATGAATGAGTTTGATTTCATTGAGTTCGGAGTACAAGATATAGTAAGAAGTGAGTTTGTGAAAAACTATATAATTGCAAAACACGAATTAGAGAACAATTCTTGACAACAACCTTAAAAAAGAGTATAATAGTCGCATGAATTTATTTTATCTTGATGAAGATTTAGATAAGTGTGCTGAGTACCATGTCGATAAGCACATTGTAAAGATGCCACTTGAAGCCGCACAAATACTGTCTACAGCATTGTGGGTTGACCAACATTTGGGATTTATACCAAGAGCACTTGAGAAGAGTGAGCGAGATTACATCAATGTAATCAAAAAAGATATACAGCATTTACCTCAAGAAGCTCGTCCTATTTCTCCGTATCTACCAATGATGTACAATCATCCTTGCACGATTTGGGCAAGATCATCGCTAGATAACTACGAGTGGACACATTGCTATGCAAATGCTCTCGGTGAAGAATATACCTATCGGTATGGTAAAATACACAAATCAGTAGAAGTAATCAATCGATTGCCTTTACCTCAACAAATGAAACGTCTAGGATTTACTACGTTTGGGCTGGCAATGCCAGATGAGTTGAAAGACTATGAGAATCCAATTCAATCATATCGAGACTACTATCACCTCGATAAAGCAACCTTTTCGAGTTGGAAATATCGAGAGAAGCCACCTTGGTGGAACGAAGACTACGCTGACTATGAGAAAAGGATCACAGCATGAGAGTAAAACTAGTTTCTCCAACAGCTCCAGCAAACTTGCTGAAGACAATTGCTTATACGGCAAGAGTATCCAACCCAAGCAATCAAGAAAATGTGGATACGAATGAAAAGCTTATACGATATTTGATAAAGCATAAACACTGGTCGCCTTTTGAAATGGCAAACATAGTATTAGAGATAAATACTACACGAGATATTGCTAAACAAATACTCAGACATCGTAGCTTTTCTTTTCAAGAATTTAGTCAAAGATATGCAAAACCAGATTCCATGGGTTATCCTTTTGAGATGCGAGAAGCAAGATTACAAGATACAGAAAATCGACAGAATAGTATTGAGTTAAATGAAAATGCTAGTTATATTCATCATCAGTGGATTGGTCATCAAAATCGAGTGTTGCGTGCTGCAGAGACTGCATATAATTGGGCAATTGATAGTGGAATTGCAAAAGAACAAGCACGAGCAGTTCTTCCCGAAGGCTTGACAAAAACCAGACTTTATATGAATGGAACAGTAAGATCATGGATACATTATATTGATCTTCGAACTTCTCCCGAGACTCAGAAAGAACATCGAGACATTGCAACTTTATGTGCAGCTTGTATTGATGTTGTATTTCCGATGATACTAGATTTTGTTCATTGAAAGCTGTACTTAGTAATCGGATCTATATGGATTGTACTCCTGATATGCAGGAGAGAATTGATAAAGAATTAACATACTTAATTCCATCACACAATCCTACAGACCCACCACAAGTCATTGCGAATATGGGAATCATTCGCAATGGTTTGATTTCTATTCCGATTGGTAGAACAGATTTAATACCAAGAGGCTATGAAATAAAAGATAAACGCAATTTAGTACCAGTAGACTTTCCAAAGTTCAAATACGATTTAAGACCGAGTCAACAGAAAGTTTATGATGAAATTGAAGATAATGCAATTATTAATGCTTGGGTTAGTTGGGGTAAAACTTTTACAGGCTTAGCGATTGCAGGAAAGCTAGGACAAAAGACTTTGATTGTTACGCATACAGTACCACTTCGAAATCAGTGGGTCAAAGAAGTAGAGAAAGTATTTGAAATTAGTAGTGGTATTCTTGGGAGCGGTAATTGGGATAGCTCTGGGCCTATTGTTGTTGGAAATACCCAGACTTTGTATCGCAACGTGGAGAAGATCAAAAAAACTTTTGGAACTATTATTCTCGACGAAATGCACCACGTCAGTAGCCCTACTTTTAGTCGTATTATTGATAGTAGTTTTGCTAGGTACAAAATCGGTTTATCAGGAACTATTGAGAGAAAAGATGGAAAGCATGTCGTCTTTCGAGATTATTTTGGACACAATATAATCAAACCCCCAAAAGAAAACTATATGGTTCCAACAATTCATATAGTACCTTCTGGCATAAGATTTATGGATGGATCAAGAGTACCGTGGGCAAACAAAGTTACGGCACTCGCAAGAAATGAAGAGTATAAACATACTGTGTCCATGCTGGCTGCGGCCTACGCCGCAAGAGGGCACAAAGTATTAGTGGTCAGTGACCGAGTTCAGTTTCTAAAGCAATGTGCAGAACTGACGGGAGAAAGTGCAATATGCTTAACTGGAGAAGTACCGCACGAAGAGCGAGAGCATTTAATTGGAAAAGTTCTGAACGGCAGCAAGAATGTTATGTTTGGAACTCAAGCAATTTTTTCAGAAGGAATTTCGATAGACAACTTAAGTTGTTTGATACTTGGTACTCCAATAAACAACGAACCACTTTTAACTCAACTAATTGGACGAGTTATACGAAAGAAAGATAAGAAACTAAATCCTGTTATTGTAGATATTCACTTGCTTGGAAATACTGCAAAAAGACAAGCATCTAATCGAGTTGGATACTATATGAAACAGGGCTGGGAAATGAAGTACATTTAAAAAATACTTCTTGACAAAAACATCAAACATTGGTATAATATATGTTACTTTTTGATTGGAGCAAGGTCTACGCTAAAGCAGAGGGAAATATCTTTGTATGTAATCAAATTATGGAAATGATTATAAAAAAGAAATTACCGAAAAACAAATTCGATCCGCTTTACAAATTTTCTAAAACAAGTTTCATCGGGCGCAGCTTTCTAGTGCATCCCGATGTTCTTTTATATAATGCCCACCGTTATGATCAAAGAGATGTATCTATATACTATGCATTGGCGGCAATGCGTAATATAGCAGATTATAGAGCAACAAAAAAGATAACACTAGATCTGATCCGAGTACCGGTAGAACTAGACACAATTAACGACAACAAACTACTTCGTATAGATAATAAATCAGTACATTTTGTATATGAAGAAGTGCCACTGGAGAGTATACATTAATGGCTATATCATTTAATAAGCAGAAGGGGTCTGCTCAAAAATCCTCTATTAACAGCTATCAGTATCGTGATGGTGAAAATCAATTTCGTCTTGTTGGAGACATTCTTGCACGATACGTGTATTGGGTAAAAGGCGAGAACGACAAGGATATTCCTTTGGAGTGTCTGTCTTTTGATCGAAACGAAGAGCGTTTCAATAACAAGGAAAAAGATTGGGTTCGTGAGTACTATCCCGATCTAAAGTGTGGCTGGAGCTATGCCACTCAGTGCATTGACAATGGAGCAGTAAAAGTTGTCAATCTGAAGAAGAAGCTCTGGGAGCAGATTATTACTGCTGCAGAAGACTTGGGTGATCCTACAGATCCAGCTACGGGCTGGGATGTAAAGTTCAAGCGAGTAAAGACTGGGCCTCTGCCGTACAATGTAGAGTATCAATTGCAAGTGCTCAAGTGTAAGAATCGTGAACTTTCTGACGAAGAAATGTCATTGATATCTGACTTGAAATCGATGGATGATGTAATGACTCGTCCTACTCCTGATGCTCAAAAAGAGCTTCTTGACCGTATACGCGGAACAGAAGCAAATGTAGATGAAGAACTGGAAGCTGAATTCTCTTGATTCTATTTACTGCCGACTGGCACCTTAAACTGGGACAGAAAAATGTTCCGTACCTATGGGCTATGGAGCGTTACCATGATTTCTTTGAGAGAATATATGATCTCGAAGAAGATGTTGACTTACATATTATTGGGGGCGATCTTTTTGATCGTCTTCCCAATATGGAAGAGTTACATCTATACTTTAAGTTTATTCGAGATGTAAAAGTACATACAATTATTTTTGACGGAAATCATGAAGCTACTCGAAAGAATAAAACATTTTTTTCTTATTTAAAAGAGTGCTCAGCACAAATAAATCCTTTAATACAAATAGTAGACAGTCTATATGAAACAGATTTATTCACAATACTTCCATATTGTGAATTACATAGAAAAACTGTTTTTAATGAAATAGACAAAAGCAAGCCTTTGTTTACTCATGTGCGTGGAGAGATTCCTCCTCATGTAAAACCAGAAATTGATCTTGATTTGCTTGCTCCGTTTCCAGTTGTATTTGCAGGCGATCTTCATGCACATAGTAACTGTCAAAGAAACATTGTGTATCCTGGAAGTCCAATGACGACTTCTTTTCATCGTAATGAGGTAGATACAGGATACATTTTGATTCACGAAGATACAGAAGATTGGGCATGGGAGTATGATAGTTTTAAACTGCCACAGCTTATAAGAAAAACAGTAACAGATCCAAAAGATATGATTCCTACTGACTTTCATCATACTATCTATGAGTTAGAGGGCGACATACAGGATTTAGCAGCAGTAAAAAATTCAGAGTTACTTGATAAAAAAGTAGTTGTAAGAAAGAACGAATCTTCACTTATTCTTGCAAAAGAAATGTCTGTAGCAGAAGAGTTACATGAGTATCTACAGTACATTCTTGAAATAGATGAAGAAAAAATACCAGATATAATAGGATTATTTAATGATTACGCTTCAAGAGTTGAAATGGGATAACTGTTTCAGTTATGGAGAAGGTAATGAGCTAGACTTAAGTTCTACAACTCTTACACAGATTATTGGAACTAACGGGACAGGCAAATCGTCTATCCCGTTAATTATTGAGGAAGCTCTTTACAATAAAAATTCAAAAGGAATCAAGAAAGCAGATATTGCAAATCGTTATGTAAACAATGGTTATAATATCTATTTGTCTTTTACAAAAGACAGTTCCTTGTATGAAATAACTGTAAATAGAAAAAATTCCGTAAAACTAAAACTGCAGAAGGACGGAGAAGACATATCAAGCCACACAGCAACAAATACCTATAAAAGTTTACAAGAAATTCTAGGTATTGACTTTAAGACTTTCTCACAGCTAGTGTATCAGAGTACAAATGCTAGTTTACAGTTTTTGACTGCAACGGATACAAACCGTAAAAAGTTTCTAATTGATCTTTTGCATTTAGAAAAATATGTAAGTTTGTTTGAAGTCTTTAAAAATGCACATAGAGGTGCTGTAAACGATAGATCAACCCTTTCGGGTAAGTTAGCAACAGTTGTAAAATGGTTAGAAAATAATATTTTAGATGATAGTAACATACTGCCAATGCTAAATTTAGAAATTGATACATCTGAAAACGAAAAAGCATTGCGGTCTTTGATGATAGAACTTCAAAATATTTCTGAAAAAAATAAAAAAATTTTACAAAATAACCAGTACAAAAAGATGTTACGAGCCATACCTATTCATGATCTACAGCAGAGCACAGCGACATGGACAGACTATGATGATTTAATTCAAGAACAAGGAACATATCAAGCAGATGTCATACAGAGCAGAAAACTGATAAGTAAGTTAGATGCGCTCGGACAGAAATGCCCAACGTGTGAACAACATATTAGTTACAATGTGAAAAATAGTATGATAGATGAAGCCGCTGAGAAGGCAAATGCAGCAGAGGAGAAAGTAAATGACCTTAAACGACGAATCAAATCCATTAAATCTGAGAATGCAGAATTTACAAACACCAAAAACAGAATTACCGAATGGGAAGATCTCTACCGCAATATTGACCAGAATCTCCAAGGAGATATTCTGGATAAGCACGAGCTGGAGACTCGCATTCAAGTATTACAGAGAGACATACAGTCAGCTAAAGACGAACTGGCTAGAACAGCAACGGAAAATGAAAGAAGAACAAAAAGAAATACAAGAATCCAAATCATTCAAGAGCAAACTGATGCGTTTCAACGAGAAAAAATAGAGTATGAAAACACTCTTGCAAAACAACAAAGAATTGAAACAAACTTAGAAATACTAAAAAAGTCTTTTAGTACAAATGGTTTGATTGCATACAAAATAGAAAGTCTGGTAAAAGAACTAGAAGAATTAGTAAATAAATATCTAGGAGAATTGTCAGATGGTAGATTTACTCTACACTTCGTTGTTAGTAACGACAAACTTAATGTAGAAATCACTGACAATGGAAATGTTGTGGATATTAGTGCCCTTAGTTCTGGTGAGCTTGCTAGGGTCAACACTGCTACACTGATTGCTATTCGAAAGCTAATGAGTAGTATTTCAAAGTCTAAAATCAATATATTATTTCTTGATGAAGTAATCAATGTACTAGACGATACTGGCAGAGAAAAGATCGTAGAAGTACTGTTACAAGAAGACGAATTGAATACTTATATAGTCTCTCATGGTTGGACACACCCGTTGTTAGAGAAAATAGAAGTAGTTCGAAAAGGAAATGTAAGTGGGTTAGAGTGGTAGATTCAAGGGCAAAAGGAGCAAGAGGTGAGTATTTAGTTCGTGATATGCTTCGAGCACACACGAATTTAAGCTTTGAGAGAGTGCCTTCTTCGGGCGCTCTTGAGTATCTAAAAGGTGATCTTTATGTACCAAACTGTAGAAATCATTACTGCATCGAGGTAAAGAACTATAAAGATTCACCTTTGACAGATAAAATATTTACTCAGCCAAAAACAAACAACTTGATTCAATGGTGGAAGAAAGTACAGACACAGGCAAAAGGTGGTAATCAAAAGCCGTTACTTTTCTTCAAATA
>CEQN01006571.1_pt1 | contig 19849 bp, 15 predicted proteins | sample 427011 | NCBI WGS metagenome assembly CEQN01 (sample SAMEA2621277, study PRJEB7988) | marine metagenome | biome: marine biome (ENVO:00000447); feature: deep chlorophyll maximum layer (ENVO:xxxxxxxx); material: "saline water (ENVO:00002010), including plankton (ENVO:xxxxxxxx)" | depth 120 m
AGCATTTTTTAAAAATTTTTTTCTAGTAATTTTTTTATTCATAGGATTTGTAATTTAAATCAATAATTAAGAGATAATAATGAAAAACACAAAAAAAATATACGAAGCATTAATTGTAATTAGTTTAATTATTACAATTATTTTTTTAAATGATAAATCAGAATATAAAATGGGCTCAAGTAGAATTTTTGTAAATGAAAATGAATTAAAAGAATCTATTGAGAGGCCGGTACCCACAGATATTGCAAATAGAAAAAAAGATAGAAAGCTATTTAAGAAATCAAGAAAGGAATATATAGATTTAATCCATAAGCATTCACCAGATCTGGATTGGGAAAAAATGGATTCAGATTTTAGAAAGATGCGTGCTCGTAATAATACAGATGAGCGACAAAATTATATTAATCAAAATGGATACTGGGATACTAATGATAATCAGATTGTATTAAGTAGAAATATTGAAGGTATTTGGCGTGAGAGAGGAAGTAATAATCTGGCAGGAAGAGTTCATACTATTGATGTAGATTTTGAAAATGATTTAATTTATTTAGGGTCATCTGGAGGGAATATATGGAAAGGAACTATTGATGGAGAAAACTGGGAATCTTTAAATGATTATATGCAAATTAAAGATATTAAAATTATTAGGATTATAGAGGCAAATAATTTTAGAAGATTGCTAGTTGGCTCATCCGATGGATTTTTCTATACAGATGATGAGGGTTTTATAATTAATCAGTCATCGGGCTTAGATTCTCCACTTGATTGGGGAGAGTTTTATAGATTTATTGTAAAAGGTGAAAATGAAGATGCAGTAATATATGCACTTGCTAAAGAATGGGATAGCGGAAGCACTGTATCAATTTATAAATCAATTGATTTGGGAATTAGTTTTCAAAAAATTTATTCAGATAACCTTGAAAGCAATGGGTCGTATGATATTTGGACGTCTCGATATATTGATAGCGATGTATTTTTTTTAAAAGAAGGAAGCTTATACAGACTAGACAATGATCAATTAATCTCTGTATCTGAAATTTCAGATATATACTCTGGTGATAATCTTTTAACTGGTGGTTTTGATGGAAATATTTTTATGTATGCTAAAATTAATGATCAACTATATTTCTCTGAAAATGAAGGACAAGATTGGGAAAATTTAGGAACATTACCTACCTATACTTTTTTTAGAAATAGTTTTAAATCTTCAAATATTAATAAGAACTTGATATCTATTGGAGGAATTGATTTATATAAATCAATAAATGGAGGAGACAATTGGTCAAAGGTAAATGAATGGTGGGAATATTATGATAATCCATCAATTTACTTGCATGCTGATATTCCTGATATTCAGTTTATTATAGATAATGATGGGAATGAATTTGTTTTTGTTCTTACTGATGGTGGGCTATATGTGTCATATGATGGATTTATGAATGAGGTTCTTAATATATCTGAAAGTGGTTTAGGTGTAAGTCAATATTATTCGACATATACAGCAAAATATCCCCCATATAAAGTTTATGCAGGTAGCCAAGATCAGGGATTCCAAAGAAGAAGTAATATTTCAGATGGAATATACGACTTTGAACAAGTGATAAGTGGAGATTATGGTCATTTAGTTTCGCCCAATCAAGGTGAGAGTATATGGTCTGTTTACCCAGGATTTGTATTATTATATCCAAATGCCTCAAATAATTCAAATGGTTTAACATGGGACTTTCAGGGAAGTGGATATTTGTGGCTTCCTCCTCTTATGGAAGATCCTGAAAATGAAAATGTTATATATATTGCAGGTGGTGGTATTAATGGTGGAAATCATATAATAAAATTAACTAAAGTTGGTAATAGCATACAGCATGAAGAAATGGCCTTCCCGTTTAATAATACAATTACATCAATGGCATACTCTCCTATTGATAATTCTCATTGGTATGCTATGACATACAATGGCTCTTTTTATCATAGTACCGACTATGGAAATTCATGGGAAATTTCATTAGGATTTAATGGTCCAGAATCACATTATTTTTATGGTTCTTCCATTTATCCGTCAAATCAAACATTGGGTAAGGTTTTAATTGGGGGTAGTGGATACTCAAATAGTCCAGTTTATATTACTTATAATCATGGTCAGAATTTTCAAAATTTTTCACAAGGTCTTCCAAATACAATGGTATTTAAAATTGATGGGACCCTTACCGATCAAATTATATTTGCAGCAACAGAATTGGGCCCTTATGCATATACTGATGAACAAGGTGAATGGATTAATATTATGGGCTTATCAGCACCAGATCAAACTTATTGGTCGCTTGAATATGTCCCTGAAATCAATACTGCAAGATTTGGCACCTATGGTAGGGGCATTTGGGATTTTATAATTAGTGAAAATATAGATGTACTATATGGAGATATAAACCAAGATGAAACAATTAATATTCAGGATGTAATATTGTTGATTAACATCATCTTAGATGAATCTGATTTTATAATTGAAGCTGATATGAACAATGATGAAGTTATTAATGTTATTGATGTTGTTTCTTTAGTTAACATTATATTGGGAGCGTAGTAATTTTATTTATAGCAAATCAAGAGGGTTGTGCCGCGAGAGGGAGTCGAACCCCCACGCCCGAAGGCACTGGTTCCTAAGACCAGCGTGTCTACCAATTCCACCATCGCGGCATTAAACGGGTATAAATTATGATTTTTTTTAAATTAAATAAAGTTATATATCTTAATAATTTTAGAAATAACTTTTTTCATTAATTTATTTTTTATTTGACTTAATTTTTTAATTTATTTAAATTAAAATGCTAATGTTCTTTGTATAAAAGTTTTTTTTACTTAAAAAATTAAGTTTGCCTCCTCCAAAAAAGGCAGATGATTTAGTTTAAATGGCCTTCCTAAACATTTTTATTTCAAATTGTCTGCCTTTTGCATTTTATATTGAATCATTATTCACTATCTATTAAATTCTCATACATGCCAAATAAAATTATAATAGTTCTAATATCTTCATTATTAATTTCAAATTGTTCTATTGATACAATTAAATATTTAAAAAAAATAGATGGTATTCTTAAAGAATTTTCTATTTCTCAACCTTTAAATCAGAAAATGCATTTTGAATCTTGCAATTTAGTTACTATTAATACACTACAACAAAGTAGTCTGAAATTAGACTCATTAGCTGCAATTGCATTTTTGAAAATGGAGAAACATGCAGCTAAAGATTCCATTAAATTTAGAGTTGCCTCGGCATTTAGAACTGTAGAAAGGCAATCGAAAATAATAAACAGAAAACTAAAAAAAGGTATTCCAATTGAATCTATTTTAAAGGAAAACACTTTACCAGGTTTTAGTGAGCATCATTCTGGAAAAGCTATCGATTTTTTATCAGATAATTCATACTTATTATCTGTTGAATTTGAAAAAACAAAAACATTTAAATGGTTAACGCAAAATGCTGATAAATATGGTTTCTATTTATCCTATCCCAAAAATAATAAAGATGGTATTATGTATGAACCTTGGCATTGGATGTATAAGAATGAGTAATTGAATATGTATAAGAAATTAATTAATTTATTTAATAACATGAGGATATGATTATGGAATTTATAGATGTTTTACTAAGCGACAAATGGCTACCTATATCGATTGTTATTATATCTCCAATTGCTGCGTTAATAATTGACCTAATATTTTCAATTATTCTCAAAAATTTTGCAGGAAAAACAAAAACAACATTGGATGATAAAATAATTGAAATATTGCATCAGCCAATATTTTATTCTCTAATTTTTATTGGTTGGATGATTGCGATTAATAAAACTCCATTTAATTTTAGTCACTATATTGTATCTCTTTTATTGACTTTTATCATTATTATATGGGGTAGAGCAATATTTAAGGCCTTCATGCAGTTAATAAAATGGTATTCAGGCAAGGCCAACAAAAATAATGTTTTTCAACAAAGAACATTGCCGTTATTTGATAATATTGGAAAACTAGCAATTTTTCTTTTTTGTGTATTTTTTATTTTTAAAGGTTGGGGATGGGATGTTACGGGCTGGTTAGCATCAGCTGGAGTCATTGGTATTGTTATTGGTTTGGCTGCTAAAGACACGCTTGCAAATTTCTTCTCCGGGATTTTTATAATGGCAGATGCGCCTTATAAAGAAAATGATTACATCAACTTAGATTCAGGAGAAAGAGGATATGTAACCAATATAGGATTACGAAGTACGCGTTTATTGACTCGAGATGACATTGAAATTACTATTCCTAATTCTGTGATAGCAAATTCTAAAATAATCAATGAAAGTGGTGGTCCAAATGAAGATGAAAGAGTGAGAATTGATATTGGAGTAGCATATGGAAGCGATATTGATAAAGTTAGAGATATTTTATTGGACATCGCAAATAAGAATGATAATATTAGTAAAAAAAATACTCCAAGGGTAAGGTTTAGAACATTTGGTGAATCTTCTATTAATTTCCAACTTCTTTTTTGGATTCCAAAACCAGAAATGAGAGGAAGAGTTTCCGATGAGATTAACACTAAGATATATAAAACTTTTAATCGAGAAAATATAGAAATACCATTTCCTCAAAGAACTATTCATTTAAAAAAATAATGAATAGCTTCTCATTTTTAATTAATGAATAAAAATCTCAAAGATTTATTTTTATTAGATAAAGATATTACATATTTAAATCATGGATCTTTTGGCGCATGTCCCCAAATAATCATGGATCAATACTTTAAGTTACAGTTAAAGCTAGAAAGGGAGCCAATTGATTTTTTAGCAAACGATATTACTAAACAATTAAAAAAATCAAGAGAAGCTTTATCAAAATATGTAGATTGTCCAGGTGAAGATGTAGTCTTTTTCCCAAATCCATCTACAGCAATTAATATGGTTGCAAAGAGTTTGATACTAAGTAAAAATGATGAAGTGCTTACAACAACTCATGAATATGGAGCTTTAGTAAAGATGTGGAGATTTATATGTGATAAATCGTCAGCCAATTACATTGAGTATAGACCTTATTTACCTATGGATTCAAAATCAGTTTTTTTAGAGAGTTTTTTTAATAAAATAACAGATAGAACCAAAATTATCTTTATTAGTCATATTACAAGTGCAACTGGATTAAAATTCCCAGTTAAAGAAATATGTGATGAGGCTAGAAAAAGAGGGATAATATCAATTATTGATGGTGCACATGCTCCTGCTCATATAGATTTGTCAATTACAGATATTGAGCCTGATATATACGTGGGCGCATGTCATAAGTGGATGATGTCTCCAAAAGGAGCCTCTTTCTTGTATGCTAGCAAAAAGATGCAAAAACTTTTAAAACCTTTAGTTATAAGCTGGGGTTGGGATAGTGAAATTGTTGGTGACTCTCATTTCATTGATCACCATGAGTGGCAAGGTACAAATGATATAAGTCAATATCTTATTATTCCATATGTCATTGATTTTCTAAATGAAAATGAATGGAAAGAAGTTTCAAGGAGCTGTAAAAAATTAAATTTAGAATCTCGTTTACGTTTATTAGATTTATTTGATAAAAAGCCATTTTGTACTAATTCTTTAGAATGGCTTGGGCAAATGTCTAGTATTCAGATTCCTGACTGTAATGTTAAAGATTTATATAATTATCTTAAATCAAAGAAAATTGAAGTTCCTATTATAGAATGGGAAAATATGAAGATTCTAAGAATCTCTATACAAGCCTACAATAATGAAGGTGATATCAATCGATTAATAAAATATTTGAAATTATATTTTAATTAACTTCAAAAGCTATATACTGAGATCTTCCATCTTTGAGTAATTTTCTTACCATTACCACATCTCCTTTTTTAATATCTTTAACAATATTCTTATATTCTTCAACTGTGGTAATTGATTCGATGTTAATTTTATTAATAACATCACCCTGTCTCAAGCCTCGTTTGTAAGCATTTGAATCTTTTTTAATTTTTTTTATCTGAATGCCACTGGCTATATCTGAAACCATTAGTCCCAGGATATCAAAATCATTTGACTTTTTTGATGCTTTAGATAAGTCTTCTTCTCCTGGTCTGGCAGTTAAAGTTACAGTAATAGATTTTTGCTTCCCTTCCCTTAATATTAACAAATTTGCTTTGTCACCAGGATGTTTTGATGAAATCAGTAGTTTTAATTTTGAAGGGTCTTCTGAAATTTTACCATCAACTTTTAAAATTACATCTTGCTCTTTTATACCAGCTATATCAGCTGCAGAGTCATCGACAACGGATATGACCAATGCTCCTTTAATATCCTTCATTCCTAAAGCTCTAGCCATGACATCGTCAATCGGGCTCATTGATACACCTAAAAACCCCCTTGAAACAGTTCCAAATTCAAGTAAATCTTCTATAACCCTATTTGCTTGATTAATAGGTATTGCAAAACCAATCCCTGCATTTTGCGGATTCCAACTATTTCCAGTTGCTATAGCAGTATTAATGCCAATTAATTCACCATCCAGATTTACAAGAGCACCTCCTGAATTACCAGGGTTAATTGCTGCATCATGTTGGATAAAATCTTCAATATTTCTATTAGATATTATATCGCTTCTTCCTTTAGCACTAACGATTCCCGCCGTTACAGTATTGCTTAGAGCTTGTTGAAAGGGATTGCCTATTGCTACAACCCACTCACCTACTTTAAGCATATCAGAATCACCTAGCTCAATATCAGACAAATTTGTTGCATTAATCTGAAGTAATGCAAGATCTGATAATTTATCTGTTCCAATAACATCTGCTGTAAACTCTCTTTTATCATATAAAGTAACTGTTATTTCATCCGCTTCTTTTACGACGTGATTATTTGTAAGTATATATCCATTATTAGCATCTATTATCACACCAGAGCCTAAACTAGTTCCATAATTTTCAGGTAATTCAAAAAAATCTTGAAAATGCCTGTAAAATGGATCGTTATTAAAAGATTTTTCTACATCTTGAGTGCCAAGAATTGAAACTACAGCAGGATTTGCTATCTCAGCAACGTTAATAAATGCATCGCTTAATGAATTCCCAAATACATTCGTGATTATTATAGAAACTAAAATAATTTTTTTAATCATATTCATTGAAATATTTCCTTGTTATTAAACCTGTTTTCATCTATTATTACAACTAATATAAAACTTAGTTCCAAATTTAATTATAAAGGCTTTAATTTTGGTATAAAAATTGGAGATTTAATGAAAAAAATTATATGTTATTTACTAATCAGCAACCTTTTAATTAGTCAAGATAATGTTGAGATAATTGAAGAAAAAATACTACCTAAAGATGATAATGTAATTGAAAATGTTAATCAAGATAGTAATACAGAAGATGAGGATAAAGATATACTTGCTAGTCCTGCTGATGTTGAAAAAACCCCGAATATTAAGGAACCACTATCTAAATCTGAATCGATAGAATTAGAAGTTATACCTAATACTGAAGAAGTAGAAATTGAAAACAAATTAGAATGTTGTGAAAGTGATAGTAAATCAAATGAGGTATCAGGATTGACATATTTTGATTTTACATACTCGGATGATCAGGGAATCTTTGATATTAAAAGAACATTCTTAAATTTTAGTAAAAAACTATCTGATCAGTATAATTATAAATTGGTTTTGGATGTTGGACAAGACATCTCTGATTCTTATTTAAGAAATGCACAAATTGAAATTAAGCCAAAACAAAATTCTACTTTTTATTTAGGCATTATTGATATGAATATGTTTAATGTTCAGCAGAATACTTGGGGTTATAGATATATCAAAAAGTCTGCAATGGAGCAATACAATTTTTCACCTGTTGCTGATTTAGGATTTGGTTACAAGTTACATCTAAATAATTTTAGTTTAAGTACCTTGCTTACTAATGGTGAGGGGTATAAAACATCGGTTCGAGATGAATTTCAAAAATTATCACTGCAATTCCTCTATGGTAACAAAAACCTAAGATCTGTTCGATCTGGTAATGCCTTTAATGTAGGTTTATCAATGAGTGTTGAACCTTTTGAAGATACTTTTTTAAATGATGCTGATGGAGGTTTTATAACCTATGATGCTGATGGAAATCCATCTGATTTAGAAAACGAAATTTTTGAAGGTATGAATTCTGCAATAAGTTTATTTGGAGGATTTACCATGCAAACTTTTATGGGTGGACTTGAGATAAATACGTTGAATTCTTTTGATAAAAGTAACCCCATTGAATTTGGAGCTGATGGTCAGGAGGATGGGGGCGATGATGCTATAACTAGTTCATCAACGTATGGAGATATTAAAACTTCAAGCCTGATATCCACTTATTTTAGTTTTGGTATTACACCTAAATTTAATATGTTCTTAAGAGCTGATATTTTTGATGATAATAATGCAGCTGATATTGAAAATGATTCTGAAACGCGTGTATTATTAGGATTTCATTTCCCAATTTCTGATAATATGGATCTAGCTCCAGTATTAAAATATAATATTGTAGAAGCAAATGACGACCCAAACACAGATGAAGATGAGTCAGCATCTATCGATTTTGGTGTAAATTTTCAATTTAAGTTTTAAATGAATTCAGTTGTTATTACAGGAGTTAGTTCGGGTATAGGTTATAATGCTACTGAAATCCTATGCCAATCAGGATATAGAGTATATGGAAGTGTCAGAAATGAGGAAGACGCTGGTACTTTGTTAAAAAAATATCCAGGTAATTTCATTCCCTTAATATTTGATGTAAGAGATGAACCTGCTATTGAAAAAGCAGCAAGTTTTGTAAAAGGTGATTTATCTAAAAATAATCATAATTTAGTAGGGCTTGTTAATAATGCAGGTATTGCATTAGGTGGACCATTTAAGCATTTAGATACGGACACTTTTAGAACTCAACTAGAAATCAATGTATTGGGAGTGGTTTCAGTTACTAGAAATTTTCTAGAACATTTAGGAGCATATAAAGGTTCAAAAAATCCTGGAAAAATTATTATGATTAGCTCAGTGAGTGGTCATAGAGCATACCCATATATGTCTCCTTATTCTGCTTCAAAGTTTGCCCTTGAGGGTATGTCTGATTCCTTAAGGCGAGAATTGATTATGTATGGTATTGATGTAATTTTGATAGAGCCAGGCCCTGTGAAATCTGAAATATGGGCCAAAGCCCCAGATATCGATGATAATCCATTTATTGGAACGGATTATGAAGAATCGCTACGAACATTTTATTCTGAGGTTTTTGGAAAAGCCAATGATGCGTTAGAAACAGATATTATTGGTAATGCAATAAAAAATATTTTTGAAAACCCAAAGCCCAAGACTCGTTATGTTTATACTAAGGATAAGTTTAAAGAATTTACTATTCCTGGAATTTTATCTGATAGAACATTAGATAGATTAATGGCTAAGCGTTTAAAAATTAAAAAGTCTTAGCATTATAAAACAATATTAATAGTTATAGCCCTTCTCCTTAATTTGTAAATAGTAATAACAAATAATTAATTCTAACCAAAATATATATTTTAAAGTCATAATAATTAAAAAATATTTAACAGATACAAAAAAAGCCAGTAAAGACTGGCTTTTTTAAGGAGGAGGAAAATTATTAAATTTTCTAATATTAATTTAAATTTATTTAATATGAAAATTTAGATTTATAATGTAATTAAATGTAACGTATGTTATTGAAGACTAATTAGATGCTAATTTTTCTGAATTATATTTTTTTGCATCTTCATCCATAATTCTATACATCCATAGTAATCCGGCAAGCGCAGAAATTATAGATGATAATAGAACTGCCCACCAAACCCAATCAGTCTGTTTATTAAAATATTCCACTCCTATCCATGCCATTGGTATAGCAAATAAAATAACTCGAAATAGAGTTAAAAATAAAAAAGGATTAGGTCTGTCCATACCCTGCATTGCTCTACATGTAATCATACTTATTGCAACAAATGGCAATGAAAAAGAAACTATATTGAAAAAATTAACTCCCTCTGAAATAACTTTTTGATCATTTGTAAATATTGATAATAAAAATGGAGAGAATGTGTAAAAGATTAATCCGAAAATTAATGAAATTTGAATTCCCCATTTCATTGTATATTTTATAGTACTTCGAATTAGGTCATGCCTACTTGCCCCATAAAACATTCCAATCATTGTAACTAGGCTACTGGATAAAGCAATAATAGGTATCATAATTAAATTTTCAAGTCTTGAGGCAGCAGTGAAACCAGCTATTACTCCACCCCTTTTGTAATAACATTCTTTATTTTCAGTATCCTGAGTTTTAGACCGTGCTTGCAAAGTGCAATGATAACTTATTTCAGAACATTCATTTTGATTATACTGATAACAATTTATCTCTTTGGCTATGTTTTCATCTGCTTTATTCAGAATGATATTATTAGCAAATATTCCAATAGACATAATTGCAAAAGAAAGTGATGCAGGTATTCCAAGTCTAAATAACTGTCGTATTAATTCAAAATCAAATTTAAAAACATCTTTCTTAAATGATATTTTTACATACGAAACCTTTTTAAAAATTAGAAAATACATAAAGCTCATGGCAACCACTCCATTACTAATAACGGTTGCTATTGCTGCCCCAGCAACTTCAAGGTCAAGCACAATAATAAAAATAGGATCTAAGATTATATTTAAAATTGTTCCAACACCCAGAATTTTCATAGGTAGAATAGTTTCGCCCTCACCAGATAAAATTGATCTAAAAAATATAGCAAGAACCATAAAAATTGTGCCAAAGGCCATTATGTTGAAATATTCATTTGCATACTTCAGGGTAACTTCATCGGTATTATCAAATAGATTGATAATGTTATCACCAAGTATGAGCACAAAACCTACAACAATAATAGGCAATATTATTCCAATTAATAGAGTATGGGAGGCAATATTATCAGCTACTTTTTTATTCTTAGCTCCTATATATTGGGCAATTAAAGTTGTTGCACCGCTACCAAGTCCAAAAGTAAGCCCCATAACTATAAACATTAATGGGAATATGAGTCCCATAGCATCAAGAGCTGCAGATGAATTAGAGACGAATTTACCAACAAACATTGTATCAACAAGCATATAGAGTGAATTAACAGTTAATCCAATCAAAAAAGGGAGTGTCATTTTCCACAATCCTTTACGAGGATTATTAATAAATTCTTGTAATTTAGAGCTGTTAAATTCTGGTTTGTCCATGCATATAAAGTATGAAATTCAAAAGACTTTGTTGAGAATAAAAATTAATATAAATTAAAATATGTTAACAAAGTTTTATTTTAGTTGAAAAAGAAAAAAAGACACTCTCAGGAGTGTTTTTTTTTATTAAAAAGGAATATTACAATGACGAAAATTAAAGATTTTATTTTGCTAGCTCAAATTGATGAAGATATAAATGAAATTGAATCATCTCAAGGAGATTTGCCTAATAGAATAAAAAAACTGGAATTAACCAAAAACAATCTCGAGGAAAATAAAACTCTATTTTTATCAAAAGAAAGCGAAGCAAGTTCTGGTAAAAAAGATTTATTATTGGAAAAAGAATCTTACAGCCAAAAACTTGAAAAGTATAAAGATCAATTATTTTTGGTCAAAAACAATAGGGAGTATGACGCATTAAATTCAGAAATAGATTTAGCAAAAGAAGAATTGTTTAAAATTAATGAATCTCTTAAATCGCTCGAATCCGAAGAGCAGGAGTTTAATGAAAAAAATAAATTAAATGAATCAGATTTAGAGGATTGTATCGCTAAGTTGAACGAATTGAATTCATCCTTAAGTGATTCAATTAATGATTATAAAGATAAATATGAAAAACTGAAAAGTGATAGAAATAAAATTATAGAAAAGGCAGATGTTGCTATTTTAGGCTCGTACAATAAAATGCTAAAAGCTAAAGGACATGGGATGGTTCCGATGCTTAACAATTCTTGCGGTAGTTGTTTTACTGTTTTGCCAGCTCAACTTGTGACAGAGGTCAAGCAAAATCTAGATTTTAAAAATTGTCCCTCGTGTAACATTTTATTATATTATGAGGAAGAGTAATTATTATGGGTTAACCAGTTGGTCGCTTTTTAATAAAGAGGAAAGTCCGAACTCCGCAGGATAGAGCGCCTCATAACATGAGGATCTTAGTAAAGAATGGATAGTGCAACAGAAAGTATACCGCCTAAATTTAGGTAAGGGTGAAACAGTAGTGTAAGAGACTACTATTATTTTTTGGAAGAAAAATAATCTGTAAACCCCGCTTGGAGCAAGATTAAGTAGCCCTGCGTTATCCGCGCATAAGGGTGGGTGAATTGCTTGAACATGTTAGCGATAATATGTCCAGATGAATGACCAATACTATATTATATAGTACAGAATTCGGCTTATAGGTTAACCCATAAAAAATGATGAAATATCTAGATAAATATTTTGAAAAAAATCCCCAATTTTTTTCACACAGAGGATTGGATAATATTGATTCAATTAATCGGTTTTTATCTCCACCAAAAAAATGGCTCAACAATCCATTTCAATTCTACGATATGGATAAAGCAGTTAATGAAATAATTAATTATCCTAAAAACAGGCCAATATTGATTCATGGGGATTGTGATGCAGATGGAGTTTCTGCATGCGCTGTTTTAACAAGCTATCTATCTAAGATAGGATATAACATTGAATCCTATATTCCAAATAGAACAATAGAAGGTCATATTATTTCAAAAAAAGCAATTGATTTTGCCCATAGTATTGGCTGCTCACTAATAATTACATGTGATATTGGCATGAGTGGTAAATTAGAAGTTGAATATGGAAAGAGTAAATCAATTAAGTTTATAATAACGGACCACCATAAAATTAATAACCATACTCCAAATGCATATGCAATTATAAATCCATGGTTGGAAGAAAATAAAAATTTATGTTTTAAAGATTATTCTGGAAGTGGAGTAGCATTTAAATTATGTCATGCAATTAATAAAAAATTATCTTTAGAAGAAGATTTGGTTTACAAGTTAATGAGTATTGCTGCGATTGGCATTATATCTGATAAGGTTAGTATTAAAAATGAAAATAGGTATATATCTTTATATGGATATAATCAAATTAAATCTGGAAACAATTTAGGAATATCTCTAATCAACAATAAAGTTTCTAAAAATAAAACAGAAATCAATATTAATAAAATTGTTCAGATAATGAATGTGGCTACTAATATAGACGATCCATCTTTAGGCGTTAAGTTATTAACTACAAATAATCCAGTTCTGGCAAACAAATACGCAAACATAATGTTAACTACATTTAAGAAAAATCAATTAAGTTTTAGTAATGCTATTCAATCTGCAATTCGTCAAGCACATGCTCAAAGTTATAAGAAAAATAAATGCATATTTATAATATCTGATTATGACAGTGCATACAATGGTGCAATTGCAAGTAGATTAGTTTTTAATTTTAATGTACCGTGTGCTGTTATTTCAAAAATGAATGATTCTAATTTTAAGGGGTCATGCAGAAGCATTGAGGGAGTTGATTTATTATCGCTACTAAATTTAAATGAAGATATTTTTTTAAATTCCGGAGGCCATCCAATGGCAGCAGGATTTATTATAAGTCAGCAAAACATCAAAAAATTTAAAAAGATATTTTTAGAGTATATGATTTCTCAAAACATTAATATGACAGATAAAAAAAATAGAATTGATGGAGAAATTTCTTTATCTGATATAAATTCAGACTTAATTAGTATGTTAAAGAAGTTTAGGCCATTTAGCAGTGGCAACGAAATTCCAATTTTTAAAACTAAAAATGTTTCTCTAGTTGGCAATCCAAGTATATTTGGATCTGATAACAGTTCAATACAATTTATGGTAGAACATAATCATGTTACTTTAAATGCAATCGGGTTTAATCTTATAAATAGGTTTGAAATCTTGCTAAGTAAAAATAAATTAGACATTGAGTATTCAATTTTAATAAATAATGATAAAGTTAATTTAAAGGTATACAATATTAATTAAATGAAAAGACATTCATACATATCAGGAGTTGGACATAATTTGCCAGAAAAAATTATGAAAAATGAAGACCTCTCTAATTATATGGATACTTCAGATGAGTGGATTACTGAAAGAAGCGGAATAAAAGAGAGAAGAGTTGTTGATAAGCTGGAAGAATCGGGAGTAGGTCCCGCTGAGCTTTCAATCCCGGCAGTCCAAAACGCTCTTGATATGGCAAGATTAAATAAAGAAGACATAGATTTAATAATTTTTTCAACTGCGATGCCAGATTATTTTTTACCAGGTTCTGGCTGTCTTCTTCAGGAAAAAATGGATTTCCCTCTTATTGGTGCTCTCGATATAAGAGTACAGTGTGCTGGATTTGTATATGGCCTTTCAATTGCAGATCAATTTATAAAAAGTGGTACATATGATAACGTTTTATTAGTCTGCTCTGAAGTACAAAGTACTACAATCGATTATAGCAATAGAGGACGAGATGTAGCTGTTTTATTTGGAGATGGAGCTGGAGCTGTGATAGTTAGTGGTACAAATGAAGATAAAGGAATTTTATCTCATCATTTGCATTCAGAGGGGAAATATGCAAAGGAGCTATGGATTGAAACGCCCTCAGCTCAGATGTACCCTAGATTGACTGATGAGTTGGTGAAAGATGGGCGTCATCATTTAAAAATGAACGGAAGAGAAGTTTTTAAGCAGGCAGTTAAGAGATTCCCTGAAGTGATAATGGAATGTTTAGAGCATAATAATATAGATGCCAATGAAATTGATTTATTTTTGCCCCATCAGGCAAATATACGTATAAACAAGATGGTCCAAGATAGATTAGGTTTAAAAGATGAACAGGTTTTTAATAATATTCACAAATATGGCAATACTACTTCTGCAACAATTCCAATTTTGTTGAGTGAGGCGCATAAAAGTGGAAAAATAAAAGATGGAGATCTTATTTTAATGGCAGCATTTGGGTCAGGTTTTACCTGGGGAGCTTCGTTGATGAGATGGTAATACATGGATAAATTATATTTTTCAGAAGAACATTTAATGTTAAGGGATATGGTAAGAGACTTTGCTGTTAATGAAGTTCGGCCAATCAGTAAAGAAATTGATAAAAAGTCAATATTCCCAAAAGAAAATATAAAAAAAATGGCAGAATTGGGATTGATGGGTATCCCATGGGATACAAAGTATTCTGGAACTGGAATGGATACTCGAGGGCTAGTCATTGCAATTGAAGAGATCGGCAAGGAGTGTGCTTCCACTGCAGCGACAATGATGGCACATACAAGCTTAGGTACAGCACCTATTGCAATTTTTGGAAATGACGAACAAAAGAAAAAATATTTACCTTTACTTGCTTCTGGTAAAATACTCGGTGCATTTGGACTCACAGAGCCTGAAGCAGGAAGTGATGCTGGTAATACGCAAACTAGAGCAATAAAACACAATGATGAATATATAATTAATGGGCAAAAAGTTTTCTGTACTAATGCTGGAGAAGCAGGCACTATTATAATCACGGCCGTAATTGAAGATAATAAAGTTGATAAGGGTATAGGTGCCTTCATAATTGATGCAGATACTAAAGGACTTAAGATTGGAGAACCTGAAAATAAGATGGGATGGAAAGGGTCAGACACAAGAAGTGTGTATTTTGAAGATATGAAAGTTTCAAAAAACGCTTTGCTTGGAAACCCTTCAAAAGGTTTTAAACAATTTCTTCAAACCCTTACAAGTGGTAGGATTACAATAGGTGCTCTATCTTTAGGTACAGCTCAGGGTGCATATGAAAGAGCTGTTAAATATTCTTTCGAAAGAGAGGCTTTTTCAAAACCCATAAATAAATTTCAGGGAGTTAATTTCAAGTTGGCTGATATGGCCCTAAAAATAGAAGCCTCAAAGCATTTAGTTTATAATGCTGCTTGGAGAAAAGATAATGATTTGAATGTTATTAAAGAAGCGGCAATGGCAAAATTATTTTCTAGTGAATCTGCTATGAATATATGTACAGAGGCAATTCAAGTTCTGGGCGGTTTTGGATATATCCATGAGTATGATGTTGAAAGATTTTTTAGAGATGCTAAAATATTAGAGATTGGAGAAGGAACTAGCGAAATACAAAGAATTATAATTGCTCGTGAAATCTTAAAACAATATCAGCCTAATGAATGATGTTGTCATATTTTATGACCATCCAACTCCACCCATAATAGAAAATAACCTAAAGTCATTATGTCGTGAAGTTTTAATCAGTAAGGGATTTGAGAAATACACCCTTTCAATAATTTTTGTTGATGATGAGAAACTAAAACAGATGAAAAAAAAATATTTTAATCAAGATTTATATACAGATGTTATAGCGTTTGATTTAAGTGAAAATGAAGAAGAATTAGATGGAGAAATTTATATAAGCTTTGATGCTATTAAAATAAATTCTGATTTATATAAAACAAATATAAATAATGAATTACAAAGAATTGTAGTTCATGGCACGCTCCATTTAATGGGATATGAGGATAGTACAAAAGAAAAAAAAGAGGAAATGACAAAAATGGAAGATTTTTTTATATCAAATTTCGAGCATTTTAATTTGCTATGATTTTAACTGATTCTATCATTTTATTTTTTCTAATACTGCTTTCTGCATTTTTTTCAGGATCTGAAACAGCATTTATGAATTTGAAGATTCATAGAAAAAGTATTCCTGCTCATCTAAAAGCAATTCTTAAAGATGAACAATTATTTTTAACATCTGTATTAAGCGCAAATACAGTTGTAAATATTTCTATTGCTGTTATATCAACATATTTAACTAGTGATATTTTAAAGCAATATGGTTTTGTAGATTCAATTTATTTATGGATTTTAGAAGTGTTTTTAGTGGGTATGATTATTTTAATTTTTGGAGAAATACTTCCTAAAAAAATTGCTATAAGAAAATCAATGCAATTTGCAAGAATATCTTATTACCCGTTAAAATTTTTCTTAGTAGTTATTACTCCATTTGCTTTTATAGTTAATTTAATTATTAAGTCAATTATGACTTTATTTCCTTTTATAAAGAAAGAGAAAGTATTTGATACTGAAGAAGAGCTTAAGATTGCAACAGAGCTTGGAGAGGCTGATGGTACTATTGAGGAAGATGAGTCTGAAATGATTCAATCCGTATTAGAGTTTGACAATAAAATGGTTAGAGAAATTATGACTCCCAGAGTTGATATCTCTTCTATTTCATCTGAAGCAAGCATTGATGATTTAATGGATTTAATTAAAGAAAAAAAATATTCAAAGATACCAATGTATGATGAAAGCATAGATAAGATTAAAGGAATTATTTATGCTAAAGATGTACTTCCATATTTAATTGGTTCTAGGCCAGAAAAAATTAATATATCAGATTTTTGTAAAGAGGCCCTTTTTATTCCAGAAAATAAGCCTATTGATGATATGTTGGAAGAATTTAGGAGCAAAAAAACACAAATTGCGATTATTGTTGATGAATGGGGAGGGACAGCAGGATTAGTAACTGTTGAAGATATAGTAGAAGAAGTTTTCGGAGAAATAAGAGATCCTTATGATATAGAAAATGACTTATTTGTTAAAAGAGCAAATAATCATTATACGTTTGATGCTAAAATAGGGATATATGATATTGAAGAAGAGCTTGATATTGATTTTCCAGAAGATAGAGATTATGATACATTAGGTGGATACATATTTTTTAGTTTGGGGAAAATTCCAAAAGTAAATGAGTCTGTAAATTTTGTCAAATGGAATTTTGAAGTTAAATCAATTGTAGATAATAGGATAAAAACAGTTGAAGCTAAAAGAAAATTATAACAATGGAAAAATTAGATAAGTTTTTAGAACTAATAAATATCCTAAAAACGCTACGTGCTCCCGGTGGATGTGATTGGGATAGAGAGCAAACTCACTCATCTCTTATTCCGTACCTTACTGAAGAGACATACGAAGTGATTGAGGCAATTGAAAACAATGATACCGATTCTCTAAAAGAAGAGCTTGGTGATTTACTTCTTCATGTTCTTTTCCAAGCAGAATTATCATCAGAAAAAAAACAATTTGATATTTTTGACTCCATTGATGCAATTAATAAAAAATTAGTAGAACGCCATCCTTATGTTTTTAACAAAAATGTTAATGATAAAAATTATGAAAAAGGGGATTGGGAAAAATCAAAAAAGAAAGAGAAAAAAAGAGATAGTGTACTTGAGGGCGTTCCTAGAAGCTTACCTGGCTTACTGAGGTCCCGAAGAATTCAAGAAAAGGCAGCGAGTGTTGGATTTGATTGGAAGGAGCCTGCCCCAATTATATCTAAAGTCTATGAAGAGTTAGATGAGGTTAAAGAGGCAATAGCTAAAAAGGAACAGGAGCAAATTGAAATGGAGCTTGGAGACTTAATGTTTGCCGTCGTTAATCTTTCTAGATTTTACAATATTGATCCAGAGAGTGCTTTGAAAAAAAGTACCAATAAATTCATTCATCGTTTCAATCAAATTGAGAAACAAATTGATGATTCGGGTGGATCAATTGAAAAGTCAGATTTAGAGACTATGGATAAAATTTGGAATCAAATTAAAGAGAATGAAAAAAAGTGATTTTTTTATTGCTACTTTTCATGAGTCTCATTTTATCTCAGGATTGGCAGCCATTTCATTATCAAGACCAAAAAAGATTTAAAGAATTTCAGATAAATAGCCTAAATGTTGATGAGAGAGCAAAGACTTTTAACCTTGCCAATAATAATCGAAATGCCTTAACTCATGAGATAATAGGGTACCTACCATACTGGGAGTATGATGAGTATCCAGATTTAAACTATAATCTTTTAACTCAAATAAACTTTTTTTCAGCTGAACTGAGCGATTATGGAGATATTATTAATGATCACAATTGGGAAAATTTATATTTTATTGAATTTGCCCAATCTCAAGGTGTAAAAGTTAAATTATGCGCAACCTTGTTTGGCCAGGAGAGTTTGACAACTTTACTAGGTAATTACTTTTACAGACAAAATGCGATAAACAATCTTTTAGATTTAGTGATTAATGCTGGCGCTGATGGAATTGATATAGATTTTGAATTACTGCCTGTTAGTCAAAGAGGTAATTTAGTGCTATTTATGCAAGAGTTGTCCTTTGCTTTTCATAATGAGATGGAAGACCCTATTATAACCATGGCTACACCAGCTATTGATTGGTCTAATGCTTGGGATTATGAATCATTAGCTGAAATAACAGATGGACTATTCATTATGGGATATAATTATTTTTATAGTGGAAGCTCTAATGCTGGCCCAGTCGCACCTCTAGGTGGTTATTTTTATGATATCGAATACACAGTGAATGATTATTTAGATAAAACAAATAATCAAACTGATAAGTTAATTCTTGGATTGCCTTATTATGGATATGATTGGCCAGTTGTTAATGATATGATAAACTCTGAGACGCTGGGTTATGGAACACCAAGAACATACGCTGAAGCAAAAAATTTATCGCAATTACATGGTAATTTTTGGAATGAATTGTCAACTTCTGCATGGTTTACGTATTCTAATAGTCAATGGAGACAAACTTGGTATGACGATAGTTTATCTTTATCTTTAAAGTATCAATTTGTAAAAGAAAAAAATTTAAAAGGAATTGGAATATGGGCATTAGGATATGATGACAACTATAATGAACTTTGGGTAGTTTTAGATAATCATTTTACAAATCATCTGATTGGAGATATTA
>CEQN01039808.1_pt1 | contig 19832 bp, 25 predicted proteins | sample 427011 | NCBI WGS metagenome assembly CEQN01 (sample SAMEA2621277, study PRJEB7988) | marine metagenome | biome: marine biome (ENVO:00000447); feature: deep chlorophyll maximum layer (ENVO:xxxxxxxx); material: "saline water (ENVO:00002010), including plankton (ENVO:xxxxxxxx)" | depth 120 m
TTCAGCATTCGATCCAAGTTCAAAACCAGGGAAGGACATGTCTGCGAATGGTTTTAAGAATCCACTCTCGATCCAACCTGGTCGTGTAATAGGTAGCTGATTCCAAACTGTTGACGAAGTCCAGCTATTAACATCGCCTCTCTCTAGCATTAGGTATTGCTCAGCGGATCCTGCGGCGGCAACATTCTTAATTTCCAAAGGAATATTAAATTGGTCTGCCATCCATGGGATTGCGACAACGGAACCAAGATCAGCAGGGGTAGGAGCAGACGTTCCAACAGTCAATGTAGGTCCTGTCGAATTGAACGCTGTCTCTAAACAGCCATAGCCTGTACTTCCAAGGGTCATCCAGAATTGGTCTTTACCTGAGGTAACACCAATCATTGAAACCTCTCGCATATCAAACTCAGCACTAGGTATGTTCATATCGTAGATACCTGCGGTTGCCTCTACTGAAAGGGTCAAGCCATCAGGCTTTGAATTCCAAACGAAATTACGCTGAGTTACGTCAGGAGTCATATTCGTAACAACGATGCGGGGCTTACCAGGTATGTATTTCGGCCAAGCTCGGGACATAAATCTTGCTTGTGCGTCAGTACCACCACCAGGGTTGTAGCCAACCATCATACGAATAGTTTTGCCTTTAAAATACCCTTCTGCATCAAATGTAGGTGCAGGTTTTGGCGTAGCTGTAGGAGCTGGGGTAACACCTGGTTTTGGCGTTGCCGTAGGAGCCGGAACTGGTGTTGCAGTAGGTGCAGCAGCAGCAGACGCAGCCGGTTTCGGCGTAGGTGTGGGATCATCCCCACAAGCTACGACTACTATCCCTAGAGTCAATGCCATAACTGCAAATAGCAATATACTTCGAACATTCTTCATGGACGTACGACCTCCCTAACATAATTATCCGTGTGATCCATACTAGCTGATTAAGTGCAATCAAACTTATTGAGCTACCCTAACGCGTGTGTAGGCTCACGTCAATTTAATATTCCCATAATCATTTATGAACATATTATTCCATCTTGTTATACCCTCTACAATACCTATAAGGAGGGATTATGGGAAAGAGGCAAACAATTCACATTCCAGGGGTCGAACACAACGCTCCGATACCCTACGGTGCCCGAGTGGGAAATATAATTTACAGCTCTGCTATACAGGGCATTAACGCAGACACCGGTGAACTCTCGGACGACGTATATGAACAAGCACGGCAATGTTTTCGAAATATGCTGACTTTTTTACAATATGCCGGGGCAACTTCAGATGACATAGTGAGGCTAACTTGCTTTTTGTCTGATTTAAAAGATAGGCCGGCATTGAATGAGCCTTGGTTATCACTCTTCCCAGATCCTGACGATAGACCTGCTAGGCATACTTCAAAGTATGATCCTCCTCCAGGAGGGATGAAAGTTCAAATAGAAGTAATAGCAGTCGTTGACAATTAGTAAATATCAAGCGTGAAACGAGGATTCGGGACACCTTCTGTTTTATAATCTAGAATTGAATTTGCTAAGGAATGCGCAACTACTTCTTCAATAATTAAAACCGTATTACCTTCAAATGCGTAGGCAATATCTGCGGCGCCCCTTTGGTCTATTACTATTCCCCAGTCACCTTGGCCTGTCCACACTGGAGGTACAGCCAAGCGTAAAATTTGCCCTGGCTCAAGTTTTTGCGCTTGCGAAACGACTTTGAGCTGCAATTTAGCTTCGGAAGTTACTTCTAACATTTATTCTTTTACCACCAGTACACCATCTTCATAATCGAGCAATTTCCCTGACATCTCCATGCTAGCTTCAGCGCACAATACAAATCTGGGGCCAACATAGTCAGGTCCAGGCATACGATTACGTGCCTCTTCAGGCGCATCCTCAGTAGCAATGGCTGCACCTGGTGAAATGATCACCACACATATGTTGGAATCGCGTACCTCTTCAGCATGGAACTTCGTGAATGTAATTAGAGAGTCTTTGGCTGTTGCATAGGCTAGAGCACCCGGAGGAGTCACGCCTCCCCCGCCATGCAAATTTATTATGTGCCCGCTTCTTTTTTCCCGCATATAGGGGACAGTATGCTTAGAAACTAAAAATGTCCCTCGAAGAGCAACTCCTAGGACAGTATCCCAGAAAAATGAAGTATCCATATCTTCGACTTTAGGCCAGCGCTCCTTATCTTTCCACATAAAATGTGGTACTACTGCAGCGTCGTTTACAAGAATATCGATCGACCCAAAAGTTTCATACACATACTCGGTCATTGCTTGAACCGAACTTTCATTAGTTACATCTGTGGGAATAGCCAATGACTTGACTCCTTTTTCCCCTAGTTCGCCAGACGTTTGTAAAAGGCGCTGCTCATCAATGTCAGCTATCGCGACATTGGCTCCCTGGTCAGCAAATGAGTGAGCAATAAAACGCCCTATCCCTTTTGCTCCCCCTGTCACAATTACGGATTTTCCTGCAACCATAATATTCACCATGCATTGGTATTAAAAAATGGACTCGTTTGACAAGCCTACAACGGCACCATAACTTGGTGCATACCTGAAATCATAGTAGACAGGAGCATAGGAGGCAAAATGCTAGAAGGTAAGGTTGCGATCGTATCAGGAGCCGGTCCGAATATAGGAAGGGAAATTGCAGCAACGCTAGCTTCAGAAGGAGCAAGTGTAGTCTGTATGGACCTCAATGCAGAATCTGCAGCTAATTCAGCGCAAGAACTAGAGAAAAAAGGATTTAATGCCATTGCTATTCAGGCTGACATTACAAAGCCCGATGACATGGCAAACATGATTACAAAAACTTTAGATGCATTTGGGCGAATCGATATTTTAATCAACAATGCCGCTATCACCAGTTCTCCAGGTTTATTGACAGAAAATATTGAGACCTTTCGTAAGGTGGTAGACGTAATCCTTGCAGGGACTTTCAACTGTACGCAGCACGTAGCACAGCAAATGGTCAGTCAAGGGACTGGTGGAGCAATAGTCAATATTGCCTCAACTTCTGGGCATAGGGGCAAATCTGGTGCAATCGCTTATCAATCGGCAAAAGCAGGCATCCTTAACTTTACACGCGCGTGCGCAGTGGAGCTCGCACCTCATAACATTCGAGTAAATTCGGTTACACCAACGCAAACAGGAATGCCAGTAGGTGGAAAACCCATACGAAGCACAAATGAAAAACCGAAAAGCGTACCACGAGGAAGGTGGGGTGAACCAAGTGATCAGGCACAGGCAATTTTGTTCTTGGCCTCTGATAAAGCTGATTTCATAACTGGCGCAGACTTGCCAGTGGACGGTGGGAATTTAGCGGTAAGAATTTCAGGGTAGGAGAATTACATCATTAATAAAAATTCTAATGTGGTTATCATCGGTGGAGGAATTACCGGAGTCGGAATTGCATATTTTCTAGCCCAAAATGGGGTGAAAAGTACTGTCATAGAACGCGATTCTATTGCCAGTCATGCATCAGGTTTCGCCTATGGAGGACTTTCCGGCGGTATCCCAAATGGCCCAAATATAAATACACCGATCATTGACTATAGTATGAGCCTATTCCCCTCTCTAGTGGATGAATTGCAAACCCAAACAGGCATAGACCTTCAATTTCGCAAAAGAGATTTACTACGATTGGCCCTGTCACAAAATGACATAGATGACTTAACTAAACATTCGAATTGGCAAAAAGAGCAAGAAAATTACAAAGTATCTTGGCTCAATGAATACGAAGCTAAGGCGCTGGAGCCTCGCATAACTGATGAAACTATTGGAGCTCTGCATGTTGAAGGTTCCTTTGACGTAGAGCCTTATCGCCTAACCCTAGCTCTTGCCCAAGCAAGCGAAAAGCTTGGGGCCACTATAAAATCTGGAAACGTCACGGCCATCCTTCAGGAGAACCATAAAATATTAGGAGTTAGAACCGACAAGGATTTTATAGCGTGTGAAAACGTTATTGTTGCCATGGGCCCGTGGAGTATTAACGCTCAATCATGGCTTAATGTAAATATCCCGATCAAGCCTTTAAAAGGACAAATTATCCGCCTTCGATCAGATGATAAGCCTTTCGAATTTAGTATTGGTCATGGTAAAAATTATGCGATGACAAAACCATCAGATCAATTGGTTTGGTGTGGCACAACAGAAGAAGATGCTGAATTTGAGGAAGGCACTACTATAGCCGCTCGCGATCAAATTATTGACTCAAGTCTACGAATGCTACCTTGCCTAGAAAATGCAGAATTAATATTACAAACGGCGTGCCTCAGGCCCATAACCCCTGATAATGGCATCATCTTAGGTCAATTCCAAGAAATTCAAGGCGCTTACATTGCTACTGGTGGGGGGAGGCAAGGAATCATGATGGGACCTGGAATATCAAAATTACTTGCTGATCTAATTGCGTTTGGTACTCACGAAATAGGGATTGATCAGTTTAGCCCTAATCGTTTTACCCAATGAGTTTAAAGGCAATGATCGCAAACTTTTTGACAGAGAACCTTAGCGGTGCTAGGTTCATCTTATAAGCTGTAACGTATCGGAGGTTATATGCCAGTAATCGATTCTGATGCACATGTTGTGGAAACTGAACAGACATGGGATTACATGGATCCCGGAGATGAGAAATACCGTCCTACGATCGTAGATTCTCCGAATGGAGACGGTGTTAAGTATTGGAAAATTGATGGCGAAATTAGGGCGCGAGCAAGAGGCCCTGTAGCTGCCGCGGGCATTTCAGAAAAAGTAAAGCGTAATATGGTAACTGACGATGCTAAGCGATATATGGAAGACATCCCTGGCAGAATTGCCCATATGGACGAGCTCGGAATCGATGTGCAAGTCCTTTACCCTACTCTTTATATTGGCAGAATGTGCGATAGCCCCGAGGCTCAGTTGGCATTGGCTAAGAGCTACAATAGGTGGCTCGCAGACATCTGGAAAGAATCTAACGGACGTTTACGATGGACTTGCATACTCCCCCTAGACTCGATGGATGAAGCCATTGACCAGCTCCGCTGGTCAGCTAACCATGGGGCATGTGGTGTGACTATGCGCTCTATTGAAGACGAAAGGCTTCTGATTGATGAGTATTTCTACCCAATATACGAAGAGGCTTCAAATCTAAATATACCAATCACTGTACATATTGGTAATTCCAATTCTTACATACGGGGACTTATGGCTAAGGATGGTATTGGAGGCACTTTCAGCGGTTTACGACTAATGTCAGTAGCGAGCTTCCATCAATTAATAACCACGAGTACACCTAAGAAATTCCCTAATCTACGATGGGGGTTCATTGAAGCAAGTTCTCAATGGTTACCTTATGCAGTTCATGATCTCAGGAGACGCCTTGAAACTAGAGGGCGTGATCTGGAAGAGGACGTTCTTGGAGCTTATAACATTTGGGTCACAGCACAGACTGATGACAATTTGCCTGATGTACTTAACTATGTAAGCGATCGGCACATTCTGATTGGGACTGACTATGGACATCAGGATCAATCAAGTGAAATAGAAGCAATCAGGATCATGAAAGAAGACGGGGGGCTGAAGCCCAGTACTGTAGATAACATACTCGGTTCCAATGCAACTAAGTTTTATGGGATAAACCTATAACCTTAAAATAACGGAGGGCTAAATGTTAACCTCAGAAGAAAATCAACTACTTACGCAGGTTGGCCCGGGAACACCCTGCGGGGAGTTGCTGCGCAGGTATTGGCACCCTATATCCGTTGCTACTGAAATTAATGAAGAAAACCCTACCAAGTTTGTGAGAGTCCTTGGTGAAGATCTTGTAATTTTCAAAGACAAATCTGGGAATTGGGGCCTACTGGCAGATAAATGCTCCCATAGAAACGCTTCGCTAGTTTACGGTCGTGTAGAAGAACGAGGCATTTCATGCGCCTATCACGGGTGGCTCTACGACTGTGCAGGAAATATTCTAGAGACCCCGCCTGAGAAAAACGATGCTATTTTAAATACCGTGAAACAGACTGCGTACCCGGTTCAAGTCTATTTGAATCTTGTATGGGCATATTTAGGCCCGCAACCGGTACCGCCTATGACACGCTTTGATACATTGTTCCGACCAGATGGGAATAGGTTAATAAGAGTCCATCCCCAACTAGACTGCAATTGGTTTCAGGCTATGGAAAACTCAATGGATCCAGCGCATCTTCAAATACTCCATCAAGAATATATTGGCAGGGGTCGCAACCCTGTAAACACAACTCGGGGGTTTACTGACGATGTAGAAACATTTGATTTTTATTCAACTGATTATGGGTTAATGAAGAAACGAACTTACAAAAATGGAGTCGTTGACGAACATCCAGTGCTTTTCCCGACAATTTTACGCCAAGGTCCGAGCACTCAATTTCGCACTCCTATAGACGATACGCATACCATGCATATACACGTCAATTTCACTTTGACGGAAGATGGCTCAGAACCCGCCGAGGCATTCGATCCTCCTATTCAATATATGGAAGCATATAAGGAGCCTGCAGAAGCCCTTTACCCTTTTGCCAAATTCACTCTCCAGCATGTTATCCCGCAAGATCACATGGCATGGGAGACTCAAGGCCAAATTGCAGACAGGACCAATGAGCATCTCAGTTACTCTGATCGAGGTGTAGTATTGCTGCGCCGCATCCTTAAAGAGCAGATCGAAAAAGTTCAAAACGGAAATGATCCAATGGGCGTATTTCGCGATTCAAATCACGCAATTATTGATACGAAAATTGATGAGGATTTTTGGAAAGGCCGAACCAGTAGTACTGTTGCCGTTACCGAAACTAAGAAATAATTTTATTTTATTTCAGGCTTATATGGTTCAGGGATTTCAAGTTCAAAAGAATTGATGAAAAGCGAATTGGTAATGTACTGGCCAGTAAGCGCCATCAAGTCAATCAGATTTTGAATACCTAACAATTTCATCGCCGCATCAAACAGCTCATCCTTAGCAGCATGTTCCAATACAATTGCACGTGTAAATTCAATAACTGTTCGATAATCATCTGGAGTCTCTGCAGGAAGTGCTTTTTGATCATAAATCGCGTCAACAAGGGATTGGCTTGCGCCTCCACCTAGCGCTAATTGAACATGTGCACTCCAGACATACTCGCAGTCCATAGATCTAGCAGTCACCAGTATGGCAAGCTCCTGGAGTACCTGCGGAAACCTCAATTCCCACCTGACATAATTACTTAGAGGTCTGCGCCTAAGCGCCATTTCAGGGCTTATTGCAGCTACAGAACCAGGGCCAATAGGAACATTCCCTCCGCTATCAGCGATAAGTTCATCAAAAGCTGAGCGTAGTTTCTCTGGGATCATTCCTCTATTAATTTCAGGTAACCTACTCATAATCCGCTTTGTTCGCCACGTTTTTCTTTCTCATGCAGTTCCTCATGAGCCCTGAGGGTAGTTGGTCTGATATCACGCCCTCGTTCAGCGCTCATCTCTATGCTTTTAAGCCATTTAACATTGGCACACTGGTCCACTACGTCAGTACCACACGCTGCCGGATCAGGTATTAAAAATCGTATGGGCCCGCCTTTTTCTACAGGTAAGGGACCTCCATCAAGGCCATACCAGACAATTGCCTGATCAAGGACTGCATCAAGAGGAATACTTGCAGCAAAGTCTCCTTCTGCTTCTAAAGTAATGTACTGCACATCTTTTTTTGGCTCCACGACGGCCATAATTGCAGACAATTTCACGCCTACCCCTTCCCTACCAGCTGCAAGCGTTGAAACATCTTTTATCTGGTCCGGCAGCAAAGCTAAATCAGAATAGCCAAATTCTTTAGGCTTATTTACTAACCCTGTAATAATTATCTTTTCCGACATTTCATTCCTTTGAATCGGCATAGTACCAGTCATTAGATACTCGTACTGCAACCATTTCACCAGTAGCTGTTTCAATACCTCCTGAAACTAACGAACAATGAATCAAGGCTTTTCTTTCCCCCAGCTCCGTAACGTTCGCTGTCATCGTAAGAGGCTGGTCAATAGGTGTAGGCTTTTTGTAAGTGATTTTTAGTGACGCAGTAACGTACCAAATTATGTCACCCTCACCAACCTCTCGACCTTCTTTTTTGTAAGTTTCAGCAATTGCAGTAAATATACTATGGCAATCAATCACGCTAGCTATAGTCCCGCCGTAAACTATATGCTTTGGACCTGCAGCAAATTCAAGCCTAGGGGTCCAAGTGCATGTAGCTTTATCCCCATCCCAAAAACTTCTAATTTTCAAGCCATCTTCAACCTCTGGGCCGCAACCCCAGCAGTGATTACCTGGCAATAAATCTTGAAACGCATAACTCAATTTAGGTACCTCAATGGACGAATAATAGAAATATAAGGGTAAAATCAGCCGTTAGCGTAAACGCTATCTGCGTGACGTCCATCCTGTTGTCGGTCACGTAAGGCCTCAAAATTAATTCGCTGGTTTTTCATATTAGGATCTGTAGAAAAATTCCGCATTATTTCTAAAGGCTCTTCGCTAATAGACTCAAACCAATAGCCCACGCCTTTAGGTATGAATAAAGCATCCTTAGGGCCTAGGTCAACTGACTTTCCGTCCTTGCCGTAAAATCGAGCTTTGCCTGAAAGGACAAACCAAACTGCATCTTGGCCAGAATGTGCATGTAAGTTGGTCTCACCCCCGTCCTTACTGACCACTTGGATAGCAACTCCCAAGATTCCGCTGTTAACTAATTGCGTATTCGATTTAGGCAAGCTTCCCAAATCAGGTGTTTCGTAACGTATTACTTCCATTTCCCCAATATTTTCTCGCTCTACAGACATATTTCACCCCTTAATGCCGGTTATGGCATACCATACTCCCAAATTCAAATTTTGGATAAGGTTTATAGCTATGCCAATATCGACAGATCTCAAAATAGGATTCTTAAAGCCAGGCACCGGTAGATCTCATTATGACGAATTTGCAGCAATGATCCCAGAAGGGATCAATTTAGACATGCAAGAACTAGGAGTAATGCAATCTTCATTAACTGATTTTGCAGCAAGAGCTGACGCCATAATTAATAGAGCGGTGACGTTAACTGCGCAAAGCAATTGGCAGGGAATTATCATTCCTGGTGCACCCGTTGAAGTTCAAAATCAAGGATTACGAGATCGTTTATCTAGCGTATTGGAAATTCCTTTTGTGACAGCATTGGAGGCAGGGTGCTCCGCTCTTAATGCCTATAATGCCAGAAAAGTTTTACTTCTAACGCCTTTTGATTCACATATGAACTCTCTAATAACGAAGCATTTATCTGAAGCAGAAACAGGAATAGAATTCGAATTAGCAGATCTTGGGTTCTCAAGCGAACAAGACGCAATAGATTTGAACCATGAAATTGTATATGAAATAACCAAAAAAGCAGTGGCTAAATCTAGTAGGATTGACGCCTTATATTTCCAAGGAGCTGTTCTAAGTCCATTACAAGTAATAGATGAAATGGAAGCCGAATTTTCAATACCAGTTATCTCTAGTAATCCAGCCATGCTTTGGGCAATCGTATCAAAACTTGGGCATGAATTTAGAATTGAAGGTAAAGGGAAATTAGTGCGAGAATGGCCAGTGTTTGGTCGGAGATAATATGCGATTGGGAATAGCACTTCCGTTAGATTTTGATACCGAACCTACCAATGATGTTTTTTCCAAAGGTGCTTCACTTGCTGAAACCCATGGATTCGACAGTGTTTGGTTTTTTGATTCTTTAGGTCGAAAAAGACTCTCTTTTGATCCTTTGATAGGAGCTTCTGTCGCAGCTGCCGCCACACGCCATATCGAAGTTGGAATTGGTATTCTCCAGATACCGATACGTAATCCATATGAATTAGCGAATCGTGTTCTCACCGCGCATTTAATTTGCGAGGGCAGGCTTACTCTTGGAGTTGGTTCAGGCTCTACCCGCATAGACTTTGAGGCAGTTGGTAAAAATTTTAATGAACGGATGAGCTTGCTTAGAGATGGACTTGAAATTATGAAAAAGCTTTGGCGTGGTGAAGAGGTCAACGGCATCGATCTTTGTCCAGCATCTGTAACCTTGGGGGGACCTTCAATTGTGATAGGTAGTTGGGCTGGACCTAAATGGATTAACTCAGCAGCAGGCAATTACGATGGTTGGATAGCATCAGCCTATTTTTCAGGATTTGATACGTTAAAAAATGGCATCAAACAATATAAAGAGGCGGGAGGAAAACGAGCTATAGTTACTAACATTTCGTTAGCTTTTGATAGTCGGTCAGAGCCTCTCCAAGATTCAGATAATTCATTCCACTTAATGTGTGAGCCTGAAATTGCGTCTGAGCGACTCGAAAAATTAAAAAATATAGGATTTGATGATGCTATTGTGGTATACCGAGGTAGTGATCCCATTGACCTAAAAAAAATCAGGTCCTTAGTAGGAAAGTGAGAGAATGAATATGTCAGAACATCATCATGAACACACTGAGCCACCTTCTTCCACCGAGCTACGTGTCAAATCAATCGAATCTTTGCTTGTCGAAAAAGGTTTGGCCAAGTCAGAGACTATTGACATGATCATTGATACCTATGAAACCAAAATTGGCCCATCTGTGGGTAAGGCAATTGTTGCCAAGGCATGGGTTGATCCTCAATTCAAGGCAGATCTTATTAATGACCCTCACTCTGCTCTCTCTGGATTTGCAGAAATTGGAGCACAAGGTGAGCAGATTCGAATCTTGGAAAACACTGATCAAGTACATAATTTAGTTGTGTGTACTCTGTGTTCATGTTACCCATGGCCAATTCTTGGTTTACCTCCAGTATGGTATAAATCGGCGCCTTATCGGTCACGTGCTGTAGCAGACCCTCGAGGGGTGCTAGCGCAATTCGGCACTAATATTCCTGAAAACGTAGAAATTCGTGTTTGGGATTCCACCTCTGAAATGAGATTCCTGGTTTTGCCCCAGAGACCGGAAGGAACAGAGGATTGGCCTGAAGAAAAATTAATTAGTCTTGTCTCAAGAAATTCAATGATAGGGGTTGAGAAGGTAAATTTGCAGACTGAAGAGTTGATCCATGAATAGCGTACATGATTTAGGGGGAAGCGAAGGGTTTGGGTCCATTCATCCTGAACCAGAAGATATTGAGCCAATTTTCCACAATTGGTGGGAGGGAAGAGTTTACGCATTAGTCCGAATGTTAGGTTTATTTGGTCTATGGAATATAGATATGTCACGGCATGCTAGAGAAAGGCTTCACCCAGTAGACTACCTACGTAATTCTTATTATGAAAATTGGCTCGCAGGTTTAGAGACTCAGTTGTTCGAATCTGGCTTGGTGACTATGGAGGAATTATTAGAAGGTATTGCCAAGGGACCTGCACCAAAAGAATTACGCGAACGTGTCCTGCTACCGTCTGATGTAAAAAATACGCCATTGGTAAGAATGAGCTACTTCCGGGATACAGACGCGATTCCAAAATTCAAAGTAGGTGATGCCGTGAGAGCAATAAACCAGCATCCTACATCGCATACCCGTGAACCAAGGTATGTGAGAGGGCATTCAGGGGTAGTCCATGAACACTACGGAGCGCAGGTTTTCCCTGATTTAAGCGTTAAGGGCGTTGACGAAGGCCATCATCTTTATAGCGTACGTTTTGAAGCATCCGAACTATGGGGGGCAGATGGTGCATCTAATACAGCCGTCTACGTAGATTTATGGGAAGATTACCTTGAAAAATCTATCTAATAAGCAAGTAGCGATGGCCGACATAGATGAGTTAGCACTGATACCTAGAGATGATTCAGGTCCTGTCTTTTCTGAGCCTTGGGAAGCTTCGGCTTTTGCACTTGCTGTTCAACTTTCCTCTGAAAAGCATTTCACTTGGCAGGAATGGGCAACAACGCTAGCTGAAGAAATAAAGCATGCCAATTTATCAGCAGATCCAAACATAAGAGAAAATTATTACGTGCACTGGCTACGGGCACTAGAACGCCTATGTATTACTAAAGGGCTAATAAGTGAAAGTGAAATAGATCTTCGCCAAGAAGACTGGCGGAGGGCCTACCTAAACACCGAGCATGGCCAACCTGTGCATCTTAAAGCTGCATACACGGAAGCGAAGTCTTTCCCGCATCACTCACAACAGCTATAGTCCGAAGCGAAGATTAATGGATGGAGAATAATGAAATGACTCAGAATGTCGGGTTTGTTGGGTTAGGTACTATGGGAAAGCCTATGGCTTTAAACCTGCTAAAAGCGGGTTATCAACTTACCGTTTTTGATGTCGACGGAAGTGCAGTGGAATCTTTAGTGGCAGAGGGAGCTAAAGCAGAAACCAGTGCCAAAAATGTTGCTGAGAATTCTGAAGTGATTGTTTCAATGCTCCCAGCGTCGCAGCATTCTTTAGCTGCAGCATTCGGACCCGATGGCTACATATCAGGGCTGAAAAATGGAGCCACGATCATCGACATGAGTACTATCGATCCTGACACTACGCGCCAGATTGCACAGGGAGTAACAGAGGCTGGTGGCAAAATGCTCGATGCGCCTGTAAGCGGTTCATCTGCCTGGGCAACTGCGGGAACGCTGACAATTATGGTTGGTGGGAGTAAAGACGTTCTAGATGAGCATCATTCATTATTGAGCTGCATGGGGACAAATATTATCCACTGTGGCGATATAGGAATGGGAGAGACCGTCAAGCTTGCTAATAATCTTGTTGCTGGGGTTTCAATGGTTGCAGTGACAGAGGCATTTGCACTTGGCATATCTAAAGGTGCTGACCCAAAAATACTTTTCGAAGTGATGTCGAAGGCATCAGGAAATTGCTGGACGCTTCAAACGCGATGCCCAGCTCCGGATGTCATTGAAGATAGCCCGGTAAATAACGGGTTCGCTCCTGGATTCATGACTGATCTCATGTATAAAGATCTAGGATTAGCACTATCCGCTGCAAGTCAGGAAAAATTGCCCCTCGCACTTACTGCTATAGCTCACGAACAATATGGCGCTACTAGTAGACAGGGCTTCGGTAGGTTAGATTTTTCTGCGGTCGCAAAATTATTAGAAACACATAAACACGAGTAACGGAGATTAGTATGGCTACCCAAACTGAAGAGCTTAAGCTTGTACCAATGCATGTTGGAGGCGAAGAAATTCTTGCTAAAGCAGGTGACACCATCGTGGTGGGAAACCCTGCTTTCCGTGGGCTCCCACTTGCCTTAGTGCCAAGGTCATATCAAGAAGATGTAGACCATGCGGTTCATGTCGCACAGGACGCCTTCCAGAGTTGGAGGAAAGTAGCTCCTCGTGAAAGAGGACGTATTATGCTTCGCATTGCAGATGCTCTGGAATCTGCTGCTGAGGAAATAGCTATTCTGATTTCTACAGAAACCGGTAATGCATTAGCACCGCAATCAAGACCTGAAGCTAACACTACCGCCGAGGTTTTCCGTTATTTTGGAGGAGTTGCAAACGAGCTTAAAGGAGAGACAATTCCCCTAGGGGAAAATCTCCTTGTCTACAACAGACGTGAACCCATTGGCGTTGTTGGCGGAATTATTCCCTGGAATTCACCAGTTCTATTAGGCGCATTGAAAATCGCCATGGCAATTACTGCCGGAAACACTTTAGTCCTCAAGGCTGCGGAAGATGCACCTCTTGCAGTTCTCAAAATGTCCGAAATTTGTAACAATTTTTTGCCTGCAGGTGTTTTGAATGTTCTCACTGGCTATGGTGAAGAGGCCGGCGCAGCACTAGCAGCTCACCCATTAGTAAGAAAGCTTTCGTTCACAGGATCAACTGACGTCGGGAAATTAATTATGCATGCAGCGGCAGACAGAATTGTTCCGGTCTCTCTTGAGCTTGGAGGTAAAAGCCCTGTTGTCGTGTACCCTGACTCCAATGAAGATAGTGTTGTGCAGGGAGTCATATCCGGAATGCGTTTCACCCGTCAAGGGCAATCATGCACAGCGGGGTCGCGTCTTTTCTTACATGAAAGCATTCATGATGACTTTCTAGGTAAGTTAGTGGATAAGCTCAAGGGATTAAAAGTCGGAAACCCACTTGATGAAGCAACTCATATGGGATCAATAATCAATGAAAAGCAATTCAATCGGGTATGCAGTTATATTGAGGATGGATTGGGGCAAGAAGGCTCAGAAATAGTACTTGGGGGGATGCCTCCCTCACATGGTCCGCTTGCAGAAGGCTATTATGTTACTCCTACGGTGATAACGCGTGCTAATAATGATTGGCGAGTTGCACGTGAGGAAATCTTTGGCCCTGTGCTTGTCGTAGTGCCTTGGTCAGATGAAGAAGATGTAATCCGCATGGCAAACGACAGTCATTATGGATTGGCAGCCTATGTCTGGTGCAAAAATATTAAACAAGCTCTCAATGCGGCTCATAAGATTGAATCTGGTTGGGTTCAAGTCAACAGAGGATTAGGGCAATTGCCAGGACATTCCTACGGTGGGTATAAGATGAGTGGAATTGGAAGGGAATTCTCTCTTGAAGGCATGTTAGATAGCTTTACTCAGCGAAAGAGCGTTACAGTAAACTTGGAATAAGAGTGCAATTTAGTCTCATTAATATAGGTGCAAAATGTTTGGTTCATTTAGCAGAAGTTTTAAATTATTCAAAGAGAGCTGGAGCGTTTTGCGGCAAGACCCCGAATTAATTTGGCTTACTGTCGCTTCATTCTTTTCCGTAGGGTTGATAATCGTAGTATTCACGGGGATAGGATTCAGCAGCAATATGATTGTCGCTGAAGAAGGCTCGGAATCGATTACGTCGGGGGGGATATTTCTTATAGCTTTGATCTATTTTCTCTGTTACTTCTCACAAATCTATTTCCAAGTTGCATTAGTTTCCGCGGTAATGCACCGTATGGATGGCTACGACCCTTCTATTCGATTCGCTATTAACCAAGCAAACCATCGCCTTTTCGCAATACTAGTGTGGACTTTAATTGCAGCAACAGTCGGACTAATAATTAAAGCTATTGAAGAAGGTGCTCGAAGACGTGGTAGCGGCATAGGTGCTTCCATAATAGTGATGATTCTCGGTGCTAGCTGGAATCTACTTGTTTTCTTTGTAATTCCCGTCATAGTTGCCGAAAACAAAACAGGTATTAGTGCGATCAAACAATCAGGAAAAATAATTAAGGAACGCTGGGGTAGCGCAATTATTGGTAACCAAGGCATTGGACTCTTAGTTTTTATTGCTGTGCTTCTGACAGGGGCAGGACCAATCGCATTAGGTGTTTTTGCAATTGACGCAAGTTTCTTACTTGGGGCTTTACTCATTCTGCTAGGTATTCTGTCAGGCATGACTGTCGCTGCCATAGGCTCGACACTTAGCTCAACATACCGTGCAGTCCTATATCGATATGCGACCGCCGGTGAAATAGGGCAATACCATAAAGAAATACTTGATTCTGCGTTTCGACCATCAAGTGATCTGCGCCAACACCAATAGGAATGTGTTAACTGGTGAAAAATAATCTGATTCTCAGCGTTACTGATCAATCGCCTATACGCAGAAACGACACACCTAGGAGCGCCCTTCTAGATACCGTAAAGCTTGCGCAAGCGGTCGAAAATTTAGGCTATTCGCGCTATTGGGTTGCAGAGCATCACAATACAGGAACATACGCTGGAGCAAGCCCTGAAATCCTTATTGGCCAAATTCTAGCGAACACCGAAAAGATAAAAGTGGGGAGTGGTGGGGTGATGCTCTCTCATTATTCTTCTCTGAAAATTGCTGAACAATTTCGAATTTTGGAGTCCTTCTATCCAGGTAGGGTTGATTTAGGAATAGGGCGCGCTCCTGGTAGTGACCAGGCCACCATATTTGCACTCGCATACCCGAAACGACCCGTTGACATTCAAACATTCCCCCAGCAAGTAGCTGACCTAATCGGCTATTTACAAAATAACCTGCAGCCAGATCACCCTTTCGCAAGCATCAAAGCACAGCCTGGTCCTGATCCAGAATCTTCACCTGAAGTATGGCTTTTAGGATCTAGTGATTACTCTGCGAATCTCGCAGCTTATCTAGGACTACCTTTTGCATTTGCAGATTTTTTTGGAAACACGGGTAAGCACGGTCCTGCAGTGACAGAACTTTATCGCAAAAATTTCAGGCCTTCACATCTTTGCTCTGAACCTCGTGTAAATGTAACGGTGCAAGTGGTATGCGCACCAACAGAAGAAGAAGCAAAATTTATCGCTACTAGCAGGAACTTAAACCGAGCTCGCCGCCTTCTAGAAGCTAAGACAGGGCAACGTATCGAAGGTTTATCTTCCCCAGAAGAAGCTTCCAATACCGCGCTTAGCGAAGAAGCTTTGCAGTATATTAATCAATATACCGCTGGGTACTATGACGGTGACCCAACGCAAATCGCAAAAGCTTTACATGACGTTTCAGAGTCCTATGAAACTCAAGATATAGGAATCGTCACGATTGCTTATTATCTGAAGGACAGGATCAAGTCTTACGAACTGATAGCCCATGAATTAGGCCTTACTAACAAAATCAGTCCTCAATTAACTACTACACAGCTGAGTGATTGACACCTGGGCTCGCCACTCTTGAGCTGAGGGATCCTTCAACCCAATCTATAGCTCGTGGTAAAACTACCGCAGCTGAACGTGTGTAGTAAACACCTGAATCATCTACGGAAGATGGCGTTATCCCGTAGTCTCTTAGATTTTTAGCAGCCTGAATCAATCTTTTTCGAGTGCGGATAATCGCCGTATCACTGATCCCTAGATGTTCGCGACTACGATCATAGATAAAACCCATCGTTTCCTGCATTCCCGAATCTTGTGGCCATGTGCCTGGTAAACCAGAAAAACGATCAGTTTTCTGTGCTTCCCAATCAATATTGAAATCATTTTCTATATTGTGCTTAGGCCACCAAGCCCCTTCGGGTTTTGTAAGAGCAGGCAAAAAAGCATCCACTGTAGGGTGCAGACCCTGCTGTCCAGGTCTTGGACCAAAATTTAAATAATCAAGCTGCCCTTCAGTCAAAGGTTCTTTGGGATTGTAGGTAAAGCACAAAGCAAGGACGTGGTGATCATCCATAGGCATATATGAATGACCACTTAGCACGGGGTTCTCACCATAGGGAGGTATCATCGTGTGAAACGGCATATAAAAATTGGTTATGCGCCAATAGAACGAATCTTCCTCAGCATTTCTTCTGGCACCTATCAGTACTCCATAATCTGTGTCTAATGTCTCAAAACGCGGGTGCTTGTCACGCATTTTATAAACCATTCCCTGTTGGCTATTAGGCAAAGAAATCTGCGCCTTGGGGTCGCCAACTAAGGTACCTACGTCGTTCGCGTTCATGCTGGGCATACCAGATGAAGATCCTCGATAAGGCTTATCAAATTGACGGTGCAAAAAACCTGAATGTGAAGAATCAATTTCCCCTTCAATGGTTTGCATAAAATTATTTTGAGCAACACGCTTGCTTAAATAAACTTGGGACTCCGGAACCATATTCCATTCAAGCTGAGGCAATTCAGGAGGGTTGTCCTGGTCAGGCCCCATATATATCCAGATCACTCCATTTCGTTCGGAAGCAATGTAGTGGGGAAGTTGAACTTTAGAGCTAAAATTTGATTCGGGGGGCTCAGAAGGCATCTCAACACATTCACCATTAATGTCAAATTTCCAGCCATGGTAAACGCAGCGCAAACCTTCTTCTTCGTTACGCCCAAAATACAATGATGCTCCACGATGCGGGCAGCTAGGGCTAATAACTCCAACGTTACCTGAAGACACTCTGAAAACAAGAAGGTCTTCACCAAGCAATCGAGTACGATGAGGTACTCCATCTTTTACAACTTCAGCGGATAATACCGCAGGCATCCAGTACAGTCGCATAAGCGTACCCATAGGTGTACCCGGCCCTACACGAGTCATCAGTTCATTATCTTCGATACTAAGCATCCTGCACCTCTTAAATAGTCTGCTTATTCCAACCGCTCAATTAATCAAACATTAATTTACTCTTCAAAAAACTGCGAAACAATTAACTCTTATCGAAAGTAACTATTATCGCACAGTCACTGGACAAGTTGCCGTTGCGAAAGAAATGCCTAAGTCGATTAGCTAATGCAATCATCTTATACTGCCAGCCGTATTTCGAGCTTATTGCCTTTACTACTTCCCTATACTCTTCCCCATCAACAATTCGCGCATTCCCTAAAACTGCCTTCGCGTCTTTTAACGGATTACCACTGTAATCACTGGCGATCAATTCGACAGATGATGTATGCAAAATTCTTTTCACTTTCCATGAATTCTGTACGGTAGTGAAGCCAATGCATTTATCAGAAATTAATGCGATCCAGACAGGGATATGCTTTTTACGACCATCGCGAGTAAAGGTCGTTAGACGGACATATTTTTCTTCATGAATAGCCCTTAAGACACTCATTCCTAAGATACTGGCTCAGCCAAAAAGACGGGAATAACCCTTTCAGTCTTGTTTTGATAGTCCGCATAGGGAGGATATGCATTAACGGCAATTTCCCATAGACGTGCCCGTTCTTTAGCGTCCTTGATTTCTCTCACTCGCATATTAAAAACTTGAGTCTCATCTCGTAATTCAACATCAGGATCAGCCATTAAATTGTAATACCACACCGGATGCTTTGGAGCTCCGCCCATTGAGGCTACCAGTACATAATTATCTCCATCTACCACACGCATTAGAGGTGTTTTCCGCGTGGCACCCGTCTTATTACCTTTATTCGTTACAATTATGACAGGCATACCCGTATCTCTGAGTGTTAAGCCATCTGTGCCCCCACTACTTTCATAAAGAGCAACTTGGTCCGCAACCCACTCTCTGGGGCTTGGGATATATTCATTCATTTCCCCTCCATTAGTTTCGCAATACAACAAACTGGCCAAGATTCATGATAAAACCTTGGCCAGTTTAAATTCTACTAAAGTAAAAACTTAATCTTTTGATCTTACGGTTAATACTCCAAGGATAAGAGCTGCAACCATGGAGCCAATATAGGCAACGTAAATCAAGCTATTTGTTTCGTACCAAATAGATGCAGTTACAGCCCCCCACAAACCCACGGCTATAAATAGCAATGATAACGCAATATGAACGTTTTTCTGAAGAAAAAACGCGATTCCTATTACAGCAAAGCCAAGCATGATAAGCCCAGTTGACAGAGCACCTGCAGCCTCTGCAATGGCTGCTGCTGAGCCAATCATAATATATGCAGCTTCAAGTATGTTCCCACCCATACCAATAATCATTACCACTAATGCAAGGCGGGCAAAATGGATACCAGGGCCATCCCCCATACGATCTTTAATCCCATTCATACCACCAACCATAAGAACTCCACCCATCATCCCCATAACCAAGGAATATTTTTGGGTAATGATGTCCAGTCCGTCAGGACCTAAAATCATCCAGCCCAAAACTCCTAGCAAGGGGCCTATGATTAGAAGCGCGCCGGTCAAATTTTTTTCAGTCATGTTTCCTCCATAACATCAATTTTCGCCGTAATTAAATCGTTTACTACGATTATCGTAAATAGGTTAAGCTAACTAATCTGAAAAAATTTCTGGGTCTAACCTTGGGGAACATCGTTATGGGTGATATCAAATTAAAAATCCCAAAACTCAACTGCGTGCGTAAAGGTAATGTTTTTGCTTTGAAAATTAGTAAGAAAATTCCTCAAGCGGCTTTATATGTAATTAATCGCTCGGGTCTAAACATAAGTGTAACCATCTTGTATTCGTTCCGAAGCTGATTGACAAAAGCCTCGCCTTTTTGAGAACCACGATA